>Ga0209259_1000095_pt1 | contig 22859 bp, 22 predicted proteins | sample WorMetGr2BELIZE1_FD_187417 | JGI IMG/M metagenome (GOLD analysis project Ga0209259, IMG submission 187417) | Marine gutless worms symbiont microbial communities from Max Planck institute for Marine Microbiology, Germany - Inanidrilus... ...
ACCAAACTGAACGGCGCCCAGAACAAAGGATGGGCGAAGGAGAAAAGCGGGGTCTTGGTCTCCGGATCGACGAACGTGCCGTTCTCCATGAGATCGACGGCGGCAAGGCGCACCGCTTCCGCCCGGGCCATTGTCGTCGACATTCTGTCCGCCCCCTGCGCATCAAATACCGTTTTTGGGGGACCACCAATACCCGCGCCAAGGGGCTCGACATGACCGGCAGATTTCTCGATGATTTTCCGCTCGTAAGGCAATCCGTGGCGCGGGAGGAATACAAACGCGTCATCTCCGAACGGCGCCCCATGGCGTTCAAGGACAAGCTCGTCCTTCCGGAGACCGGGCGTAAAGTAACGCAGTTCAAAACGGCATTTAACCAGGTCATGGTTCGGCTGCCGCTGTCGAGCGATGGCGAGACTGTCGACCACATTGTGTCCCTCGCCAATTGGGAGAGAAACCAACCCGTCTGAGGCATCGAACGTCCTTGAAACCGAACGATTTCGCGCCGCATCGACCGTCTCTGTTCCGAACCTCACCCTACCACCGCCGGATCGGCCGGCGGGTCGCCACCGCCTTCTTGCGGTAACCCTCGCGCAAGAAGACATAGAGCCCCGAACCGAAAATGAGTGCGATGCCGGCCGACGCGGCGGCGTCCGGGAGGTGGCCGAAGAACAGCCAACCCCATAGGATGGCCAGCGGCATGGCGACGTATTCGAAAGGCGCCACCGTCGCCGCCGGGGCCGAGCGGTAGGCCTGCGACAGGGCATAGCCGATGACGCCCGACATCAGGCCGAGGCCGAGGAACAGGATGCCGTCGCCGTCAGCCGGCCAGCGCCAGGCCCGCGACAGGAACTGCAGGCTGGGATCCTCGACTCCGCCAGTGAAGCGGCCGTCACCGGCGACCAGCCCGAAGGCGAGACTGACGACGAGGAAGGTGCCCTGGATGTAGACGGCCATGGCGGATGCCTTCGACGCAACGCCGAGGCGTCGGGTCAGGATCTGCATCAGGGCATAGGTGAAGGCGGCGATCACCGGCAAAAGCAGGACCAGGGTGCCGGCGCCGCCCGCCGGCTCCGTGTCCGTCGACCACGGGCGCAGCATGACCAGCACACCCATGAAACCAATCATCACGGCGAGAATCCGCCGCGGGCCGACCTGCTCGCCGAGGATCGGGATCGACAACAGGGTGATCATCAAGGGCGAGACGAAAAACAACGCCGTCGCGTCGGCCAGCGGGATCACGGCGAGGGCGGCAAAGAACGTCATGTTGGCGGCGACGACCAGAAGGCCGCGGCAGAGATGAAGGAACGGCTGATCGGTCTTGAGGATCGACCAGCCGCCCTCGAACTGGACGAAGACCAGGCTGAAACTGATGCCGATGGCCGAACGCACGAAGATCATCTGGTGCAGTGGATATTCGCCGGACAACGTCTTGATCAAGGTGTCGTTGATGGACACGCAGGTCATGCCGAGCACGATGAAGATGATTCCGCGCAAGGTATTGTCGGTCTGGGAATCGGGGATACTGTTGATAAACTCGCCAAATGGCGGACGGTGAAAATATCTGATTTTGATTTTGCAAGAGACGGGTGGCTTCAGAAGGCGTCTGTGCGGGCCCAGGCGGCTCCAGGGCGAAAATTCGGCTTCTTTGACCGATCCCTTCGTCTCAAGAATGCATGGTGCGGCTCAGTGGGTAAGAAGTTTCAAGCCGAATTCTCCAGACCGAGTTTATCAACAGTATCGGGGGTTCCCCTGCCTTTTATCCTGTCGCTGGCCCGGGGCCAAGACCAAGGTGCACTGTGCGCGCTTTTTTTGTTGAAGTGCGCACTTTGTGCGCCTATACTGATTACGATTGTGGGTAATGACCGGGATCGACAAAGACCGGCCGCCTCCCACACCAACAGGATGGAAGCAAACCGATGACCGTCCCCGACGCCGAATATCAGGACCTGACGGCTCTGCTCGCCGACGGATTGGGTGCGGCTTGCCGCCGTTTGATGCACGACCTGGAACAGACCGAATGGATGGACCTAGACGTTCTTTCCGATGTCCTCGGGTTCGATCCCGATGAGTTTTCAGAGGCCGTCTGCCAGCTCCTCAACACCGGCTACATGGTCGTTCTCCGTGACCCCTCGACGCGCCAGGCACGGCTGACGCGACGTGGCCGCGCCGCCATGGACCGGGCCCGCGCCTACGCCACGTAAACGTCCCTTCCGGCACATCTGATCTCCATCAACGCGCCCCCCCCTGCGTCGGCGTAAACTTGGAACCTGTCCTTCCTTTCGGAGGGCGAGGCCGAGATGACCCGAAAGAAGGTTGCCGCCGTCAAGCGTAAGCGCCCCGAGCAGCCGCGTGTCGGATATGACGTCGCCGCGATGCAGAGGAATATGCGCGCCCAGCCCCGGGCCCACGGTCTCGAACAGCTCGATCAGATGCTGCACTCCGCACAGGCCCGCGTCACCGGCGGCGTATCACCGGCGGCCGTCATGAACGCCTACCTCGACTGGTTCGTCCATCTCGCCAACTCACCGACCAACCAGACCGTACTCATCCATAAGGCCGTCAACGACGGGCTCCGCTTGATGACCTACGCCGGCCGCTCCATGCTCGGTGCCGAGGCCGAACCGGCGGCCAGGCGCGATCGCCGCGACCCGCGCTTTCGTGCCGAGGAATGGAAGGTCTGGCCCTACAACCTGATCGCCCAGTCGTTCCTGTTGAGCCAAAGTTGGTGGCGCGAAGCGACCCGCGACGTGCGCGGCGTCAGCGCCCAGCACAACCGCGAGGTCCAGTTCCTGACCCGCCAGTTCCTCGACTTCCTATCACCGGCCAATTTCCTGTGGACCAACCCCGAAGTGCTCAGGCGCAGTTTCGAGGAGGGCGGACAGAACCTGGTGCGCGGCCTCGAGAACGCCGTCGACGACATGCAGCGCAACTGGCTCGGCGAACGCCCGGTATCGGCCGAGAACTATGCGGTCGGAGAAAACGTGGCGGCCACGCCCGGCAAGGTCGTCTACCGCAACGCGCTCATGGAGTTGATCCAGTATTCACCGGCAACCGACACGGTTTGGCGCGAACCAGTGCTGATCGTGCCGGCCTGGATCATGAAGTACTACATCCTCGACCTGTCGCCGGAGAACTCCCTGATCCGATACCTGGTCTCACGCGGCCGCACCGTGTTTGCCATCTCCTGGAAAAATCCGACTGCCGAGGACCGCGACGTCTACATGGACAACTACCGGCGATTGGGAGTCATGGCGGCGCTCGACGTTATCGCCAAGATCCAACCGGGCGCCCGCGTGCACGCCTGCGGCTACTGCCTCGGCGGCACCCTCCTTTCCATCGCCGCCGCCGCCATGGCGCGCGACGGCGACCGGCGCCTGGCGACGATCACGCTGCTGGCGGCACAGACGAACTTTTCCGAGGCCGGTGAGTTGATGCTGTTCATGGACGAGAGCCAGCTCAGCTATATCGAGGACATGATGTGGGCCCAGGGCTATCTCGACACCAAGGAGATGTCGGGCGCCTTCCAGTTCCTGCGCGCCAACGACCTGATCTGGTCGCGCATCATCCGCGAATACATGCTGGGCGAGAAGGACCGGCTTAACGACCTGATGGCCTGGAGCACCGACCAGACCCGCATGCCCTATCACATGCATTCCGAGTACCTGCGTCAGCTGTTCCTTGAGAACCGGCTCGCCACCGGTAAATATCAGGTCGGTGGGCGCCCCGTGGCGCTCACCGACATCGAGGCCGAGATTTTCGCGGTGGCCACCATCCGCGATCACATCGCGCCCTGGCAGTCGGTGTTCAAGATCAAGATCCTGAGCGACACCGACGTCACCTTCGTCCTCGCCGCGGGCGGCCACAATGCCGGAATCGTCTCCGAACCCGGCCATGCCAATCGCAGCTACCAGATGATGGTGCTCAAGGAACTGGCGACCTTCAAGGACCCGGAGGCCTTCCGCGGTCAGGCGCCGGTCCGCTCCGGTTCCTGGTGGCCGGCTTGGGCGCGATGGCTATCGCAACGCTCGTCGAACAAGATTAAGCCGCCATCGATGGGAGCGCCGAGGAACGGGGTCAGGATCCTGGGCGACGCACCGGGCCGTTACGTCTTAGCGCCGTGATCCGCATGCAATCCGCGCGACAAACAAGAAGAAGAGAGGGAAATCCGATGTTCGACATCATGGCCACGGCCTGGAACTTTCAGATGATGGCGATGCGCAGTGCTTCTTCGGTCGCCGCATCGATCATGGAGATGCAACTGCAGTTGATTGAGATGCAACTGGGCCTCCTCGATCACGTGCACGCGCACCGCCGGGCCACCGATCCGGGAATGGCGGTCAACCCCAAGGCCCGCAAGCGCCGCGGCATCAAGGCCCACAACCCCTGCTGCGGTCCCGATCTGCACGACCACTACGGCCACCGCGCCCAGGACGTCGACGTCGAGCATTTGTGAGGGGCGAGGACGGTCACGGAGCCCGAATTGGCTTTAACAAAGACTCAAAACAACGACTCGGTCTACCACTAGATCACGAATTTACTTGAAATTCGACTATTTTAACTAGATCGTTCTGCACCGAGGCGCCAAACTCCCCTGGTTACTCCCAATATCGCGCCGGAACGAAAAGTCTACAGGCCTAAATCTAACGTTTAGATTGAATTTCTCCCGCAAAAAACTCACAATATAACAAACAACAGTGGTGCTCTTGGGAAACGAAGAAATGAGAATGAGGACGGAGAAGCGTTGTTATGTCCCATCACAGCACCGAGACGCGCGGGCTGGCCGGAAATCTGAGGGAAAGCGTAACCTGGTTGCGCACCATATTCGAACAGGCGGCCGTCGGCGTAGCGCTGGTCGAAACGCCGACCGGGAGATTCGCCCGCGTTAACCGGCGTTTCTGCGACATCGTCGGTTATACCCTCGGCGAGATGAAGCAGACCAGTTTTCACGAAATCACCCACCCCGATGACATCGATGTGGACCTTACCTGGGTTGAACGGCTGGTTGCCGGCGAAATCAAACAGTTCACCAGGGAGAAACGCTATATCCATAAGAACGGCTCCGTCGTCTGGGTCAAACTCACCGTGTCACCGACCTGGAAACCCGGTGAGGCGGCCGAGTTCCACGTCGCCATCGCCGAGGACATCACCGAGCGCAAGCTGGCCGAAGCGGCGGCCAAACGCAGCGAGGCCAAATACAAATCGATTCTGGAGGCGATGCCGGACCTGGTTTTCGTCCTTTCCGAAGACGGCATACATCTGAGTTGCCATGCGCCCAGCGCCGACCTCCTCTTCGTCGGGCCCGAGGCGTGTCTCGGCAAAGGCGTTGACGACGTTCTCCCGCCCGCGGTCGCAGTCACCTACAAGACCCACATCGGCGAGACCCTCAAGAGCGGGCAAACCCAGAGCTTCGAATACCAGCTGCCGTTCCCCGAAGGTCCCCGGCACTATGATTGCCGGATGGTGCCGAGCGGCGACGGCAACGCACTGGCCATCGTGCGCGACATCACCGAACGGATTTTGGCTGAGGAGGCGAGCACGCGCCTCGGGCGCATCGTCGAACAATCGATCAGCGAGATTTACATGTTCGACGCCGACACACTGCACTTCATTTCCGTCAACCGGGGGGCCCGGGAAAACCTCGGCTACACGGCCACGGAACTGGAGGGGCTGACCCCCCTCGACCTCAAGCCGGAGCTCACCCCGGAACGTTTCGAGGAACTCGTCGGACCACTTCGTGACGGAAGCGAGGAAGCGATCACGTTCCAGACGGTCCACCGTCGCAAGGACGGCTCGACCTACGAGGTCGAGGTCTGCCTGCAGCTGATGGCGAGGAAAACCATGTCTGTCTTCGTCGCCAATATTATGGACATCACGGAGCGTAAACGCACCGAACGCGAACTCTTCGAAAAGGAGGAGCGGTTCCGCTCCATTCTCGGCTCCTCCATGGTTGCCATGATCGTCGCCACCGACGCCGACGGTAAGATCGTGTCCTGGAACCCGGCCGCCGAGAGGATCTTCGGTTACGGGGAAGCGGAGATCGTCGGCCGCCCGTTGACAGTGATCATGCCGGAGCGATACCGCGACGCCCATCGCGAGGGCTTCAACCGGGCACTCAACACGGATGACTACAAAATCATGGGCCAGACCGTCTCCGTTCACGGTCTCAAGAAAAACGGCGAGGAATTCCCCATCGAACTGTCGATCGGCGTCTGGAAGCAGGACGGCGTCAAGAACTTCAGCGCCGTCATCCACGACATCACCGAACGCAAGGCGACCGAGGAGGCCTTGCAGGAGGCCCTGGCCCAGGCCGAACGGGCCAATCAGGCGAAATCCGAGTTCCTGGCCACCATGAGCCACGAATTCCGCACACCGCTCAACGCCATCCTCGGCTTCAGCGAAATGATGCGGACCCAATGCTTCGGGCCGCTGGGATCCGAGAACTACACGGAATATGCCAGCGACATCTACAACAGCGGCGAACACATGCTGGGCTTGGTCAACGACATCCTCGACATATCGGCCATTGAAGCCGGCAAACGTCCCATGGTGAAAGAGACCATCGACGTTGCCGAATTGCTTTCCGACTGTGTCAGAAGCGTCGATCATTCCGTCAACGGAAGCGGTGTCGTGCTGAGTGTCGAGCCGGTTCCCGCGGACCTTCCCTACCTATACGCCGACCGGCGTTCAATCGCGCAAATCGTCCTTAACCTGTTGTCCAACGCCATCAAGTTCACGGACCGGGGCGGCATCATCTCTGTCACCGTGACCGGGCGGGACGGCCGTGTCGCCATTGAGGTCAGCGATACCGGCGTCGGCATCGAAGCGGACCGACTCGACAGCATCACAGAGCCCTTCTCCCAAACCTACACGGATCCGCACCAGCCCCAGGAAGGAACCGGTCTCGGCCTGTCGATCGTCAAATCCCTGGTCGAGGCCCATGACGGGGAGTTGGTCATCGCCAGCCAGGTGGGCACGGGAACCACGGTGACCGTGACCCTGCCGTCAGAACAATTGGCCGAAACCAAGGTTGGTCTCTGAAAGCCCGGAAGCCCCGGCCCTTCAAACCCTTTTGACTTGCACCGGGTTTGGACCGACAATTTCCTGGTCGGGTGACGAATGACCGGGATGGGTGCCACCGCCAACTGGCGCTGTCAACGCGGGAGAGTCGCCATGAGACACCTGATCATCCTCAACGATCCGCCCTACGGCGCCGAACGCAGCTACAACGGCCTGCGCCTGGCCCTTGCCCTTCGCAAACACGATACGCAGGCCGCGGTCACCGTCTTCCTGATGGCCGATGCGGTGGCCTGTGCCAAGGCCGGGCAGAGGACGCCGGATGGGTTCTACAACGTGGAGCGCATGCTGAAACCGTTGGTCGCCGGCAACGGTTCCGTCCTTCTCTGCGGCACCTGCATGGACGCCCGCGGCTTGAGCGAGGCGGACCTCGTCAAGGGCGCCAGGCGCAGCACCATGGCCGAACTGGCCGGGGCCATCGCGGGCGCGGATAAGGTATTGGTGTTCTGAGGTTTCGTTTCGTAAGGAGTCGGCCGTGAATCCGATCTACCTCGATTACAATGCCAGCACCCCGGTGGCGCCGGAGGTGGCCGACGCCATGCGCCCGCTCCTGGAGACCGGTTTCGGCAACCCGTCGAGCCTGCATTGGGCCGGGGCGCCGGCCACGGCCGCCGTGGACGCGGCGCGCCGCGGCGTGGCGGCGCTCTTGGGCTCAGCCGCCGATGAGGTCGTCTTCACCAGCGGCGGTAGCGAGGCCAACAACATGGCCCTCAAGGGGGTCTTTTATGCCCGGGGCGGCGATGGCGCCCACATCGTCACCTCTGAGATCGAGCATCCGGCCATCCTGGCGCCGTGCCGCTTCCTGGAAGGCCTCGGCGCCCGCGTCACCTATCTGCCGGTCGACGGCACCGGGCTGGTCGATCCGGACGATGTCGCCAGGGCCATCACGGACAGCACCATCCTGGTCAGCATCATGCACGCCAACAACGAGGTCGGTACGATCCAGCCCATTGCCGAGATCGCCCGAATCACGCGGGAGCGCGGTATCCTCATGCACACGGACGCGGCGCAATCGGCCGGCAAGATCGCCACCGACGTCGACGACCTCGGCGTCGATCTACTGACCGTCGCCGGCCACAAGCTCTACGCGCCGAAAGGCGTCGGCGCCCTCTACGTGCGCGCCGGTGTCGAGCTCGAACCCCTGATCCACGGCGCCGGCCACGAAGGCGGGCGGCGCGCCGGCACGGAAAGCGCGCTCCTTGTCGCCGGCCTTGGCGCCGCCTGTCGCTTGGCCAAGGCCGCGCTGCCCAACGATGCCATCCGCAAACTCCGCGACCACTTCTGGCAGCGGCTCACGGACACCTTCGGCGACGGCGTCGTCCTCAACGGCCACGAGACCCTGCGCCTGCCGAACACCTTGAACGTCTCGTTTCCCGGCCGCATCGGCGCCGATATTCTCGCGAACCTCGACGGCGTCGCCGCCTCCACCGGTTCGGCCTGCCATGAAGGCACCATCGAATTGTCGCCCGCCCTTGCCGCCATGGGCGTCAGCCCGGAAGTCGGCGGCGGCGCCATCCGCTTCAGTCTCGGGCGGGGGACGACGGAGGGGGAGATCGAGACTATCGTCGAGCGCCTGCGGGCTGTTCTCGATTGACCGTTAAGTGCCGCAAGCGTTTCGTACAGGCGCCTTGGCGCCACGGCGTCAGTCCGGCCTAGACCTTGGCCAGAATGGCCTTCTTGATTTCCTCGATGCGCTTCTCGTCGCGTTTGTAGAAGGTCCATTGTTTGATCCGCTTGGCGCGCACGAGCTCTACACGCGCTAAGACCTTCATATGCTCGCTGACGGTCGGCTGACTGACACCGAGTTTTTCGGCTATGAGCACGCCGCAGACGCCGTCGTCGATGAGATCGCCGTCCGTCTGTGGCGGAAAATGCACTTCGGGGTCTTTCAACCAATCGAGGATCAACAGGCGGCGTTCGTTTGCCAGCGCCTTGATGGCATCAATGATACTCATTTAGCTAATTTGCTAATTTCCTATATTTATGTCAAGAAGGTCCCTAATTGAGACGTCCATTTGTGAGATAACGAAATGACTGATGCCATCAATCGAACGACAATCCAGGCCACCGAGAGGGTCATACGGTCTTACATAAGGCGAACGCCGGTCATCGCCGTGAACGGAGCCGATTTCGGGTTGAGCGACGGGCCCGTCGATCTCAAGCTCGAACTCATGCAACATGCCGGTTCATTCAAAAGCCGGGGCGCTTTCACGAACCTGCTCACGCGCCAGATCCCGGAAGCGGGCGTCGTCGCCGCATCCGGCGGGAATCACGGCGCCGCCGTCGCCTATGCCGCCATGAAGCTCGGCATTCCGGCACGGATATTCGTGCCGAGCATTTCCTCTCCGGAAAAGGTGAACCGCATCAAGCGCTATGGCGCCGACCTGGTCGTGCAGGGCGAGCGCTACGCCGACGCGCTGGCCGCCAGCGAGCAGTGGCTGGAGCGGTCCGGTGCCTTGCCGGTCCACGCCTTCGATCAAGCCGAAACCATGCTCGGCCAGGGTACCGTCGGGTTGGAGTTTGATGATCAGGCGCCGGAGCTCGACACCATACTCGTATCCGTCGGCGGCGGCGGCTTGATCGCCGGCATCGCGGCTTGGTACGAAAGCCGGATCCGGGTCGTCGGAGTCGAACCGGAAGCTTCGCCGACGCTCCACAAGGCATTGCAAGCGGGTCGTCCGGTCGATGCCGAGGCTTCCGGATTGGCCGCCGATTCCCTGGCGCCGCGCCGTGTCGGAGAAAGAGTTTTTCCGATCGCCCAACGCCATGTCGATCGCGTCGTACTGGTCACTGACGAGGCCATCCGGAACGCACAATCCGCACTCTGGGACGTGCTCCGGGTCGTCGCCGAACCCGGCGGTTCGGCGGCTTTCGCCGCCCTCCATTCCGGCGCCTACCGGCCGCAGCCGGACGAACGGGTCGGCGTCGTCATCAGCGGCGGGAACACGACGGCTGTCGACTTCAACCGATAGACCGGGCAACCGGTTCCGTTGCCAAGACACAAACCACATTCCCCTTTTGACACGCGTGCCGTTTGCCCCGACACTTCCGCTTCGGGTTTCTGTCATTGAGGGGGGATCATCATGCAGACACGGGCCGCAGTGGCGTTCGAGGCGGGCAAGCCGTTTTCCATTGAAACCGTCGAACTGGAGGGGCCGCGCGAGGGCGAGTGCCTGGTCGAGATCAAGGCGACGGGTATTTGTCATACGGACGAGTTCACCCGCTCCGGCGCCGATCCGGAGGGCCTGTTCCCGGCCATCCTCGGCCACGAGGGGGCCGGCGTCATCGTCGACACCGGGCCCGGTGTGACGTCGCTCAAAAAGGGCGATCACGTGATCCCGCTCTACACGCCGGAATGCCGCCAGTGCGACTACTGCACGTCGGGGCGCACCAACCTCTGCCAAGCCATCCGCGAGACGCAAGGCGCCGGTGTGATGCCGGACGGCTCGTCGCGCTTCTCCCTGGGCCAAGACAAGGTCTTCCACTACATGGGGACCTCGACCTTCTCCAACTTCACCGTCGTGCCTGAGATCGCACTCGCCAAGATCCGGGAAGACGCGCCGTTTGATAAAGTCTGCTACATCGGCTGCGGCGTCACCACCGGCATCGGTGCGGTGATCAATACGGCCAAGGTGCAACCCGGCGACAACGTCATCGTCTTTGGGCTCGGCGGCATCGGCCTCAACGTCATCCAAGGCGCCAGGCTGGTCGGTGCCGACATGATCGTCGGCGTCGACATCAACCCGGCCCGCAAGGGCATCGCCGAGGCCTTCGGCATGACGCATTTCGTCAACCCCAAGGAGGTGGAAGGCGACCTGGTCCCCTATCTCGTGGACCTCACAAAGGGCGGGGCCGATCACAGCTTCGAGTGCATCGGCAACACGTCGACCATGCGCCAGGCCCTCGAGTGCTGCCACAAGGGCTGGGGCGAGAGCACCATCATCGGCGTCGCCGGCGCCGGCGAGGAGATATCGACGCGGCCCTTCCAATTGGTCACCGGGCGGGTCTGGCGCGGCACCGCGTTTGGCGGCGCCAAGGGGCGCACCGACGTGCCGAAGATCGTCGACTGGTACATGGACGGCAAGATCAACATCGACGACCTGATCACCCACAAGCTCTCCTTGGACGACATCAACCAGGGTTTCGATCTGATGCATGCGGGCGAGAGCATCCGGGCGGTGGTGGAGTACTAGGCGCGGCGAGGGAGTCCCGGCCATGGCCGATCATGGCTACGAGGAAGGCCGTTTGAACCTGCCCTTCGTCGGGCACTGCACCTTCGGCAAGCAGCCGCCGTGCACCGATTGGGAGGCCATCGACGCCGACGTCGCCGTCTTGGGCGCGCCCTTCGACATGGGCACCCAATACCGGGCCGGGGCGCGCTTCGGGCCCAGGGCCATCCGCGAAGCCTCGACGCTGTTCTCCTTCGGCCATTCCGGCGTCTACGACTTCGAGGACGACGTCACCTATCTGCCGGCCGGCGCCGTGCGCATGGTCGACATCGGCGATGCCGACATCATCCATACGGACACCATCAAGAGCCACGCCAACATCGAACTGGGTGTGCGCAAGATCCTGAAGGCGGGCGCCCTGCCCGTGGTGCTGGGCGGTGACCATTCTGTACACATCCCCTGCATCCGCGCCTTCGACGACCAGGAACCGGTGCACATCATCCACATCGACGCGCATTTGGATTTCGTCGACTCGCGCCACGGGGTGCTCTACGGCCACGGCAATCCGCTCAGGCGCGCCTCCGAGATGAAACACGTCACCGGCATGACCCAGATGGGCATCCGCTTTGTGTCGTCCTCCAATAAGCAGGACTACGAGGCGGCCCGCGCCGCCGGCTCCGACATCCTCTCCGTGCGCGACGTACGCAGGCTCGGCGCGGAGGGCACGCTGGATCGCATCCCAAATGGCGTGCGCTACTACTGCACCATCGACATCGACGGTTTCGACCCGTCCATCGCGCCCGGCACCGGTACACCGAGCCACGGCGGTTTCCTCTATTACGAGGTTCTGGAGATCCTGCAGGGTTTGACAAAGAAGGGCACCATCGCCGGCATCGACCTGGTGGAGGTGGCGCCCCATTACGACCCGACGGACAACACGGCCTTCCTCGCCGCGCAATTGCTCATGGGCTTCCTGGGCTACATCTTCCATGCCAAAGGGGAGGCGTCATGACGGCGGGTTCATTGGAAGGCGGCTGCCTTTGCGGGGCTATACGCTACCGAGTCACCGGTGATCCCAAGTGGTCGGCCCATTGCCATTGCCAGAGCTGCCGCCGCGCCACCGGCGGGCCGGTCGTAACCTACGCCGGTTACGAAACTGGTCGCTTCGAATTCACCGCGGGTGAACCGAAGGTCTATGCCAAGGTCCCCGGCACCGAGCGCCATTTCTGCGGAACCTGCGGCTCGACCCTGACCTACCGCTCGGACCGCTGGCCCGGCGAAATCCATATTCTCTTGGCCACTCTCGACGACCCGGAGGCGGTGACGCCCCAATGCCACGTTCATGTCGACGAGCAATTGTCGTGGATCTACCTGGACGATAACCTGCCGACCCACACGACGGTCAGTTCCGACGACCTGTGACCGGCGCCCGGGCGCCTTGCGCAGGGGCCCGCCTGACGCTAATGATCGCCGGGTCCAATTGACCGGCAAGGGAGGGAGCCGATGACCGTCGAGACCGTTTCCGAGAACCGATGCTTCGGCGGGGTGCAGGGTATCTACAGCCACGCGTCCCAACAGCTGGGCTGCACCATGCGCTTCTCCGTCTTCCGCCCGCCTGAGGCGGAAACGGAACCGGTCCCCGTTCTCTGGTGGCTGTCGGGCCTGACCTGCACGGAGGAGAATTTCACGGTCAAGGCCGGCGCCCAGCGTTACGCCGCCGAACTCGGCCTGATGGTCGTAGCCCCGGACACCAGCCCTCGTGGCCTCGATATCCCCTGCGAGGACGAGGCCTACGATTTCGGCGCCGGCGCCGGCTTTTATGTCGACGCCACCGAGGATCCCTGGGCGGCCAATTATCAGATGTATTCCTACATCACCGGCGAGCTGCCGGCGCTCCTGTTCAAGCACTTCCCGGCGCGCGCCGACCGCCAGGGCCTTTCGGGGCACTCCATGGGCGGCCACGGCGCCTTGACCATCGCGCTCAAGAACCCGGAGACCTACCGCTCCGTTTCCGCCTTCTCACCCATATCCTCACCCTCGCAGGTGCCCTGGGGTCAGAAGGCCTTCACCGGCTACCTCGGCACCGACGAGGAGGCCTGGAAGCTCTACGACGCCACCGAGCTCATCCGCACCGGCGCACGGTTCCCCGGCACCATCCTCATCGACCAGGGTACGGACGACGAGTTCCTGGAGCGCGAACTGAGGCCTGGCATCTTCGGCGATGCCTGCCTGGAGACGGGCCAGTCCCTGGAGCTGCGCATGCAAGAGGGCTACGACCACTCGTACTACTTCATCGCCAGCTTCATCGGGGAGCATTTGAGGTTTCATGCAAAAAGGTTGGCGGATTAGCGACGACGCGATCCTCAATTCCACTTCCAGCCGTCCTGGGCGAAGATCGCCATGCGCTCGCCGTCGCCGTTGACGAAGAAAGAGAAAGCGGTCCAATAGTGCCTGATGCCGTAGAGGGGTACGGTCGTGCGGCCGAGGATCTGTTCGCCAGACAAGACGCCCATGAGGCCATCGACGAGGTCGTACAGGGCGACGCGGTCGGGAGCGAGGGAAACCAGCGCGTTCCAGGTCTTGAACAGGCCGGGCCGCCCGGCTGCGGTACCGATGTCCTGCATTTGAAAGGTCCGTGAGCCGTCTGGACGAAAACGGTGACACTCGGGAGCGCCGCCGTCGCCAACCAGGAACAGATACAGGTCTCCGTCGTATTCGAATAATGCGACGTCGTCGAGCTTGGACCCGACATCCGTTTCCCAGGGCTCCCCGAGGCCGCCGTCGTTCTCGACCGGACGTATGGCTAGGGTCGACGATTTGCGGTCAACGAAGGCAATGAAGACCCGCCCGTCGGATGCATTAAGGGTGCGCATCTTGTCCCAGCGCTCGCTGTCCAGGGTATCGAGTTCGTCCCGGTCGACGCCTTCGGCGGTGACGGCGTGGCGGCGCACCAGGGCGCCGTTGCGCTTACGGAACAGGGCGAAGGTATCGCCACTGCCGTCCGGCGCCTGATAGAAACAAGCAGTTCGCCATTTCTTGAGGGAGACCGGGTCCTGCCAGCGGCCGGTCGGCTTGCCGCGGGTGTCGAGGGCGTGAAACCAGCTGTCGCCGCTCTTGCCATCGCCGGCCCACAGCAGCCAGTCGCTGCCGATTTCGAAGGCGGCGATGTCGGATATGCGCTCGTTCAAAAAGGCGACCCCGATGCGCTCGAAGATCCGGTCCTCGTCGGTGTGGCGGATCTCGACGTTGCCACGCACCAGCACGTCGATCGCCTTTTTGTCGTTGGCGCTGAGAACGCTGTTGCCGAGGCGCGTGCGATCCGCTTCCTCGACCGGGGCGATGCGTTCCATCCGCGGGACAGCGTCGCCGATCTGGGAGCCAAGGCCATCATTGGTCAGTTCCCACATTTCGGCGTACCCGCCCATACCGCCCCGCATCAGAAGAAGGCGATACCCGTCGTCGGCCTCGAACATCTCGACGACGGTGTGGTTGGCGCGGGCGCCGTCATCGGTTTCTTCCACTTTGGCCCGCGGGAACAGGGAACCGATTCCGCCTGGCTTTCCCGAAGCGATGGCGCCACCTGGGATCTTAATGGCCGGTGGTTCCAGGGTGTACTGGCGAAGGGTGCCGTCGTCGTCGTAGGTCGTCAGGTAGAATCCGCGATTGCCATCGGACCGGATGGCGATCTTGTCCCATATGGCGGGGCCACTCACGGTCCATTGGAGGTGCACGGTCAGCGCACCGGTCCCATAATCGATATTGGCCCAATAAACCTGTTTTTGTTGGCGATCAATGAATAGCCAAATGTTGGGAACCTGGTTCTCGAGAATGATCAAATCCGTCCAATGCCCGTCGATCTCCGTCGTCCAGACCTGAGGACTGCCGGTGGTCGGATCGGGATGAAATGTTCCGTTCTCCAACAAATCGACGTAGTCGAATTTTTGCCGCTGCGGCAGGCTCAGGACGTCGGCTTCGTTCAGGAACAGCAATTGCTCACGCGACGTGCCGTAGGCGGCAACGCCTCCGAAATTAGCGAATCCCAGGACGGGATGGCCGAGGTCGAGGCTGTCAGAAAGGCTATCGCTTCCCGGGTTTCCGAGCGGTCGTCCGTCCGCGTCGACATTCCAGACGCCAACGCGCCCGGAGTCGCGTTTCAAGCCGACGAGATAGGTCGTCTGACCCGAGACCACGTAACGCATCTGGTCCCAGCCGCTTTCGCCGAGCCAGGCATCACGGGGGGCGAGAACGCCGTTGATAGGATCGTCTTCTTCGGCGAGACGACCGTTCGCGAGAACGTCGCAGAAGAGGCCGACGGACGAGCTGCGCCGAAAAAGCAGGCAATGCGTGCGGCTGCCGCCGCGATGGAAAACGGCGCCGTCATACCCGGGCCGCCAGTTCAGCGTATAGGGATCGAAGGCACTGCCGAAGGCACCATAGTGCATGACCGAACGATAGTCGTACTCGAGGTACGGCACACCGGCCAGGTTCAGGAAGTTGCTGTTGATCTTGGCCTGGGTCCAGTCTTCGGGGAGCTGATCCAGGTGAATGATGATGTGGTTGTCCCGGTCCGGTCTCATGTGTTCATGAACGAGACCGAGGCGGTGCCCGATTTCGTGGACCACCCCACCGGTGGTACAGCCCTGCGGCGCGAACTCGATACGATGCCCTTCGTCCCGTTTGCTCTTCTGCTCTTCTTCCGCCCGAGACCGCTGTTGCAGTTCTGCGCGTCCGCGTCGAAGACGAAGACGACCCAGTGTTCGTCATCATCCGTCTTCGGCACGAAACGGACGGGCGTTTCCGCTTCCCAATGGGCGATCGCATTTTCGATGACGTCGCGCGGCTCGCGGTTCAGTTCGTCGTCAAGGTCGGTCGCAAGGTCATCGATCGACGGGTCGATCTCGTATGGAACGAGCCCGCCTTGCCATAATCGGCTAAGCTTGTTCCAATCCTTGAACAGGTTGGCCATGAATTCCCCCGACGACAACTCTAATACGAGTGGTATGCGAACCAAAGCCATTTACCGGCGTGCCGGTGCGGCAATTGTAACGTTTGTTCATCCGTCCGCCCGCCATCGTCGTTGTGGTGAAATCGCCTCCGGGGGTAGGATTTCCGTAACACCGGGGACAAACCGGGTGCGGGGCGACGCGTTCGAAAAGACAGGGGCAGGAGCATCCCATCGTCGACAAAACGCCAGATGCGGGCGTCGCCAAGGAGTCTGCCGGCGGAGAGGACTGGGCCGAAGAGCGAGTCAGAATTCAAGCCGATTTCTATCAGCAACTGCTCGACTCCATACCGATCCCGATCTCCTTCAAGGACAAGCACCAGCGGTACCTCGGCTGCAACCATACATTCGAGACGACGTTCAACGCCAGGCGCGAAGAGCTTATCGGCAAAACCGTTTATGACCGTGTGCCCGACGACCTCGCCCGAGAATACGACAAGCAGGACCGTGCGTTGTTGGAAGATCCGGGAACACAGATCCACAAGACCTTCGTGCCCTATCCGGACGGCTCGCTGAGAAACGTCGAATTCCACAAGGCGACCCTGTACGACGAAAACAGGAACGTTGCCGGATTGATCACCGTCGCTCTCGATACGACCGAACGTGAGGAGCGCGAGCGAGCCCTGAGCCAAGCCAAGGTCGCGGCCGACGAGGCCAGCCGGTCGAAATCGGATTTCATCGCCAGGGTCAGCCATGAACTACGGACGCCCTTGAACGCCATCATCGGGTTTTCGACCGTCATGAAAGACCGGATCTTTGGCAGGCTCGACGAACCCGCCTATGAAGACTATCCGTCGCATATCGTAAGCAGCGGCGAACATCTACTGGCCCTGATCAACGATCTTCTTGATTTGGCGAAGATCGAGGCCGGTAAGTTCGAACTGCAGGATTCCGTCTTGGATGTGGCGGCCGTCATCGAAGCGTCCCTGCGGCTTGCCCGTCCTCAAATGCAGGCCCGACGCATCGGGCTCGAAGTCGAGATCGCACCCGGCCTGCCGCGCCTCAAGGCCGACGAAACGGCCTTCAAACAGGTACTGGCCAATATTCTGTCGAACGCTGTCAAATTCTCGCCGCAGGAGAGCAAGGTATCGATTGCCGCATACGTCAACGGTGCCGAAGGTGTCACGGTTGCCATCCGTGACCAGGGGATTGGCATCCCGGAGGATATGCTGTCTCGTATCTTCGAGCCGTTCGAACAGGCCGATGGCCCTTATACGGCCCAATCCGAGGGTACGGGCCTGGGTCTCGCTATCTCCAACGACCTGATGGGTGTGCACGGTGGCACGCTAGAGATCGACAGCGTCGTCGACCGCGGCACCGTCGTCCGCCTGTCCTTTCCGTCAGTACGCACCATCGATAATACGTAAACCGGCCTCGTTCAGGCAGCCGGTGTTTCGCCTTGTAGAAGAGCACCCCGGTCGGCGGTCTTGGCGTGACCCATCAGTTCCTCAATGTAGGCCTCACTGTCGCCCACCGGCGCCACGTAAGCCAGCGCCCGGCGGGCTTCCGTATCGCCTGAGAGCCGCAGCAGCAGCCAGGCCGCCAGGTACTGGGCCGACAGGCAGCCGCCGGCGGTGGCGATGTTGCCGGAGACCGAAAGCGTTTGGCCGGTGACGGTTAGCCGCAGGCCCTCGATCCAGCGCCGGGTCTTGTTGTCGGTGCAGACGGGCAGGCCGTCGAGCAGGCGTTTTTTGGCGAGGATAAGGGCGCCGGAGCATTGCGAGGCCACCAGCTGGCGGGAGGGATCGAGCGTGAGGCTCTTGAGGAAAGCCGGATCATCCGCGAACTGCCGGGTCAGACGGCCGCTGCCGATGATGACGGCGTCGGCGCCGGCGGCATCGACGAGCGTTCCCGAAATACCCGTGACAACGCCGTTCATGAACACCACTTCCGGGTCGGGTCCGGCCAGGTACGCGGTCACGCCCTCGGCCCGGTTCAGCACGTGCAGCGCGACGAAACTGTCGATTTCGTTGAATTCCGGCAGTGTGACGATGGCGACGGATGTCATCGGTTCTCCTTTCCTCGAAGACGTCTTCATGGACGGGCCGTCACCCTATACCAGGAGCGCCGTCCTCTGTCGCATCACGAAAGGCGGCGCCGCAACACATTCGAATAATCGCAACTGTTTTGCTTGCATCCCCCGGCCCGGCGGCCTAGCTAAGGTCCATGGAATGGTTGGACAACATGCCCTTGGGCGTCCTCGTCATCGGCGCCCTTGCCCTCGGCCTGGCACCGTTCGTGCCGGAGCCGCACTTATGGGAAAAGCTGAAGATGCTGGCGGGCGGCACTCTGACCCGGCCCATCGACATCTTCGACATGTTCTTCCATGCTGCGCTCCCCATCCTTCTCGTCGTGCGCCTGGTCCGCGACTATCTGGGCAGCGGCCAGCCAACGCCTTGATCTAACAAGGTTTTTCGAGCCCTAGAAAACCTTGGCCGCGGTCGAGTATTTCTCGCTTGCGCCTGTTCAAAATCGCGTTTAAACCGGCCCGCTTTTTTCGTCGGTGGGCGGCTTGCGATGCCGCTTGTTGAGGGGGTTCGTCATGGTCCAGAACTTGCGCTCCGTTCTGTCGCTGTTGATCGGCATGGCGTTCTTGATGCTCGGCAGCGGTGCCCTGACCACATTGATCTCGCTGCGCATGGGTGATGCCGGTTTCAGCTCGACGACCTTGGGTTGGATCATGGCCGCCTACTTCCTGGGTGTCTCCTTAGGCCCGATCTACACCCACCGCCTAATCGCCGGCATCGGCCACATCCGTGCCTTCGCCGCTTTCGGTTCGGTGATGTCGGCCGCCGCTTTGGCGCATCCCTTCTGGATCGACCCCTGGTTCTGGGCCGGGCTCCGTTTCATCCAGAGCTTCTGCCTTGTCGGCATGTACATGTGCACGGAGAGCTGGCTCAACGAGAAGACGGAGAACCGCTTCCGCGGCGAAATGCTGGCCATCTACCAGGTGACCATCTTCCTCTTCCAGGGCGGCGCCCAGTTCCTGCTCAACCTGCCAGACGAGACCGGTTTCGGGCTCTTCATCCTGACCTCGGTGCTGGTGTCCCTGGCCGTGGTGCCGATCGTCATGATCCGAGTGCCGGCACCGCAACTGCCGAAACCGGTGCGCCTCAACCTTCGCGAACTCTATCGCATATCGCCGACCGGCATGTTCGGCTCCGCCGTTGCCGGCGCACTGTTGGGCGCCATCTACGGCCTCGGCCCCTATTTCGCCCAACAGGTCGGCCTCGACGTGGCGGCGACGACGCGCTTCATGGGGGCGGTCATCATCGGCGGCCTGCTGCTGCAATGGCCGATCGGCAAGTTCTCCGACCGTGTCGACCGACGTATCGTCATTCTCGTCATTTCATTGGCCACCTTCGTCGTTTACCTGGCCATCATGAACAAGACGGCGGCCAACGGGTTCGGCCTGTTGGGGCTCGGCATGTTGTTCGGCGGCATCTCGTTCGCCCTTTATCCGGTCTGCGTCGCCTATACCAACGACTATGCCGAGCCGGACCAGATCGTGCCGGTCAGCGCCGGGCTGCTGGTCGCCTACGGCATCGGCGCGTCGCTGGGCCCGCTCGGCAGTTCATGGCTTATGGACCAGGTTGGGCCGGCCGGCCTGTTCGGTTTCTGCGGCCTCATCACCCTGGCCTTCGCCATCCTCACTGGATTCCGCATGCTGAGGCGCGAGGCGCTGCCGGTCGAAGAGCAGACCGACTTCCAGCCGGTGCCGCGCACCTCGCCGATGGTCAGCGAACTCGACCCCCGGGCGGAACCGGAGACGGCGACCGATTGATCGGCGGCTCGGCGCTTGTCTTCGGCGCGCCAGCGTGCCTATCGTCGGTCCATGGAAACCCGTTTTTACAGGCGCCCCGCGGCGGCCCGCTTTCGCCCGCTTCCGGCATAAGCGATGCGTCTCGTTTTCGTTAAACTCGGCGATGTCGCCGGTTGGGGCCAGGCCCAGATCGATGCCATGGTGGCGGCCCTTCCGGAGAACGGCGTTTTACTTGACGACTTGAAGACCTCGCAGGCCAGCCTCCAGCGGATGCAGGCCTATCTCCTGGAGCGCGACGCCGTCTTCATCAGCTACAACGGCAGCTTTCGCATCGGACCTTCGCCGGCGACAGGCGCCATGCCGCCGGCCACCCTGACGTTCTGGTATGTGGACGGCCCCTGGGTGCATTACGGTGATGCCGCCGCCCTGCCGCCCGCTTACATCTCGCTCTACTGTTGCCAAGACCACGTTGAGGCGAGCCGATACCTGGGACTGCCGCACCGCGCCTTTTTCCTGCCGCACGGCGGGCCGCCGCCGACCGTCGAGGACGGTGCCCAGTCTGCTGATCGGCCGATCGACATCCTGTTCGTCGGCAATGTCGGCCCGCCCCCGGACGAGGAGGCGTTCCTGGCCGAAGAATCATCCCTCCCTGTCGCCTATCACGCCGCCGTATGGGCCGCCGCCGGGGACCAGGCGACGACGGGTGTTTCGACGCTCGACGCCTGGACGGAAGCCTGCCGGGACACCGGCATCGACTGCGACGGGCTCGACACCATTGCCAAGGCCGGGGCGCTCACGAGTATCGAAAGGTTGGGCCAGATCCAGGCCCGCTCGGCCCTCTTTGCATCGCTGCCTGCCGGGACGCGTATCGTCGCCGCCGGCGATATCGCGCCCGGAACGCCGGTGCCGGAAGGCGCCGAAGCGTTGGGCCCGGTGCCGTTCGAGACCGTCCTTCAGCTTTTCGACCGTTCCAAAATCGTCCTCAATATGACGCCGAAGTTCCGCACCGGCGCCACCGAACGGGTCTGGTTCGCTCTTTCCCGCGGCGCCGTAATCGCCAGCAATCCGAGCACGTTGCTCGCTGACTTCTTCGCTTCGGATGAGATGATTTGCCTTGAGTCGGGCCAACCGGATGCCTGGGCAGAGGGTCTTCGCCGGGCACTCGATGATCCAGCCGACCTGGCGCACATGAGTCGGCGGGCCGTCGACCGCTATGCCGGCGGTCACACCTGGCGGCACCGTTTTGAGGGTATCCTGCCGAGTATCGCCAAGGCCGACGGGCGGGCGGGAATGTAGCGATCGATTCGACCACAACGCGTTTTTCTCTTGTCCCGGTTCAATCTTTGTCGGTAAATGGTAGAAAGGTACCTGGAGGTCGAATGACCATGACGGAAGAACTGAAACGCGTCCTCTACGTTGAGGACGAACCAGACATCCAGAAAGTCGCCAAACTGGCCCTCGAGACGGTCGGTAATCTCGAGGTTCTGATCTGCAGTTCCGGTGCCGAGGCCATCGAAAAGGCGGCACCCTACGAACCGGACCTGCTGCTCCTCGATGTCATGATGCCGGGCATGGACGGCCCGGCGACGCTCGCCGCGCTACGCGCCATCGACAGTCTCACTGACGTGCCCGCCGTCTTCCTTACGGCAAAAGTAATGCCGAGCGAGATGCAGGAGTTCAAGGAAATGGGCGCCATCGACGTCATCGCCAAACCCTTCGACCCGATGACCTTGGCCGAACAGGTGCGGGCGGCCTGGGAGAAGCGCTAGCAAGGCAAACCCGGAGGCCGCCCAACGGAGTACCGATGTGTCCTTCGAGACCGGGCCGGGTTCGATCACCCCGCCCGTAGCGATGTCTCAAATGGCTGTGCCCTTGATCCCAACGTTCTCAGGCTAGGGATTTCGGAACCGCGGTGTCGTCCCTTACGCGGCCATATCTCCGCGCATTGGCGCCGGCCGCTCGAACTGGGCGCCGAGGTGGGCGACGAAATCGGCATTCAAACCCATTCGCGCGGCCAGCCTGTGTAGGTAGAACCATTCCGCGACGCCGCCCGGTTCGAGGGCGAACTGGGAGGCCAGATAGATCTCGGCCGCAATTTCCAGCGAATCGGCACTTCTCGCGACGGCGTCGACGTCGAGCGGATTCCTGAGCTCGAAGTCGATGAATTCGCGATCGGCGTCCATACAGTCCTGTCGGATCAGCCATTCCTTTAGGCGAAGGCACTCGTGATGGGTGATCCGGCCGTCCGCCTTGGCCGCCGCGATCATCGCCTGAACCAATTTGCGGCCGAGCGACTCGATTTTGGACGCCTTCATCGGCAAAAAGGTGGTTCCCCGCGGAATATTGATCAGCTCCGGTTCGGCGTCGAGCGTCGGCTGTCTGTTCGCCTTCCAGTCACGCCAGGCCCGATAGGCAAGGCCGCCGACGAGGTGGACGCCGCGCAGTTTGAAATCGAACGGCGCCGTGATACGGGGCTTCCGTCCGCCGAGCAGTATCCCCGCTAAGGGGTCGGCCAATCCATTGGTTGCGTATTCCCCCGTCGGGGCGATCGCCGATCGACTGCCCGTTTGACCCATCGTTATGTGACTGGCACTCAAATTCCTCGCGCCGCCCATGCCGGGCGACGTCGAAATCAAATCGTCCAAGAGTCTGGTCGCGGTCCGTGGCATCTTCAGTTCCTCCATCATTCGGTTTCGGCACATAGTCGGTTTGCCTGATGAAAATCGGGGGCCCGCCCTCAATCGTAACCGTCCGGCGAACGCGCCCTTTCTTATGATGCTTGTTCAGCGTAGGCCCATGGCAGGAGTTCGTCGATGCGGTTGATCTTGTGGTCGGCGATGCGGTCCAGGAC
>Ga0209259_1000100_pt1 | contig 22559 bp, 19 predicted proteins | sample WorMetGr2BELIZE1_FD_187417 | JGI IMG/M metagenome (GOLD analysis project Ga0209259, IMG submission 187417) | Marine gutless worms symbiont microbial communities from Max Planck institute for Marine Microbiology, Germany - Inanidrilus... ...
GCGTTTGCCTGGCGACGGTTGCCAATACCGCCGGCAGGCTCGGGCTTTCGTGCGATTGGGAAGAACTCTAACAAAGTCCGAGATGTGTCATGGGCCGGGGTTTGCTGATCGCTCTCCTCGTCGTCATCATTGGGGCCTTGATCGCGATTCCGTTGATCATCGTCCGCCGCACGGGATCGCGCCAATCGGGGGCTCCCGCGTCGACACGGGAGGCGCCGTCGCGTCCGTCGGCACCGGCTGCGATACCCGCGGCCACGCCGGTTCCGAAACCGCTGCCGAGACCCGACGAGGAACCGGCGACGGACAATCTGAAAGGCGTACAGGGGCAGGTGAGCGCGTCGGCGTTGCGCACCATTCGCGACCGAGTCGAGGCAAATCCGGCGGAGGCCGCGCGGGTCGTGCGCCGATGGCTCAACGAGGATCGTTGACGTCGGCGAACCGTGACGCGTTGTCTTTCAGAAACCGGGTCGCGCGGTCGGCCGGCAGCGGCGGACTGAACACGTACCCCTGAATCTCGTCGCAGTGATACTCGGCGAGGAGGTCGCATTGTTCGCTGGTTTCCACGCCCTCGGCGACGACCCGGCGATTGAGCGTGTGACCCATGGTAATGATCGTGCGAATGATCTCGGCGTCGTCGGCGTTCGTGGTGATATCGGCGACGAAGGACCGGTCGATCTTGATGGTATCGATGGGAAATCTCTTCAGATAGCTCAGCGACGAGTATCCGGTGCCGAAATCGTCCATGGCGACGTGGATGCCGATATCGTGCAGATCCGTCAAAGCGACGACAGCGCTCTCGGCGTCCGACATCAGCATGCTCTCGGTGATTTCGATCTCCAGGCCGCCCGGATCGACGCCTGATTCCCGCAGCACCTGCTTCACCATATCGACGAACCGCGGTTCACGGAGCTGCCGCGCCGAGAGATTGACCGCGACCCGCACCCCCGGGAAGCCGCCCTCGGCCCAGGCCCGGTGCTGCTCGCACGCCGTTCGCAGCGCCCACTCGCCAACCTCGACGACCAAGCCGCTCTCCTCCATCACAGGGATGAATCGCGCCGGCGACACCATGCCGAGGGTTTCGTTGTTCCACCGCATCAGCGCCTCGACGCCGGTGATGCGTCCGGTGGCGATTTCCAGCTTTGGCTGGTAGTGCAAGGAAAACTCGTTCCGTTCCAAGGCCTTGTTGAGGCCATTCTTGAGTGCCAGCCGCTCCTTGACCTCACGGTTGATATCGGTGGTGTAGAAGTGGAAGGTCGCCTTGCCATGTTCCTTCGCCCGATACATGGCAGCGTCGGCGTTGCGTAGCAGGTCGGTCGCGCGGCCGCCGTCGTCGGGGTAGAGGGTGATGCCGACGCTGCCCGAGACGAAGGAATCGTGGCCCTTGAGGTGAAAGGGTTCGTTCAGCGCGTCGATCAGCCTCTGGGCGATCAGCGGAATCGTCGATGGACCTTCGAGGTCGGGCACGATGACGGTGAACTCGTCGCCGCCGAAACGGGCGACGGTATCGCCGGGCCGCACACAATCGACCAGCCGCTCCGACGCCTCCTTCAGCAGCAGGTCGCCGACCTCGTGGCCGAGGGTGTCGTTGACCAGCTTGAAGCCGTCGAGGTCGATGAACATCAACGCCAGGCGTTTGCCACCGCGCTTCATCGCACCGATCGACTGGTTCAGCCGGTCGAGGAACAGAGCCCGATTGGGCAATCCGGTGAGCGCGTCGTAGTTGGCCTGATAGCGGATACGTTCTTCGTCCTCGCGGCGTTTGGTGACGTCGGTGATGACCACGGCGTGTTGACGGATATCTCCGTCCCCGTCGGTGATCGCTGAGATGGAGAGGTGCTCCGCATAGCGCTCGCCGCCCTTGCGCGTGCTCCAGATCTCGCCTTCCCAGCGACCCGTCGTGCGGAGCGCCCGCCGCATCGCCGCCAAGCTGGACCGGTCGGCGCCAAGGGACTTGAGAAATGGAGCCTTCTCGCCAACCACGTCCTTTGGCGCGTAACCCGAGACCTGCTGGAATGCCGGATTGACAGTCGTTACGGTGAAGTCGGCGTCGGTGATGATCACAGCCTCGGTGAGACTGTGGATGACCTTGCCGGCAAGCATGAGCTCAATTTCCGCGCGTCGGCGCTCGGCCGTCTCGGTGTTGAGCGCCTGCACGCGCTCGGCGACACGTTCCTCGAGGGCGTCATAGGCGCGGCGCATGTCGTCTTCCGCCTGCCTGCGTTCGGAGCAATCCTGTGCCTGGATGATGAACCGGCCGGCCGTCTCGCCATCGACGGCGACGGCGCGGGCTTCGACCTCCAACGCGCCGCGGCGGGACCGTTTCAGGCGAATTCGGTGTAGGGGGGGCGGCTTCGTCGGACCGCAGCATGCGGGCAAACGCTCCTACTGACTCTGGGTGCACGAAGTCGTTGAACGACCGACCGCAGAGACGGTTGATCGAACGATACCCCAGCATCGACGCGCCCGACGCATTGATGGAGAGGATTAGGCCATCCTCGATCAAGCAGATCGGGTCCGGGACCGCGTTGACGACCTCGCGCTCCCACCCGTTGATTGCGGGCTGTGTCGCAATGCTTGCCGGCTCGGGCGGCGCATGCGCTCGCGCGGGCTTTTTGGCCTGTGTTGGGACGCTACCCGCCATGGACCCCGGTCGGAACGATCCTGCCACTTCCCCCGAAGACAATGGATATCATATTCGGCGCCATAAGGCACTGGATTCAGGTAGTTGGGCCAGGGCCGGCCGTCACAGGAGAGGACGGTAGCGAATCCGGGTCGATGGCTGGTGTCGTTCAGGCCGTCTTGACGTCGACAGTGAATCGGAACGGCGAGTCGGCAGGACCGGCTACGATCTCATTGCGCTCCAGCTTCAGGGATTGCGAGAACCGTCCGGTATTCCCGCCGATCCGCACACCATTGACGATCGTTCCGAAGCGGCTGCCGCGATCCCGGCACACGATCCTTCGCAAGGTGAGATCGAGCAGGAAGTGGTTCAGCGACAGGGTGTGGGGCTCGCTGTCGGGGATCTGGTAGTCATTGAACGCCAGGGTCTGTCCTTCTTCGGGCAACGGCTGACGGCCGACTCGATAGGGAAAGCGCGTCACTTCCCATGGACTGTCGGCGTCGCTCCCATTGCCGGCTTCGCCGCTGGCGCACATGAAAACCTTGCCGATGGTCGGACGCGCATCCGTTTTTTGGTCCTCGGCGTCGCGGAACCGGTCGGTCATCGTGCGCAGCCGTTCGCAAAGGGACCGCAAGACGCTCAGGCTGTCGCGCGGATTGCACAACAACATGTTGATGAACGCCTTCTGATCAAGCGCCACGGCCCTCACGACATCCACGGTTCGTGCGGTGGCAGAGCGGGGAAGCTCGTCGATGATCCCCATTTCGCCGAACACGTCCCCCGGACCCAAAAGCGCGACCCGCACATTGCTGACCGCTCCGAGCTTGAGGATCTCGACCTGTCCGGACTGGATCAGGTGGGCGTAATCCGCAGGATCGCCCTCCCGGAAGACGATCTTTCCGGCGGGGAACTCGACCTCGCTCATCGTCGTTCTCCTTGCGATGACTCGCCGGAACGGCGCCGCAGACCAACGACGGGGAAATCGCAACATTCGGCGATCGCGGATGCAAGCGGAAAACGCCATCCGCCGCGAATTTCGGGCCTGGCAACTGTCGGCGGTGCCGCTGCGATTCAGCCGGGTTGTTGATATTGACCCTCGCTAAACCGCTGCATCTAACGTACTCTTCTCAAAGAACAATCCGACGAGTAACTGGCTCGGCTCCGAAGCCCCGGCGAAGCGTGGCGACAGGCCGCCGGAGGTGTCGGGGAGGGGCTCAACCGGCCGCAACTCATGGACATCTACCTTCCCATCGCCGAGGTCGCGGTCAACGTGTTCCTGATCCTCGGTTTGGGTGGCGGCGTCGGCATGCTGTCGGGTCTGTTCGGGGTCGGCGGTGGCTTCCTGATGACACCGCTGCTGATCTTCATCGGCATTCCGCCGGCGGTGGCCGTGGCCACGGAAGCCAATCAGATCGTCGCATCATCCGTGTCCGGTGTCCTTGCCCATTGGCGGCGCGGAAATGTCGACGTGCGCATGGGGCTGATGTTGCTGCTCGGCGGCATGATCGGGTCGACGGCGGGCGTGTGGCTGTTCAGCTTCCTGCGCGGGATCGGCCAGATCGACGTCGTCATCAAGCTGTCCTACGTGGTGTTTCTCGGCATCATCGGCGCGCTGATGCTGAGCGAGGGGCTGCGGGCGATGATGCTGCATTCCGCCGGCAAGCCGCGGTCGAAGAAACCCACACGCACCTGGCGCGACGCGCTGCCGTTCAAGATGCGGTTCCGGCGGTCACGCTTGTATATCAGCGCCCTGCTTCCCATCGGCGTCGGCATTTTTGTCGGGGTGCTGTCGGCGATCATGGGCGTCGGCGGCGGCTTCATCATGGTTCCGGCGATGATCTATCTGCTCGGCATGCCGACGGCCGTCGTGGTCGGAACATCGCTGTTCCAGATCATCTTCGTCACCGCCAACGTCACCATGCTGCAGGCGGTGATGAATCAGACGGTGGACATCGTCCTCGCCCTGCTGCTGCTGACCGGCGGGGTGATTGGCGCACAGATCGGAGCCCGTTTCGGCGGCCGGTTGCGGGGCGATCAGTTGCGCGTGCTGCTGGCGGTGATGGTGCTGGCGGTGTGCACCAAGCTCGCATTCGATCTGGTCGCCACGCCGGACGAGCTGTTCTCGCTAGGAGGCGGAGGGCACTGATGATCGGTGCAAGGACCATCGCCGCCGCCTTGGCGGTTGTTGTTTTGGCGGGGGCGCCCCATCAGGCCCGTGCCGCCGACGAGTTGGTCGCCGACATTTCCCAGCACCTCGTCGCCATCACCACCGGATTCACGGGGGCCGATGTGCTGCTGTTCGGGGCCACCGAAGGCGCCGGCGACGTGGTCGTCGTCGTCCGGGGCCCGGAGGAAAGGCAGAAGGTGCGCCGCAAGGGACGCGTGGCGGGAATCTGGCTCAACGAAGCCGAGATGACGTTCGAAACCGTGCCCGCGTTCTATGCGGTTGCTGCAAACCGGCCCCTGCACGAGTTCGTGCCCGAGCGCGTCGGCGCGCGTCACCAGATCGGCCTTCGCCATCTCCGCCTCACGCCTCCCGAGGGCGCCCATCCCGAAACGGTCGACGATTTCAGCGAAGGCCTGATCCGCAACAAGCAGACCGACAGGCTGTACAGTCGGCAGCCGGCGCGGATCGCTTTTCTCGGCAACCGGCTGTTCCGCACCGACATGCATTTCCCGGCCAACGCTCCGGTTGGCACCTACACGGTCCAGACATTCCTGATCCGCGATGGTGACGTCGTGAGCGCCGGCATTACCCCGCTTGTCGTCGGCAAGGTGGGGTTCGAGGCCGGCGTGTTCGACCTGGCCTACCGCCATTCCCTCGCCTATGGCGTCCTTGCCATTCTGATCGCGGCGATGGCAGGATGGTTAGCCGGCTTGGTCTTCCGCAAGGATTGACGATGGTCAACGATCGAGACGACCCGAAGTCCGGCGACGGTGGCGACGCGCAGTCCGCCACCGCGGAGCGAACCTTCCTTTGCGTCGTCGACGAAAGCGAGGAGCTGCATCAGGCCCTGCGCTTCGCCTGCAACCGGGCGCGTGCAACGGGTGGCCGTGTCGCATTGCTCTACGTCATCGAACCGGCGGAGTTCCAGCACTGGATGGCCGTCGGCCACCTGATGGCCGAGGAGCGGCGCGAAGAAGCGGAGGAAATGCTTCAGGTCGTCTCGTCGGTGGTTCAGAAGCTGTCCGGCACGACGCCGGTGATCTACATCCGCGAGGGCAAGCTGACCGACGAGATGATGGCGCTTCTGGAAGAACAATCCGGCGTGTCGGTGCTGGTGCTCGGGGCGGCTGCCGGGGCGGAAGGGCCGGGCCGGCTGATCTCGCACGTGCTGAAGCGGATCGGCAAATTGCCGCTACCGGTGACCATCGTTCCGGGCGGACTCGAGGACGAGGAGATCGACGCGATTTCCTAGGGGGTCGGCAGCTCCAGTCTTCTATCCCGAGCGAAGATACTGCACGGCCGCGTCGCGCTCGAACAGATAGAGAAGCGTCCTCAAAACCGTGCCGCGATCGCCGGCGAGCTCCGGATCGCGTTCCAGGATCAGCCGCGAGTCGTCCCGCGCCGCGCCCAGCAGGTCGCCATGTTCGGATAGATCGGCCAGACGAAAATCCGGGAGGCCGCTCTGACGGGTCCCGAGCAGTTCGCCGGCACCGCGGAGCCGCAGGTCTTCTTCGGCGATGCGGAAGCCGTCCTCGGTTTCGCGCAGGATCGCCAGCCGTGCCCGGGCCATTTCGGTGAGCGGCGGCGCGTAGAGCAGCAGGCACGTTGATGGCTTCGAGCCCCGGCCGATCCGGCCGCGAAGCTGGTGGAGCTGGGCAAGGCCGAACCGCTCGGCGTGCTCGATGACCATCACCGTCGCCGCGGGGACGTCGACTCCGACCTCGATTACGGTGGTCGCAACCAGAATGTCGGTCGGTCCATCGGCAAACCGCGCCACCGCGCCGTCCTTCTCGGGTCCTTTCATCCGCCCATGGACCAGTCCGACCCTGCTCGGGAAGATGGAGTCGAGGTGGCGGAAGCGTTCCTCGGCTGCGGCGACATCGATGGCCTCGGACTCTTCCACCAGGGGACACACCCAATAGACCTTGGCGCCGGCCTGGATGCCGCGCCCGGCGGCGGCAACGACGTCGGCCATCCGCTCGACCGGCAAGACCCGGGTATCCACCGGCTGCCGGCCCGGTGGCTTCTCCGTCAGCTTCGAGACCTCCATGTCACCGTAGGCCGTCAGCATCAAGGTGCGCGGGATGGGCGTCGCGGTCATCACCAGGACATCGGCCGCCTGGCCCTTGGCCGCCAGGGTGAGGCGCTGGTGAACGCCGAAACGGTGCTGCTCGTCGATCACCGCGAGGGCGAGATCGCGGAAGGCGACATCGGCCTGGAACAAGGCATGGGTGCCGACGACGATGGCGCTGGAGCCGTCCGCGAGCCCGGCCAATGCGGTCTCCCGGGTCTTGCCCTTCTCGCGGCCGGTGAGCAGCACCACGTCGACTCCTGCCGCCGCCGCCAGGGGGGCAATCGTCGCAAGGTGCTGGCGGGCGAGAATCTCGGTGGGCGCCATCAACGCCGCCTGGGCGCCGCTCTCGACGGCGTGCAGCATGGCCAGCAGTGCGACAACGGTCTTACCGCTGCCGACGTCCCCCTGCAGAAGCCGCAGCATCCGGGTCTGCTCGGCCATGTCGGCGAGGATCTCGTCGAGAGCGCGGCGCTGCGACTCGGTCAGCGTGAAGCCGAGTGCCGCCGCGGCCCTGTCCGCCAGCCGGCCGGCACTCTTCACCGAGCGCCCGGCGACGCGCCGTAGGCGGCGGCGCATCAGCGCCAACGCAAGCTGGTTGGCCAGCAGTTCGTCGTAAGCGAGGCGGGCACGTGCCGGCGACGTCGGCGAGAGGTCCGCCTCGGACTGCGGCGCATGGACCGCGTTGAGCGCCGTCCGCCACGCCGGCCACCTCATCTTTTCCTGGTAGGCCGGGTCGAGCCATTCTTCGAGTTCGGGTGCGCGCTCCATTGCTGCTGTGGCAATTCTTGTCAGCACGCGGGCCGAAACCCCGGCGGTCAGCGGATAGACGGGTTCGACGGTGAGTACGCTGTCCCGCTCGGCCTCGGCGACGACATGGTCGGGGTGGGTCATCTGGATTTCGTCGCCGTAGTGTTCGACGATGCCGCTGACGATCCGCGTCTCGCCGACGGGTAGCGTCCGCTGGAGGTAGTCTGGGCGGGCGTTGAAGAACACCAGCACAAGAGAGGCGGTGCCGTCGTCGCACTGAACCTTGTAGGGCTGGCGCGCCCGCGCCGGAGGGTGGTGTCCGCGCACCGTGACCGTCAGCGTCGCCACCCGTCCGGAGCGCGCATCGGCGACGGTCGGTGCGTAGCGGCGATCAACGATCGCCGAGGGGAGGTGCCACAGCAGATCGACGACCCGCGATCCGCACAAGCGTTCAATGGCCTCGGCGATCTTCGGGCCGACGCCGGGAAGGGTACGCGCCGGTGAGAACAGCGGGTAGAGGATTTCGGGACGCATGGTGGCAACGCTACGGCTGACAGGGTGACGACAACCCGCTATATCCTAGGCGCCGCCGGAGAGGACACCAATGCCCGAATCCCTGGACAACAATCGCAAACGAGTGCTGTTTCGCAGCCACCACACCGGGATGAAGGAGAACGACCACCTGTTCGGCGGTTTCGCCGACGAGAACCTCGCGTCGATGACCGACGAGGATGTGGCGTGGTTCGAATCCTTGCTGATGAATCACAACGACATCGATCTTTACAACTGGGTGATGGAGAAGGAACCGGTGCCGCCGAACCTCAATCACCCCGTGATGGAGCGTCTGCTCGCGTTCAAGAACGCGCTCTCGGCACGTTGGCGATACCTTCGCTTCGCCTCGCCGGGCCCGGCCGGACGACCATCGCCGGAGCACCGGAGGGCTTTGACGCCCTCGTGGTCGCCGCGCTGTCGGATGACGGACGGGACGTCCTGTTCGTCGCCCGCGATGATGCCCGGTTGGCACGCATGGGCGAGGCCATCGGGTTCTTCGCGCCGGAGGTCGAATGCTTCGAGATTCCGGCGTGGGACTGCCTCCCTTATGACCGGGTGTCGCCAAATCCGGCCATCGTCAGCCGCCGCATCGACGCCTTCTGCCGCCTCGCCGCGAAAGACGGGGCAATGGGGCCGCGCGTTGTCTTGACGACCGTTTCTGCCCTGTTGCAGCGGGTGCCGCCGCCGGAAGCGTTCTCGGCAGCATCGATGACCCTGGTGCCGGGCGAGCGGGTGGAGCTCGAGCGCCTCACGGCCTTTCTCGTCGGCGCCGGTTATGTCTCCAGCAACACGGTTAGAGAACCGGGCGAGTTCGCCGTCCGCGGCGGGATCGTCGACATCTTTCCGACCGGCCGCGCCGAGCCGGTGCGTACCGACTTCTTCGGTGACGACGTGGATTCCCTCCGAACCTTCGACGCGGTGAACCAGCTCACGATCGGCCAAGTGCAGTCGGTCATCCTCCGTCCGGTGAGCGAGGTGCTTATCGACACGCAGGCGATCGAACGATTCCGCTCTGGCTATCGCGAGCTGTTCGGCGTCGCGTCCGGCGACGACCCGCTCTACGAAGCCGTGTCCGCCGGTCGCCGGCACCTGGGCATGGAGCACTGGCTGGCGCTGTTCCACGAGCATTTGGAAACGGTCGCCGCCTACGTGCCAGACGCCTCTGTGGTGCTCGATCATCGCGCCGCGGAGGCGAGGGATACGCGCATCGAATTGATCGCCGAATACTACGCCGCGCGAACCAACGTCGCCGGGACTGGCTTCGGCGCTGCCGGCATGACCTACAACCCCTTACCTCCCGACAGGATGTATCTGAACCACGAGAGCTGGGAACACCTGTTGGAAGGCCGGATGGTGGCAGAGCTGTCGCCGTTCGCGACGGTCGATCCCGCTGCGCTGGATGCAGGCGGACGCCCCGGCATTGATTTCGCCGAAGCGCGGCTGCGCGACGACGTCAATGTGTTCGACGCCGTTGCCGAGCGAATCGCCGAACACGCGCGCATGGGGCGCCGGGTTCTGGTCACAACCGCGACAGCGGGTTCACGCGATCGGTTAGCGGGGGTCTTCGCCGAACATGGCATTCGTGCTCCGACCGCCGTCGACCGATGGGCTAAGGCGCTCGCCATGCCGCCCGGCGGTGTGGCGCTTCCTTTCCTCGATCTCGAGCGCGGGTTCGAGACCGCCGATCTCGCCGTCATCACAGAACAGGACATTCTCGGCGACAAGTTGACCCGTCCGCCGCGCAAGCGGACCCGAGCCGAAGCGTTCATCACCGAAGCGTCGTCTTTGACCGCCGGCGATCTGGTCGTTCATGTCGACCACGGCATCGGCCAGTACGAGGGCCTGGAAGCCATCGAGGTCGTGGGTGCGCCGCATGATTGCCTGTGCCTGACCTATGCCGGTGGAGACAAGCTCTATCTGCCCGTCGAGAACATCGAACTCGTCGGCCGCTACGGTTCCGATGCCGGCACCGCGCAGCTCGACCGGCTCGGCGGGGCGGCCTGGCAATCGAGGAAGGCACGCCTCAAGAAGCGGATCCGCGACATGGCGGAACGCCTGATCGCCGTGGCCGCCGATCGCACCGTGCGGAGGGGCGACGTGTTCAACCCGCCGTCCGGCTTGTTCGAGGAGTTTTGCGCCCGCTTCCCCTATGCTGAAACCGAGGATCAGGCCCGCGCGATCGCCGACACGCTGGATGATCTCGCCAGCGGCCGGCCGGCCGATCGCCTGATCTGCGGCGACGTCGGTTTCGGCAAGACCGAGGTGGCCCTCCGCGCCGCCTTCATCGCCGCGATGGAGGGGCACCAGGTCGCGGTGGTCGTGCCGACGACGCTGCTCTGCCGCCAGCATTTCCTCAACTTCCGCGAACGGTTCGCCGGCTATCCGATCCGTGTCGAGCAGATATCCCGATTGGTCTCAGCCAAGGACGCCAAGGCGGTGAGGGCCGGCCTTGCCAACGGCACCGTCGACATCGTCATCGGCACCCACGCGCTGCTGGCCAAGGACCTTCGGTTCCGCGACCTCGGTCTGCTGGTCGTCGACGAGGAGCAGCACTTCGGCGTCGCCCACAAGGAGCGGCTGAAGGCGATGAAGGCCAATGTCCACGTCCTCACCCTGACCGCCACGCCGATCCCGAGGACATTGCAGATGGCGTTGAGCGGGGTGCGCGAAATGAGTCTCATCGCAACGCCTCCGGTCGACCGGCTCGCAGTACGGACATTCGTTCTGCCAGAAGACCCGGTCGTCCTCCGCGAGGCGATCTTGCGCGAGCACTACCGGGGCGGACAGACGTTCTATGTGTGTCCGCGGATCGAGGATTTGGCCGACGTCGCCAAGGGACTGGCGAAGCTGGTACCGGAGGTCAAAGTGGTCAGCGCCCATGGGCGCATGCCCGCACGCGACCTCGAGGCGACGATGACGGTGTTCTACGACGGCCGCTATGACGTCCTGCTGTCGACCAACATCATCGAGTCGGGCCTCGATCTTCCCGCGGTGAACACCATCGTAATTCATCGCGCCGACATGTTCGGCCTGGCTCAGCTCTACCAGCTCCGAGGCCGGGTCGGGCGTTCGAAAACTCGGGCTTACGCATACCTCACGCTGCCGCCACGCAAACGGGTGACGCCGGCGGCGCAGAAGCGGCTCGAGGTCATGCAGGCGCTCGACTCCTTGGGCGCGGGTTTTTCCTTGGCCAGTCACGATCTCGATATCCGCGGCGCCGGCAATCTCCTCGGCGAGGAGCAGTCCGGACACATCCGCGAGGTCGGGATCGAGCTCTACCAGCAGCTGCTCGAGGAAGCCGTGGCCGCAGCGCGGGGTGGGGAAGGGCAGGCGATGGAGTCCGCATGGAGCCCGCAGATCTCCATCGGCCTCAGCGTGCTCATTCCCGACGGATATGTCCCCGATCTGTCGGTTCGCTTGGGCCTCTACCGGCGGCTTGCCGACGTTGTCGACCGCACCGAGATCGACGCGTTCGCCGCCGAACTCATCGACCGCTTCGGAGAATTGCCGGCGGAAGTCGACAACCTGCTTGCCGTGGTCGAGTTGAAGGGGCTGTGCCGGGATGCCGGGGTCGAAAAAGTCGACGCGGGTCCTCGAGGTGCCGTCGTTTCATTTCGTGGCAACGACTTCGCCAATCCCGCCGGCCTTGTTGCGTTCATCACCGATCAGCGGGGAACGGCGAAGCTGCGGCCGGATCACAAGCTCGTTTACCGGCGTCAATGGGATGATCCGCAAGGTCGCATCGCCGGTGTTCGTGGTTTGATGAGCGAATTGTCGCGGATCGCTGCAGCGGCGTGATCGTTGATGGACGGGGGCCTCCGTTATCCCTTCAGAGGACGGACTTCCAACTTGCCCGCCTTCGCGGCCCGCCACTATCATGCCGCCGTCGGCGGCTTCCGGGAGGCGCCGCTTTGCCAACAGCCTGCCCAAAAGAGGATCTGATCCGATGCTGAAACCGATCGCCGCCGCCATGGTTGTTCTGTTGCCGCTGACGGCGCACGCGGCCGACTCGCAGAGCCGATACGCGGTCAAGGGCGCTGGCCGCGCGAACTACTCCCTATACGTGAAGGCGGCGGACGAGCAATCGAAGCTTTACCCTCAGTTCGTCGGGTGGCTGGAAGGATACTTCTCGGCGATCAATCAGTTCACGCCGGACACCTACGACATCGCGCCGTTCGTAGACCTGAATGTCCTGGTGAATTTGATTTTGAGTAATTGCCGGAAGAATCCCCAAGTCAATCTGGCGCAGATGGCTCAAGCGGCCACCAAGTCCGTAAGTGCGCAACGCCTGCATGAAGCGTCGCCATTGATCGAAGCGCGTGTCGGCGAACGAAAGCAAATGGTCTATCGCGAAACCCTTCGCCGGGTTCAGCGCGAACTCGCCGAAGCGGGCTATTTTGAAGGCGATATCAATGGCCTGTTCGGCGAGGATTCGGTAAAGGCGCTGGAGGCTTTCCAGGCGGATCGGAGCCTGACCGTTACCGGCGTGCCGGACGCGCCGACTCTGGTGACGATCTTCAGCGATATCGCCGCGTCGCAGCCGAGCGAGTAGCGGATTCATCCGCTCCCGCGCCCGAGTAAAAAAAGCGGCGGTCACGAAACGTGCCGCCGCAATGGGTGCTGTCGAGGGTAAATTCAGGTTGCTTTGCGCCGCCTGCGGATCCAGCCGAGGCCAACCAGCCCAGCGCCCAGCAGGGCGATCGACGACGGTTCGGGGATCGAAGCCCCCTGGATCGGGCCGTCGATGACCAAGCACAACTCAATGACGAGATCGTTGAAATCCGAATCGCCGCCGCCGAGGGTATCCTCGAAACCGACGAAGTAGTGGTTGTTGTCCGCCGCGTCGACCCACGTAACCATGTGGTCGAGCCCATCGGCGTTTATGGTATCCGCGGACGTAAACGTCCGATGCGGCGACTGGATCGCCAGCAGGAAAGTATCGCCGAGCTCGAACAGGTTGCCGAGGTTGACCCATTCCTCATCGGCCGATTCCCAATCGGTCGGTCCGCGGACGGTGAACAGACTTTGGAATTCGCCAGCCTGTCCATTGTCCCAGGACATCACGCCGAAATCGTTCTCATAGCCGGCGTGCCGCGCCCGCGCGCGGACTTCCGCGTCCTTTGACGCGATCTCCCACAACGCATCGGCGGTGTCTGAAATGCGGTTAAGCTCGTAACCGGTTTCGGCGAGGATCTGTTGAATGGATTTCTCCCAGGTCACGCCGATCTCGGTGAAGGTTTCCGGTCCGGTCGGCACAGCGTGAGCCGCGCCCGAGAAGCCCAGAAACGCGACCGCAGCGGCACCACCGATCAAACGTCCCCGAAGGGTGCCGCTGGTTTTGGTCTTGTTTTTGGCGCGATCGTTAAACACGAACGTGCTCCTGTCCCAAAATGCGCCCCCCGACGCAATAAACTCATCCAGGCAAATTAATGCAACCCCTGTGCCAACGTAGAAAACTTCTTTGATTTCAAAATATTAGACAATTTCGCCGGTGTGCTGATGGCGACGATTGTAAGAATGTCCGACTGTAGGTGACGTGAGTTATCGCGCAATGGTAGATGTAATCGAGAAAATCCTTTTTCTCTCAACGCACTAAGTTGGATTTCGGGGCCTCGAAAGCCTGTAAGGATCTCCGACATGTGCCGTCCCGAGGGTTGACAGTGGGCACGCTGCCCGCGTCACGCCAGATCTTCCGTAGCGCGCTGCCGCGAGGTCGCGTAGTAAGGTTTGTGACACCGACATGCCGAGGAGTCACTGATGCCATTCCGAGTATTTCTGCCGTTGTTCGCCACGCTTATGGTTGCCTCCACACCCGTCCTGGCCGAGCAGATCGGCAGCGTCGATACCGCCTTCAAGCTGATCGGTCCAGACCACAAGATCGTCATCGAGGCCTTTGACGACCCGGCCGTCAAGGGCGTCGCCTGTCACCTCAGCCGCGCCAAGAAAGGTGGTGTTTCGGGAGCGGTTGGATTGGCCGAAGATCCCTCTGAGGCTTCCATCGCGTGTCGCCAGGTTGGTCCGATCGTCATCAGCGACGGCATCGAAGATGGGGACGAGGTCTTCAGCAAGCGCACCTCGGCGATTTTCAAGCGGACCCACGTCGTCCGGTTTCTCGATCGCAAGCGCAATGTTCTGGTGTATCTGGTCTACAGCGACAAGTTGATTGACGGCAGTCCCAAGAACTCCATCTCGACTGTGCCCGTTCGGCCGTGGACAGGGGCCGGCGGCAACTGATTCGCGCCTGAACGGAGAGGATGCATGGGATATCAGGAGAATCCGGCTGGGTGTGCGAATCGGGTGGCCGCCAACGTCGGCGCGTTACTTTCGGCGCTCGTGATGCTTCTTTCCGGTTGTGCTTCGGTGGGAGACGTCGGGAACCCTGTCGCCCGCAAACTAACCTGGTTCAGCTATCTCAATGGCGACGACCTGCGTGCGGGTTGCGTCCCGGGGGCTCCGGCGCGCTTTCGCTTCGTCCACAACGGCGTCTACATCGAGCAGGTGCGCACGTACGACATCGAAACGGGGCCGGTCGGCAGCGACAATCATGTGCTGCGCTACCGCGTTGTCGGCCCGACCAACGTTGGCACCCTGTTTGTCCACGAGCCGCTTGACGTCTTCGCACCCGGTCGGGGCGACCTTGGCGAAGTGCGGCTCGCCGACAGGGACATGGATGACTTGGACGGCGCACTTGCCGCAGGTGGATTCTTCGATCCGGCGCCCAAGGGATTGGCGTTGGCGTCCGAGGATTTCTATTGGCTCGCATCGGCGTGCGTCGGCGGGCGGTTCGTCTTCAACGCCTATCGTTGGCCGGGGCCGAGGTACGAAAACGCACGGTTTCCGGACCTCCTGCTGGCTTGGGACCGAAGTGGCGTGCCGCTCAATCCGCCGCGCCGGACCAGCGTTGAGGAACTCGTCTTCGGCGGGCCCAAGGATGTGAGTGACGAAGCCTTGAGCTTCAATCTGAAGGTCGGCGAGAACGGCCTCGTCGGCGTGGCGCCGCTGTTCCGTTAGCGAGATGCGGTCTAGGAATTGGCGTCGGTCATCGCCGCGACGTCGAGCATCCTGGCCAGCACGCGAGGCTCCTGGGCGCCTGAAATCACCATCTCGCCATTGAACACGAACGTCGGTACGCCGTTGACGCCGAGCCGGTGGGCGCGGGCGTTCTCGTCCTGGATCAGGGCGACATCCTCGTCGCTTTCCAGGTATTCGCGGGTGACGTCGGCGTCCAGGCCGAGGTTCTTGGCAACGCGCACCAAGACATCGGTGTCGCCGACGTTGCGGCCGTTGACGAAATGCTCGAAGAACAGTGCCTCGACAGCGGCCTGGCCCTTGCCAGTCGCGTCGGCCCGGCGAATCAGCCGATGGGCATCGACGGTACTGGGGGTCCGGCGAATCCGGTCAAAGGCGAAATCGATTTCGATCGATTGTCCGGCGTCGGCGATGGCGCCGAACACGCGTCCCACGCGGGCCTCGCTCCCGAACTTGCGGACCAGGTAGGTGCTGCGGTCGAGGCCCTCCGGCGGCATGTCGGGGTTGAGAAGGAACGGCCACCAGCCGATCCGAGGATTGAGGTGCGGGCGTAACGCCAGTGCCTGTTCGAGGCGGCGCTTTCCGATGTAGCACCACGGGCAGCCGGGATCGAAGATGACCTCGATCAACATGGAGTGGCTCGCCAACGCGATCGGCAGAGTGTGCCGACGATAACCCTCGGCTCATCTGGCATGCCTGTTTACCCAATCAGACGTTGACCCGGCCAATCCGCTGCGCCTAATGATGAGGGCGGGCGCGCTGCGGCGACGGACCGTTGGTGCGTTTCGATGCCTTTGAGCAAAAACAAGGATTTGCATCATGTTGCGTGGGCTTCTGATTGGCTTGCTGGTCGTCGTCGTTGTGGTTGGCGGAGCCATTTTCTTTCTGTTCTCGAACATCGGCAAGATCATCAAGGAGGCGGTCGAGGATGTCGGACCCCGGGTGACCCAGACGTCGGTGACGCTCTCCGAAGCCGAGGTGGATGTGACGGAGGGCCGTGCGGCTTTGCGCGGCCTCGACATCGGCAATCCAAAGGGATTCGAAACCGACTATGCGTTCAAGCTCGGCGCGATCTCGGTGACCATTGACACCGGGTCGATCGGCGGCGACACGATCGTCATCAAGGAGATCGTCGTCGACAAGCCGGCTGTGACATACGAGTACGATTTCAGCGCCGGCACGAGCAACATCGAGACAATCCAGAAGAACGCCGAGTCTTTTGCCGCCGCGGCCGGCGGCGGTGGCGGCGGCAGCAGCGGCGGCTCTAGCTCCGAGGGACCGAAACTGGTCATCGAAAACCTCTATGTCCGCGGAGCCGAGGTCGCCGTCAGCGCCAAGGGGTTCGCCGGCAAGAAGGCCTCGCAGACCCTGCCCGAAATCCATCTCACAGATATCGGCAAGGACGAAGGCGGTGCCACGCCGGCCGAGGTTGCGCAGGAGGTCATTGCCGCAATTACGGACAAGATCGGCGGCTTCATGGCCGGGATGGACCTCGGCAAAATGCTCGACATCGATATCGGCAAAACCCTTGAGGGCGTAACCAAGGGCATCACCGAAGGGGCCGGGGATGCCGGCAAAATGATAGAAGAGGGCATGAAGGGCGTCACCGAAGGCGCCGGAGGCGCCGGGGACGCGGTGAAGGAAGGCGTCGGCGCCGCGGGCGAGAAGCTCAAAAAGCTCTTCAAGTAGCCCGACACCGACAAGGTTCGACCACTTGCGGGGGCCGGTCCTCGGGACCGGCCCCCCTTGCGTCCGGGTTGATGCCGGCTTCGGCTCTGCTACAGGGTGTCCACATGGTCGGCGACCGCCTGCATGGCGCCGTCGAGCTTCGGACCCTCGGCGTCGATCACCGTCCAGTCGCCCGCCTTTCCGGCGGTTTCCAGGGCCAGGCAGAGGTCAGCGAGCGCGTTGGCGCCGACCGCCCGCGAGGAGGACTTGAGTTTGTGGGCGGCTTTGGCAACGGCATCCGCGGACCGGGACTCGATGGCGCCCTCGATGTCGCGGATGTAGGTCCACGACGGGCCGACGAAATCGCGCAGGACTTCCCGCATCATTCCGGCATCGTCGCCGAACATGGCCGCGAGCGCGGACGGATCGACCGGCGAGGACGGGTCCGCTACGGGGACGTCCGTGCGTCCAGTGCCCGGTTCCTCCACGGGCGCCGTTTCGGCCAGGTCACCGCGCGGCATCCAGGCTTCGATCATCGCCTCCAGGCGCGGCATTTCGACCGGCTTCGGCAGGACGTCGTCCATGCCGGAGTCATAGCAACGCTCGTAGGAGCCCTGGAGCGTGCTCGCGGTGATGGCAACGATCGGGGTGCGCCGGTCGGAATCGCGCTCGGCGTCGCGGATCGCCCGGGCCAGCTGATAGCCGTCCATGACCGGCATTTGGCAGTCGGTCAGCACCAGCCCATAGCGCTTTTGCCGCCAGGCATCGAGGGCCTCGCTGCCGTCGGCGGTGATGTCGGCCGCGTAGCCGAGCACACCGAGCTGGCGGCGGACGACGTCCCTGTTCGTCGCGTTGTCGTCGACGACGAGGATCAGCTCGCCCGCCGCCTCGGCATCCGCAACGCTCGGCGCCTTTCGCCGTTTCCGACGGTCCGTGGACTCGGCCTGGTCCGCTTCGGGGCTGAGCCGTCCCGCCGCCACGGCGACGGCGCGGAGGAACGGCGCACGGCGCATCGGTGCCGCGTCGACATAGCGAAGGCCATCGATTACCGGGCGGTTTCCGGTGGCCCGGTCACTACTCAAGGCGACGATGCCGATGGCAGCCGATGCTGACGATTTCCTCAGGTTCCCGGCAACCGCGACCTGCTGCTCCAGAGGCCAGCCCGAGCCGAGCACGGCAACGGCGAACGGATGTTCGTCCGACAACGCCGCTTCGCATATCGCCGGCAGCGACGACAGGTCGTCGACCGGGACCACCTCGGCGCCGCAGTGGTCCAGGTATCGGGTCAGGAGTGGACGCATGGCATCGTCGCGGGCGGCGAGCGCGACACGGACGCCGGCAAGGTCCTGGCGGTCGTCGGCGATATCGTGATCCGCGGCGACGGGCAGGGTAGCCTCGACGGAGAACGTCGAGCCCTTGCCGACGGTGCTCTCCACGTCGATGGAGCCGCCCATCAGCTTGGTCAGGCGGACGCAGATGGAAAGCCCCAGTCCGGTGCCGCCAAATCGTCGCGTCGTGGATTCGTCGGCCTGCGAGAAGGCCTCGAACAGCTTGGGCCGTGCGTCCTCGGGAATGCCGATGCCGGTATCGATGACCTCGAACCGAATGGACGCCGCGGCCGGGTCCTCCTCGTCGATCCGGTCGGCACGGATCGTTACCGTCCCCGCCTCGGTGAATTTCACCGCGTTGCCACCGAGATTGAACAGGATCTGGCGCAGGCGCACCTCGTCACCCATCACCGCCACCGGAATCTCCGGATCGACAAAACAGCGGACGCGAGCCTCGTCCTTGTCGCGGGCCGTCGCCGCCAACGTCTCGGCGACCCCCTCGACGATGTCGCGCAACGAGACCGGGATCGCCTCCAAGGTCATCTTGCCGGCCTCGATCTTCGAGAAGTCGAGGATGTCGTTGATGATGGTCAGCAGCGCGAAGGCGGAGTTGCGGACCGTGTCCAGCATCTGACGTTGATCGGTTTCCAGTGCCGTTTCGGCCAGCAGGTCGATCATGCCGACGACGCCGTTCATCGGCGTGCGGATCTCGTGGCTCATCGTCGCCAGGAAGGCGTCCTTGGCACGGGTTGCCGCCTCGGCGGCGTCGCGGGCGGTGCGCAGTTCGTCGGCCTGCTCCTCGAGGGACTGGGCAAGGCGGTTGAGTTCGGCCTCATTGCGGTCGCTGATGCGGACCAGGCGCCGGGTGTCCTTGAACAGCTTTTCGTAACCTTGGAGGAGGTCTTCGAATCGCGTCCGGGCCTCGGCGTCGTCGAACTGGCCGCCATCCAGCACCTTGCGCGCCGACGCGACGAGATCTTCCTCTTCCCTGAACAGGCGAAAGCTCATCCGAGACCGATCCTGCGCTTGGCGGTCACGGACCCGCGCTAGCGCGTGCCCGTCACGAGGCCTCCTTGAGCCGGGCCACGATCTCCTCCAGCTCGGCCAGCGCCTGAGTCCGTTCCTCGCCCTGGAGCTTGTTGAGGTCGACCATGAACAGCGCCCCCTCCCGGTCCCGGCGGATGAACAGCTTCTCCTCTTCGACGCCTTCGAGGATGTCGAGCACGGCGTAGGGTTTGACCTCCTTGCGGATGCCCTTGACCTTGATCGGCTCGCGCGGCTCGGCGCGGACGATGTCCTTCACCAGGGCAAAGGTTTCGTAGGACATCAGGATGCCGCTGGGATCGGCTTGGCCTTCGAGGCGGGCGGCCAGGTTCACGTCGCCGCCGATGATCGTGTAGTCCATGCGGTCGTCGCTGCCGAAGTTGCCGACATTGCAGAACCCGGTGTTGATGCCGACGCGGATCTGGAACGGATGCTCGTAGCCCTTGTCGTGCCAGATCTCGCGCAGCTCGGCCATCTTTCGCTGCATGGCGATGGCCATGCGCACGCAGGCCCGTGCGTCCTCCTTGACGCCGCGGCTCTCGGGGTCGCCGAAGAACATCAGCATGGCGTCGCCGATGAACTTGTCGATGGTCGCCCCGTGTTCGAGGGCGATCTTCGACATCTCGGTGAAGTACTTGTTCAGCAGGTAGGTCAGGTCCTCTGGCTGCAGGTCGTCCGTCGTCTGGGTGAAGTCCTTGATATCGCTGAAGAACACGGTCAGCTTCTTGCGCTCGGTCGAGAGCTTGACGTCGCGGCCGCCCGAGAAGATGGACTCGTAGACCTGCGGCGAAAGGTACTTGGAAAGCTTGTTGGACAGTCCCTCGAGCATGGAGTTCTTCTCGTCGAGGGACTTGGCCAGCTTGTTCAGTTCGGCCTCGTTGCGGTCGGAGAGCCGAACGAGGCGCTTCGAGGTCTTGAACAGCTTCTCGTATTCCTTCAGCAGACCCTCGAACCTTTTGGCATGGGCCGGATCCTCGAAGACGCCGCGCTTGAGCGCCTTCTTGGCGCCGTCGATGACCGCCGTTTCCTTGTCGAAGATCTCGAAGGACATCAGTCGATGGTTTTCAGTTCGAACTTGGCGTTCTCCAGGTCCTCGGCGAATTCCTCGCCCAGTTCCTGCATGGTGTCGTCCTCGGCGTCGTAGTACCAGGTGACCTGGACGTCGTTGCCGTTGCTGGCACATTCGTCGAGGGCATCGAAGATGCCCATCAGCACCTTGGCCGAGGAGGAATTGAAGTAGATCAACTCGAAATTGAATTTGACCGAACCGTCCTCCAGGTCCGACAAGTGCTCTTCGAGCTGGTTGACCACCGGCCCGTAGAACGTCGAGACGTCCTCAGGATACGACTCGCCCTTGATGACGAACGTATTGGCGCCGAAATCGAAATCGATTTCCGGCGAACGGTCCGTGGCGTCGATCTTGATGTTTCCCATTTTGGCCCCGCCCTAGATGATCAAACGTATGCTTTGAGACAGAAGAACGCCGACGATTCGTCCAATTCGAGGAAATCGAAATCGATGATTTCGGTCGACCGGCGGGCGATCTCGATGAACCCGAGGCCCGCGCCCTTGCTCGTCGGTTCGGTCGGTCCGCGCAGCTTCTCCTTGTAAAGGGTCCGCAGGCTCTCCTTGTCCAACTTCTGCAGGTCGCCCAACCGGCTGGTCAGCGCTTTGACGTCCTCCAGGCGGACCTTGTTACCGCAGGTGACGAAGAACTTGTCGTTCTCGGTGCCGACGGCAAGGACGCCGTAGCGAAGCCCCGCGTCCGGATCGCCCGGGTCCTCGAACGGCTCCTTCTCGGCCGAGTAGCGGATGATGTTCTGCATCTGCTCGACGAAGATGGCGAACACGTTGCGCATGGTCTTGGTGTCGGCCTCGTCGAGAACCAGCTTCTGCTTCAGCGCCTCGCCGATTCCCTTCAGCACCGGCTCGGTGACGTAGCCGCTGTAGGAAAAGATGATCCCCCGGCTGCGCAGCGAATTGCGGAACTCGTAGAAGGATTTCGCCAAGGAGTCTGACGATCCGGTCATTTCCATGGGACATCACCCTCCCTGTTTGTCCCGAAGCCAAGCACAGTCGCGCCGCCGCGTCCAGATGGTTGGGCCGAAAAACCGTTCTTTAATCGGGGATTGGGAAGAGACAGTGGATGGCGGGATCGGAGGCGGCGCGGCGCCGCGCACCATCGCCGGTATCAGCCCACGTCCGTCAATCAAAGGTCTATGCTCGGGCTTCGTTAGCGGATACCCTCCCATGAGTGCCTCTCTGATTCCATTTGCAGAAGGGAATGTTTCGCCGAGCGAACTTTGGATCTCGTTTGTAGCGGCAACACTTCGCGATTGATTATCAGTTCCAAAATACGGCAGTGAATTGAACGTTTTGCTATCACAGGTCGTTGACCGTTAAGCTCTATTTCCATACCGTAGATGTAATAACTCAGAACGCCGCTGTTGGGGGATGGATCTGCGATCGGGTCTAGCGGCGATGAACCACGAAATTGCGCGATCTACACCTGTCGGTATGAACGCTGAGCCAAGGGCGTTCGGCGCATGAGTTCTATTGCAGGCGGTCCTGGCGACGATCTCCTCCCCGGAACGTCCGGCGACGACACGATCTACGGCAAAGGCGGCGACGACACACTCCTCGGTGATCTCGGCAACGACACGCTGTTCGGCGAGGACGGCAATGATTGGCTTTACGGTAACAGCGGTAACAACACGCTGTACGGCGGTTCGGGCGACGACCGCTTGTACGGATCGAATTCAGGTCTCGGCAATGACACTTTGTTTGGCGGTAGCGGCGATGATCGGCTTTACGGCGATAGCGGCGACGACACGCTGATCGGAGGGGGCGGGAGAGACAGCCTTTACGGAGCCGAGGGGGTCGACACCTACATCGTCGACGATCCGACCGGTGTCGTGTTCATCCTGGACGACACCCCGCACAGTAGCAATCAAACAGACACCGTCGATCTCTCGGCATTCGCGTCGTCCGTCCAAGACCTCACCATCACCAGCCCTGCGGCCAACGACATCCTGATTACGAATTCGACAGGCGGCGAAGTCTATCTCGACGACACCTTGAACCAGCAACTCTAGGACTTGACCAGGCGTGTAACGTTTTCGGCTCATCTGGTCCTCCTTCCGAAGGGTCAAAATGCGCCAACTCTCTTAACAAAACCGGACCACTCTTAGGGGGTCACTCCACAGGACCGTTCGCCCGCTCGCCGGGACCGCACCTGGGCGGGATCTTGGAGCTGTTTCCGATGCTCGGCGGGCGCCTGGGCGCCCAGTCCTCCGGCTTGAGCGGCGGCGAGCAACAGATGCTCGCGCT
>Ga0209259_1000103_pt1 | contig 22382 bp, 19 predicted proteins | sample WorMetGr2BELIZE1_FD_187417 | JGI IMG/M metagenome (GOLD analysis project Ga0209259, IMG submission 187417) | Marine gutless worms symbiont microbial communities from Max Planck institute for Marine Microbiology, Germany - Inanidrilus... ...
GCATGGGTCGCATTACGGAGCCAAAGATCGTCAATGAGATAAGCTTCGAGTTGAGCGGCGAGGAACCGCGCCTTGGACGACAAATGTCCCCCCCGCTTCTGCAAGTAGCCGACGCGCTCGGCCAATTCGGCGTCGAACACGACCACCGCCTCGGCACCGAGGCCGCCATTCTTGATGGCGCCGCACGAGAGTACGTCGACGCCGACGCGCCACGTGAGGTCTGCCGGGCTGGCGCCCGTCGACGCGACTGCATTGGCGAACCGGGCCCCGTCGATGTGAAAGCCAAGCCCCCGGTCTTGCGCGATGGCACCAAGCGTCCCAAGGGCATCGGCGTCGTACACAGTGCCGCATTCGGTCGCCTGGGCGACCGTGATCGCCGCCAGCTGAACCCCATGGACGAAGCCGACGGGATGGCTGAACCCCATGGACGAAGCCGACGGGATGGGCATCAATGGCGGCGGTCATGGCGTCCACGTCGACGCGTCCGTCGGCGCCGCCGACGGGCACCAGTTTGGCGCCGCCGGTGTAGAACTCGGAAGCGCCGCACGCGTGGGTGTGGATATCGGCTTCTTCGTGGCAGAACACGGCGCCGTAGGACGGCGCCAACAGCGCCATCGCCAGGGCGTTGGCGGCGGTCCCGGTGGCGACAGGAAACACGGCGACATCGGTCTCGAACACCACCGAGAACCGTGCGTTCAGCCCGGCACTGATGGCGTCGGCACCATAGGCCTTGGCCGCTCCCTCATTGGCCCGTTCGACCGCGGCCAGAATCTCCGGGCACACGGTGGCTTGATTGTCGCTCCAGAACAGCATCGCCGGTCACTCCGGATCAGGCGTACACCGACCAGTCGACGTCGGGAAAGATGTCGTCCATCAATTCCAGCGCCGCAAGCTTTCGCTCGTCGATGTCACCGGCGTCGATGGCATCGGCCAGGAAATGAAAGCGGCCCAGATGGTCGCGGGTGCGGCCGTAGGCGTATTCGACGTTGGTCCCGGTCTTCATGATGAATGCCCAGTCCGAGGCCTGGGCGAGCAGCAAAGACCGGGCCGCCTGGGCGAGTGCGCGGGCAAGAAGCGTGCCCGTTTCGGCGCCGGTATGGGTGCGGGCGAGGTTCTGCATGCGCGCCGCGGCGTCGTGAAGGTGCGGATAAATCCAGTCGTTGCCGGGGTTGAGCCAGAAGTCGTTGTACCCCTGATCGCCCCAGCTCGAGGGTGCCGGCTGGGCCGGCTGCGGATCGGGGTGACGGTCGAGGTCGTCGCCAGCACTTGCCAGAGCCACGACGTCCTGATCGAACGCCAGCTTGCGGATGACGTAGTCCAGCCATTGCGGTCCCTCGAACCACCAGTGGCCGAACAGTTCGGCGTCATAGGGGGCGACGACGATGGGCGGACGGTCCATGCGCGGCGCAGCACTCTCGACAATTCGCCGCACACGGGAGACGAAATCGCCGGCGTGCTCTGCCGCACGCTCACGGGCGCGCTCAGGTTCGTAGACCAGCTTGTCGTCGGTGGCGCCGGTGATGCGGTGGTACTTGAACCCGGTAGCGACGCGGGTCTCGCCGTCGAGGATGAACGGCTTGATGATGTCGAAATCGAGGTCGAAGCCAATGTCTCTGTAAAAATCCCGGTACCACGGATCGCCGGGATAGCCCTCGTCGGCGCTCCACACGATGCGCGAGGTCGATGGATCGCGGCCGAAGGCTGCGACGTCTTTGCCGGCGGACAGCGGGGCGAGCACGGCATACTTCGGCGCCGGCGTGGCGTTGAGCAGGCCATGGGCTTCGACGAAAAAGTAGCGGATTCCCTCTTCGGCGAGCACCTCCTCGATCCCCGGAAAGTAACCGCATTCCGGTAGCCACAGGCCGGCGGGTCGACGGCCGAAGGCCCGTTCGTAGGCATCTGCGGCGACGCCGACTACCACGGATCGCCGGGATAGCCCTCGTCGGCGCTCCACACGATGCGCGAGGTCGATGGATCGCGGCCGAAGGCGGCGACGTCTTTGCCGGCGGACAGCGGGGCGAGCACGGCATACTTCGGCGCCGGCGTGGCGTTGAGCAGGCCATGGGCTTCGACAAAAAAATAGCGGATTCCCTTTTCGGCGAGCACCTCCTCGATCCCCGGAAAGTAACCGCATTCCGGCAGCCACAGGCCGGCGGGTCGACGGCCGAAGGCCCGTTCGTAGGCATCTGCGGCGACGCCGACCTGGGCCCGGACAGCACTCGGCTGAGAGCGGAGCAGCGGCAGAAACCCGTGGGTCGCGCCACAGGTGATCAACTCGACCGCGCCGGCGTCCTGCAGCCGGCCGAACGCGCCGATGAGATCGCGTCCGTAGCGGTCGTCGTAGTCGTCCCGGGTCTGCTCGACCAGGCCGCGGTACATACGGGCAAGGTCGAGGGTGGGTCCCGAGGGATGGTTGCGGAGGATTTCCTTGTCGCCAAGCTCGGCCATTTTGTCGAGGTGGGCGCGGTAGCGGTCCTGCAGGAACGGATCGGCCAGCATGGTGAGCAGAGGCGGCGAAAGCGACAGGGTGATCCGGAAGCGGATGCCCTCGGCGACCAGCCGGTCGAACACCCTGAGCAGCGGCAGGTACGTCTCGGTGATCGCCTCGAAAAGCCAGGTTTCCTCGAGAAAGCTCTCGTACTCGGGATGGCGGACGAAAGGCAGATGGGCGTGGAGGACGAGCGCCAGGGAACCACGCGCCTGTGCATCGGCCACGGAGGGCTACTCCTCGTCCTCGTCGACGAAGCCGCCGCTCAGCAGCGCCGAGATCACCAGGGCGCCCTGGGGCAGCGGCCGGGTGATCGAAAAGCTGCCGTCGGGACGCAGGCGGACAGGCCGGCCGAACAGATGAAGATCGCTTCCCGGCTTGGCGCGGCCGTAGATGCGCAGCTCGGCGCTGATCTCCAACTGGACATCGCCGCGTCCGAGCGCGTGGCTCGACAGCGTCAGCACGTTCTCCAATGCCAAGGGATCGTCTTCCGTCGGTGCAGGCGGTGCGTCCTGTGACGCAGTGGCCGGTTCAGCGGAAGCGGCTTCCTCGTGCTCCGCGGTTGCGCCCTCCAGCATGGGGTTCGGCGCGTCGGTCGCGGTATCGTCCACCAGCGGATAGGGGAACGGGGTCAACACCCAATCGTCCCCGGATGGTTCTTCGATGGCCAACGGAGAGACGTCTTCGGTGGGCGATTCGGGCTCGGTTTTCTCCGAGGCTATGGACGGTTCCGGCGGCAACGCGACGGGCGCCGATTCCACCAGCCCGACGAATCCGCCATCGTCACCAAGCAGGCCCAGTTCAGCGCCATAGCGGCGGGCTTCGCTCCAAACATCGATATAGGTGCTGGACGTCAGGCCCTGGACCTCGGTGTCGAAAGCCGACCGAGGCCGCCGCGCTCCCTGGGCATCGACGGCGTAGGTCCGCAGCACCATCGGTGCCTTGGCACCTATAACCTCAGCACGAACACGAGCCTCCTCGACCGACGCCGGCGTGACCGTCCAGTACGCGTGCAGCCGCGTCGGATTGACTTCCATCAGCACAAGATGCTCGGACGCTCCGGCGCGGGGAAAACTGCCAGCCGCCTCCTCGCTGATCTCGCGAAGTTCTTCGCGCGAAAAGGCCTTCCGCTCGGATGGATCGTCGTCCGGTTGGCGCGCCGACAGCCGTCCGCGATACGGATCGCTGCTTTGGGGCGGTCCGGTGGCATCGTCGGCCATGATCCCAAAAACCCCTGTGCACGCTGTCGCCGTGATCCGCTCGTTGCTCCGGCAATTCCTGCCCGAGTTCGCGAATCCTCTGGCTGCAATGCGTTAAGCCTAACCAAATACACCGTTTTCGCTGCTGGGGGCAACCGATGCCCTGATCGGGGAACGGTCGTCGTGCTGCATTGCGTCATTCTCCGTTGGATTTTGCAGGCGTCCCGGGGCATGATCGGCACCGCCAATGCATCGGGCGGACCCGTGTCGCGCCACCGCGGGGAGAGTATTGGCGATTGAGGGGGGGAGCCGTCCGAGAAACCGGAAGTAGGGATCATGTCTGAGATCTACCACGCTCTCGTCCTCAACATGCACCAGCCGTCGGGCAACCTCGACGATCTGCTGGTCAGCAACGAATGGGAGGTGAAGGAGATCCTATTCGCCTACGACCGCATGCCGCGGGCGCTCTGGCCTTACGAGGACATCGCGCGGGTCCACCTGTCGTTGTCGGGAACGTTGCTGGAGGCGCTGTCGAACCCGGATTTCCAGAACCGGGTCTATGGCATCGTCGATTGCGGATCCGTCCTCTGGGCTCTGCAGAACAGGCAGATTTTCGAGATCCTCGGCACCGGCTACTACCATCCGGTTCTGCCGCTGATTCCCCAAGCCGATTGGGATGAACACTTGGTACGCTGGCAAGGAATCGCCCGCCACTTGTTCTGGCGTACCAAATTCGACGGCTTTTGGCCGCCCGAGATGGGATTCTGCATGGAGATGATCCCGCATCTCGTACGCGCCGGTTATCGCTACGTGATGGTCGACTGCGAGTATGTCGACCCGGTCGATCCGATGTCCTGGCAGGAGGTTCGTTACCGGCCGCACATCGCCGAGTACGAAGGAGACGAGATCATTGTCATCGTCCGCGACCGTGATCTCTCCAACGCTCAGCTCGCCGGCATGGATTACGGCTGGTTCTACCACGAGCTCAACGAACGGACGAAGTACTGCGAATTCCCGCCGCTGGTCACCACGGCGACCGACGGCGACAACGGCGGCTGGTTCCGCAACGTCAATCCCAAGGCCAATTTCTGGACCTATTTCTACCGCGCCGCCCTCGATGAGATCCGCGCCGGTAATTCGCGCATGCGCCCGACCTTCATCTCGGAATACATCGACCGTTTTGGCGCCCATGGCCGCGTTACCGTGCGGCGCGGCGCCTGGAATACCGACGATCACCACGGCTGGGACTTCAAGCAGTGGACCGGGTCACAGACGCAACGCGACGCCATCGCCCGCGTCGCCGCGGTCAGCGCCGGGCTTCACTCGGCGCGGCGGACGGCTGAACGGGCAGCCAACAGCGATGCCGAACTGCACCGCCAGCTCGACGAGGCGCATTGGCACCTTCTGCGCGCCGAGACGAGTTGCAACGTTTACTGGGGCGAGGCGTGGGTGAACCGGGTCCACGGCGATCTCGATGCCGCGGACGGCTGTCTCGGCCGGGCGCGCACCTTGCTGCCGGCGGCTTAGCCACCGGCCGGCGGCGACGCCCGCCGCCGATCCCCTACCACTTGTTGCGGATGTGGTCGTAGATGCCCAGGTAGTGGTTGCCCGGCCCGGCCCAAGAGTAGTCGTAGGCCATGCCATTGGTCATCAGCCGGCGGAAGTCCTGCGGGAAGCCATGCCACAGTCCGATGGCCCGGTGCATGGCCGATTCCAAGCCGCCGAAGTCGGCGTTTTCGAAGACGTAGCCGTTGCGTTCCTCGATGGGCTTGTCATCGGCGTGGTCGCGGTCGAAGACCGTATCGACCAGGCCGCCGACGGCGCGCACGATGGGCACAGCGCCGTAGCGCATGGCGACCAGCTGCGCCAGCCCGCAGGGCTCGAACATGCTGGGCACCACCATCATGTCGGCGCCCGCATAGATGAGATGGGCGAGCTGCTCGTTGAAGCCGATCTCCAGGTGGCAGTCCGGGCTGTTGTTGAGATGATTCTTGAGGTTGTTGAAGTGGTTGTTGAGGTCGCCGTCCGGGCTCGAACCCAGCAGCACGAATTGGGCATTGTTTTCCAGCGCATAGAAGACCGCATGCTGGATCAGGTGCACGCCCTTCTGCGCGTCGAGCCGGCCGACATAGGCGATCAGCGGCTTGTACGACTTCTCCATCCACAGCCGGTCGTGGAGTGCATCTTTGTTGTGATACTTGCCTTCAGGGTGCCAGACGTCGTAGTGCGCCGGGATGAACCGGTCGGTCTCCGGGTTCCAGACGTCATAGTCGACACCATTGAGCACGCCGGAGAACTTGTACCCATGCGTGCCCAGCGTCCCGCCGAGGCCGTGGCCCTGGTCGGTGTAGCGGGCCTCCCAGGCGTGGTGGGGCGAAACCGTGGTCACGTGGTTCGCGTAGACGATGCCGCCCTTCATCAGGTTGATGGCGCCGCGGTGCGTCGGGTCTCCGAGGCGATCATGGCTGAAGTAGTAGTCCGGCCGGCCAAGACCGGTCGCTTCGAGGATCTGCTCGCCGGTGATTCCCTGGTGCTTGAAGTTGTGGATGGTGTAGCAGACGCGCTGCCCGCCCATCCCCAGATGCTGGTAGATCTCGAACAGCAACACCGGGACCAGCCCGGTTTGCCAATCGTGGCAGTGGATGACATCGGGCCGCTTGCCGCTGCGCAGCAGGAACTCCATGGCTGCCTTGGAAAAGAAGGCGAAGCGCATGGCATCGTCGTTGAACCCATAGAACGCCCCGCGCTCGAAGAACCGGTCGCCGGAATGGGGTTCGATGAACAGGCAGCGGCGGCCGTGAACCTCGCCGTACCAGATCGAACACTTGATCGAGCCGCTGCCCCACGGCACCCAGATCTCTTCGCCGGTGCGGGTCAGGCCCCAGATCTCGTCGTACCAAAGGCAATCGTACTTGGGCAGGATGATCTCGACGTAATTGCCACGCACCTCGAGTTCGCGGCTGATCCCGAACAGCACGTCGGCCAAACCGCCGACTTTGGCGATGGGCGCCAGTTCCGAGGAGATCATCGTGATGTACATGCGCGTTCCGTTCCGTCTGCCCCGGCCACCGGAAGGAGCGTCTAACATGTTTTGGGGGATGTATACACCGGTGGTACGGCAGTATGGTTTTGCAATGCAGCAAAGTCTACCGTAAACAATCATTCGCATCCGAAGCGTCCGATGGCATGCGATAGAGTCAAAGCGGTTCCGACGCGACGTGCTCGCCAAGGCCATTTCCGGGCTGGAAACGCGGGCAGCATCCGCGATAGAACCCAGGACGCGCTGGCCGGCGAAAACACGGCATTGTCCGCTGGTTTCCGGCCCTGGCGGGATCCCGAGAGGAAGGGAACGAGATGACGACGAAGGACAAGCCGGGCGGCCCGACCCGCAAATCCCCGGCCGCAAAGCCGAGCGCCAAACCCGGTGCTGTCAAGGGAGGTGCCGGCGTTGCCGCGACACCGGCCGACGCCCCTTTGGTTGCAGGTGCGAAATCCGAAACGGCAGAGTCGCCTCGGACCGAGCCCAAATCGCCCGCAAAAAAAGCCACCACAGCGCCGGTCTCACCGGCGAAGGCGCCGACCTCGGCCGTCATAACCTCCGCACCGTCGCGGCCGTCGGCCGCTTCGTCGGCTGACTCCGTGCCACCGTCAACGCTTCAGGCCGAAAAAGCGGCGCCGAAACTGGCGGCCAAAAAGCCGATCAAATCGGTATCGACGCCCAAATCCGACGACACACAAAAGCCCCCCCGCGAAGCCGGCGCCTACGCCGGCTCCAAAGACCGCAACGACCGTAAAGGAACCGGTCAAGAAGCCCGACGTAGCCGCAAAACCGGCGCCCAAAGCGCCCGAGAAGCCGTTGCCGCCGCTTGCCGAGGCCGGCGAAATCGCTGCTGTTGTGAGCGGCGAACATCGGGACCCCTTCGCCTTCCTCGGCATGCATGCGCTGGGCAACAGCGGTGCGCTGGTGGTGCGTGCGTTCGCTCCCGATGCGGACCGTGTCGAGGTGATCGACGCCGCCGATGGCAAGACCGTCGTCACGCTCGATCGCCTCGACGACGCTGGTCTGTTTGCCGGACCCATTCGCGGCCGCAAGAGGCCTTTCGCCTACCGCCTTCGGATCGTCGATACCGGCGGCTGCCGGGACGTGGACGATGCCTATCGGTTCGCACCTGTTGTTTCGGCCAAGGATCTCACTCGTTTCGCCGAAGGCGCGCTGTCCAAGAGCTATGACGTTCTCGGCGCCCACCCGAAAACCGTCGACGGCACCAAAGGGACTGTATTTGCCGTCTGGGCGCCCCACGCGAGCAGGGTCGCCGTGGTCGGCGATTTCAACGGCTGGGACGGTCGGTGCCACGGAATGCGCCGCCGTCACGAAGCGGGCGTTTGGGAGATTTTCATTCCCGGCGTTGGGGCCGGCGCCCTCTACAAGTTTCAGGTTCGGGCGGGTTCGGGCGCATTGCTTGCCGACCGACCCGATCCATACGCGATGGCCGCCGAGGTGTCTCCGGGATCGGCATCCATCGTCCGTTCCCGGACACCCTACCGTTGGCTCGACAAGGCTTGGATGTCGCGTCTTGCCGAGAAGAACGGGCGATCCGCGCCGATCAGCATCTACCAGGTGCACTTGGCGTTGTGGCGGCGAAAGCCGGAAGAGAACAACCGCTACCTGACGTACGCCGAACTCGCCGATGAGCTCGTTTCCTATGCGACCTGGATGGGTTTTACCCACGTCAACCTGCTGCCCATCGCCGACTATCCGTCCGAGGATCCGTGGGGCTTCCGCACGACGCGACCCTATGCGCCCACCGGCCGGTTTGGACCGGCTGAAGATTTCGCCCTGTTCGTCGACCGATGCCATCAGGCCGGCCTCGGCGTTTTCCTCGACTGGGTACCGGCGCGGTTTTTCGAGACGTCCGGAAGTCTTACGGCCTACGACGGCGAACCGCTGTTCGAGCATTCTGATCCCCAGCGCGCCCGTCATCCGCGATGGGGGACACTCGAGTATGACCTGGGCCGGCACGAGGTCGCCAACTTCGTGAGGGACAACGCGCTTTACTGGTTGGAACGCTTCCATGTCGATGGACTGCGCGTCGACGCGCTTCCGGCGATGCTGTATCTCGACTACGACCGCGCTCCCGGCGAGTGGACGGCCAACGAACACGGCGGCAACGAAAACCTCGAGGCGATTGCCTTCCTGCGGCATGTCAACGAAGTCATCCGCGAACGTCACCCGGGCGCTACGACTCTGACCGAGGACGCCAGCGGTTGGCCAATGGTCACACGCGACACGCGCGCAGGCGGTCTCGGTTTCGGGTTCAAGTGGAACGGCGGCTGGGTGTGGGACACGCTGCGCTTCATGGGCTGGCGGCCCATCCACAGGAAGTACTACCACAACGAACTGACCAACGGTCCGGTGTTCGCGTTCCAGGAAGATTTCGTATTGGCGTTGTCGCACAAGGATGCGAGCTGCGGCATGGGCGGTCTGATCGCGCGGATGCACGGCGACCATTGGCAGCGGTTCGCCAACCTTCGTGTCTATCTTGGCCTGCTCTATACCCAGCCGGGGAAGAAGCACCTGTTCATGGGTGACGAGTTCGCCCAATGGGACGAATGGAATCCGGAAACCAGCCTCGACTGGCACGTGGCCAACGACCCGTCAAACCAGGGCATTCAGCAGCTCGTCCGCGATCTCAACCTGCTCTACCGATCGGTGCCGGCGCTGCATGAGCGCGATTGCGATGCCGAGGGGTTCGAGTGGATCGACGCCAACGACGCCGATCAGAGCATCGTCTCGTTCCTGCGGTATGGCCATGATCGGCGGGGCTTCGCGGTGGTCATCTGCAACTTCACGCCAGTGGTGCGCAACGATTATCGCGCCGGCGTGCCGGAGCCCGGTTATTACGAGGAACTGCTCAACAGCGATGCCGAAAAGTACGGCGGCGGCAACTATGGTGGCCTTACCGCTGTGCACGACTCCGTGCATGGCCGGCCGTATTCGCTGTCGCTCCGGGTGCCGCCTTTTGTTACCGTCGTATTGCGTCACGTTGGCGATGCGCCGCCGCCAGAGCCGGCACCCGAAGAGTGAGTGATTCGTAGCGGCATTTGGGTACGCCGGCGGAGGGTCCACATGCTCGGCATTGGGCGCCGGTTTGTCCTCACCGTTCTCATTGCCACAATCGCACAGTTTACGGGCGTTGCGACCGTTCCGGCTTCCGGTGCGGACGCCACGATCACCGTCAATCCGGGCCAGATCGTCCGCTCCGTGCCTCCCGGTGTCGTCGGCTGGGGGGCGATGTGGAAACGCGCCTTTCTTCAGCCGCCGCCTCCCGCTGACTTCACCGACGCGAGCCATGCCGCTTACATACAGGAGGTCGGCGCCGCGCTGGCGCCCCTGGTCCGCGCGTCCGACACACGCCATCTGAGCTAGCCGTGGGGCGTCTCATTCTCGACCTGGGGCGTCAACTGGGAGAACAGCGCCCGACCATGGTCGGAGCGTCCCCTCGATTGCGCCCGCATTCCAATCATCAATCACGGCAGCGGCTGGTGCGAGAAGACCATTGTCGGAGTCGGTGATCTCATGACTCTCGCGAAGATCTGGGAGCTTGAAGCGATCACCGTCTCCGTTCCGCTAAGCGTGCTCGACGGATCGGTGCCGCGCTGGGGGCCGGGGTTCTTCGATCAGGCTTTTCCACCAGATGTTATCGAACAGATCAGCGACCACGCGCGGGCTTTGGTCGATTTCATGAAGGCGCATCCGGCGTGGGACAGTATCCCCCGGATCTTCCTTGCCGCCGGCTGCGAGTGGCGCCACTACAAGCTCGAGAACCCGTCTTCGGCTGTGCTGACCTACGCTGCCTTGGTCCGGCGCATCCGCGAGAAGATCCCGGAATCGAAAGTCATCATCGTCGCATCCGCTTCGGACAGTGCCGACATTACTGGCCCTGCCCCAGGGGTGCCGAGCGTCGAGGCCGTTCAGGCGGCCAGTTGGAACCGCTACTTGCATGAAGGCTTGGCGGGAATCCCGGGGATCGCGCTCGACCTGCACCGCTATCGTGGCATGATCGGAGCCCAAGCCGCTGCGGACGGAACGACGCCGATGACGCCCGCCAATATCGACGTTTTGTTGTCTATCGGCGTGAGCCAGCGGCAGTTCCTCGCGGTTCACCCGGAGCAATGGGGCGGCGAGGGTACGCCGATGCCGTCCGTTCTCCTCGAGAACACCATCCACGGAAAAATGGCTGACCACGATACCCACAGCGATGAGGCGCGTCCGTGGCCGGTGGCGATGGCGCATGCGGATCTCGTGCGCGAAGCATTGGCAAGTCCGGCACTCGCATTTCTGGGTTGGACCTGGTTCCCGGAAGACTTGCCGGCCGAATGGCCTCATGGGGCGATCCGGGATGGTCAGCTCGCTTTGCACGCCCGCGCCCAGGCATTCCTCAGTCAGTATCATCAGGGGGCGCTGGTCGGCAGCGCGGTCGACGGCGACGATGCCGTCCGCGCCAACGCAGTGCGATGGCCGAACGGGGCACTCTACGTCTACGGTGGAAACTTCAGCCGCGAGCCTAGGTCCGTTACCGTGTCGGTCGAGGGATACTCGGCAGCCCGCGCCCACGTCGAGATTCTGAGGGAGGGGTGCCGGACAGCGAAGCGTTGGGGCGGTCGCCGACCGCTTCGCCTGCCGCCGATGTCTCTGTTCCGGATGCGGGTCCGTTAGCGTGGACTCGGGAATGATCAGCCCTTGAGCGCGGAGTACATGCGCAGCAAGTCACCGACGGTCTGCTGCAGTTCCTGAAGCGTGCGGATGTCGTCCTCGGAGAGGTTCTTGGCCTCTCGCATGTCGACACCCTGCATTGCCTCGCTGGCTTCCTCGGCCTTCAACATCCAGTCCTTCGACGGTGCCTTGAGGATCAGCTTCGCTCCGGCTTTGGGTGGAAGGGATTCGGTTGCTGCCTCGGCCATTGGCGCCGGATTGCCGGCGGGCGCAGGTGCCGGCGCGGCTGTCGCCGGTGGCGGAGAGTTGGTGCCAGATGCGGGCGAACTCTCCATTGCAACCGCACCGGCCACTTGCCCGGCCGGCGGTGCGACCGGCGATGCGGTCGGCGATGGACCCGCAGGTGGTGGCTCGGGGACAGCAGGGGGCGCCTCGGCTTCCGCGGCCGCAACGGTCGAAGTCTCCACTGGTGTCGCTTGAGCGGGCGGCGCGGGAACCGCGTCGCCGGCGGTGGTCGGAGCGGTCGGTTCCCCCGCGCGTGTCGCGGAAAACGCTCTCGCCAGATCTCGGAGCGACGGCGGTTCCCCATTTTCTGCGTGATCGTCAGCGTCTTCGGAGGGATCCCCGGCGTCGGCAATCCGACCGTCTTTATTTCGGCGAGACCGCCGGTGGGAACGTCCCCTGCCGTATTTCCTCCAGTTCGCACGCCTCTTCTTCTGCGTGACCATGGCGATGATCGACGTTCCGGCGGTGACAATGCCTGCCAGGACGGCAAGAATGATCTCGCTGGATCCCGAATCCATCCACCGGCGCGCCGCAACGGAAGCCCCGAGGACGAACAGGCCCATGAACATCATGAACAGGAGAATCGCAATAACGCCCCAGAAAACAGGATTGGAGCGTTTGAACAGCAGCGCGGTCAGCATGACCACAACGGCGGTTATCAGACCGGCAATCGGGTATTCCACAGGTTACGCTTCCCCGTTACTTGGGAATTCGAAAGACGTCCCGGCAGGGTGCGCATGGGCGAGTCTGGCGTCAACAGGATATTTGCGGGGTCTTTCCGAGAGGTTTCCCGCCGAGGAGCGGTCGACATCGGAAAACGCATCATCGATCCAAAAAACGGGTGGTAGGCGGGGGTAGGATTCGAACCTCCGGCCTCTGCCATGTAGAGGCAGCGCTCTACCACTGAGCTACCCGCCTGCGGTGGCCGATACCCTACCGCATCGATTGGGCGGAGTGAACCATTCAGGTGTTCGTTTGGCGGCGCGTGCGGTCATGGAGTTCGGCCGGGACCGGTCGGACCGGGGTGGCGACAGGCGGTCCGCGCACGTCATATAGTTGAGAATAATTAGCAATTAAAATATATGCGCTCAACTTGACTACCTCACGAAATAATCGGCAATCGCGCTGCAACGATTTGAATATGCAAGTCATTAACAGTGAAATGTTTGAACGTATGAACAATATTTGTTGCTTGATCACGAACTTGTGATACGCTTGTTGCCTCGTTCATTAGGGAGGAGGCGGTTCGAAAATCGCTCGATGGCAACCGGCGAAACGTCGGAACAACGGAACCAAGCGAACAAGTGGCGCCGACCGTTCTGTGCCGTCGGAGAGCGGATCGTGAATGAACGAAAATGGTACCGCCGCCGGCGCACAAGTGGTCGGGAACGGCCCGCCGGCGGTCTGGTACCGACGACCGCGTGACGCGGTAAACAGCGCCGAAGGATGTGCTTCGGCGGAGTTGGGAAGGGGGGGGAGAACTCTTATCGTGCCCGGCGGGCCTTCGGCGGCCGAACGGGCACGAGGGGCGCTGCCTCGCACCGGGGGGAGACGAGGCGGCGCCCCTTTGTTGACGGGGTCGCTCCGTAGCCTTCAGGATTCCAGCAGATAGTCGGCGAGGGGCTCGTAGTGTGGTCCTTCGCTGCCCAACCGACTTTCGAACAACGTGAACCGGTCCGCCAGGTAGGGTCCTGCGGAGAACGCATCATTGTGTTCGATCCAGGCACCGACGCGCGCACGGGTCCCGTCACGGAATCGGGCCAGGGTGACGTGGGCCTTGAACTTGCGCCGCTCGGGCTCGAAGCCGGCACGGATGACCGCCGATTCGATCTTGCTATGCAGGTGAGCCAGTCGTGGCTCGGAGCCAATTCCCGCCCAAAGCGCCCGCACCCGCCGGCCCGATCCGAACATCCCGACACCGGATAACGCCAGGGGAAACGCCGGAGCCCGGATGCGCGAGAGGGCATCGTCGACGTCGGCCGCATCGGACCGTCCGACTTCTCCGATGAACCGCAACGTCACGTGAAGGTTTTCGTCGGAAACCCAACGCGCCCCGGCAAGCCCGGAGCAGAGCGCGGCCAGCCGCGCACGGGCATCCTCGGGCAGGGGAAGAGCGACAAACAGGCGCATGGACGTCGATCCTCGTCGCGTTGGTCGGCGGTCAGGGGGCCGGGTCGGGGTTGGCGGCGTGGATCGCCTCGATCCCAGAGACGACATCCGAACCGAGGTGCAGATCCGCAGCCTTCAGGTTCGACGCTAACTGATCGATGGTTGTCGCGCCGGTGATCGCGCTGGTCAGGAACGGGCGCGACAACAGGTAGGCGAGCGCCATCTGAGCCGCGTCGAGACCGTGGCGCCGGGCCAGGGCAACGTAATCCGACGTTGCTGCGACGGCGTTCGGAACCATGTAGCGACCATAGTGGGGGAACAAGGTCAGCCGGGCCCCCGCCGGACGCTGTCCATCCAGGTACTTGCCGCTCAGCGTGCCGAACGCGAGCGGCGAATACGCGAGCAGTCCGCAGTTCTCGCGGATGGCGATCTCGGCAAGTCCGATTTCGAAGAGGCGATTGAGCAGGCTGTATGGGTTCTGGATGCTGGCGACGCGCGGCATGTCCCGTCGTTCGGCCTCGGCGACGTAGGTCATCAATCCCCACGGCGTTTCGTTCGAGACGCCGATGGCCCGAACCTTCCCGGCGCGAACCTGCTCGTCCAGGGCCTCGAGTATCTCGGCGACCGGCGTGAAGTTGTCTTCGGGATCATGTCCGAAGCCGCGTTGGCCGAACATGTTTGTTTTCCGGTCCGGCCAGTGGATCTGATAGAGATCGATGAAATCGGTCCCCAAGCGCCGAAGGCTGCCGTCAACGGCATCGCGAATCTGTGTCCGCCCGTGGCGAAGGTCACCGCCGCGAATATGTTGAAAGACAGCGCCGGGGCCGGTGATCTTGGTTGCAACGACAACGTCGTGCCGGCTTCGGCGTGAGGCCAGCCAGCGGCCGACGATCTCTTCCGTTCGGCCCGCCGTCGCTGCGTTCGGCGGGATGGGATACATCTCGGCCGCGTCGATAAAATTGACGCCAGAGTCGAGAGCGAGATCGAGTTGGGCGAAGGCCTCCGCCTCGCTGTTCTGTTGGCCGAAGGTCATTGTGCCGAGACAGATGCGGCTGACCTTGATGCCGGTCCGTCCGAGTTCGCCGTAGTCCATGGCTTTTCCGGTTGTTACTCAGGTAAACAGTGCGAGCACCCCGGTATAGCCGTAGAGCCGCGCATTGGAAATCTCGCCGGAGCAGGAAAATCCGACCAGCGGTACGGGCCCGAGGCCATCGCGTATCATGGCCATTTCCGCGCCTTCGGCGCCGAACATGTTGGGCCCGCGGGCGACACACGAGAAATAGACTCCGCCGCGCGGTGGTCCCGGCAGCCGGCCCTTCAGTTTGGTGACCATGGTCCGCAGGTCCTCGCGCGCGGACTCCGGATCGCGGCGGACGAAGATGAGCTTGTCGCCCGGTTCGACGGTGTCGCCGATGACCACCCATCCCCGCCCCGGGTCGACGGCCATCAGGTTGCGGACCATGTACTCTCCGGTATCGGAACCGGCCAGCGGCAGGGCCGCATGGATGTAGCCTGCCGCGCGACGCAGGTCGCGGGCGAGCAACTCCCCGACATCTTCCTTCAGCACGTCGAGCGCCGGTCTGCCGTCCAGGGTCGCGACGACATTCTCGGCGCCTTCGGTCACCGTGTGGGCATCTCCGACCGGAACACACCCTTGCGTGAGACCGGTCACGACGCCGACCTCCGGCGCGAACAGCACGCCGGACACGCCTCCGTCGACAATCCCGTCGGCAACCTGGAGATAGGCGTCCCGCGAAGAGCTCAGACCGCCGACGAGGAACCCAGACGTTTCCTCGGCGAGCCCCGTGAGGTCGCCGAGAACCTGCGGGTTGGTCGGATCGGCATGGACGATCCCGAACGTCGGGCCACCGGAAAAAGCCGACTCCTGGTCACGGCTGTTGCCGATCACGCAGAAGGCGTCCTCAGGAAACGATGCCGTCATCACCGCGGCCGCGGGACGGTCGAAATGCTCTTCGGTGTCGCCGAAGACACCGATACCGACACTGCCCACCCAGTGGTCGATCCCGGTTTCATCGCACAGCGCCTTGTAGATCTTTGGAGCATCGGCGGCCAACCGATCGGCCAGGTAGAGGAAGCCGAGATTGGCGGCGTTGTCGACGGTGCCGAGACCCCTGATGCAACCCTCGGCGACCGCACTCCACGACTCACCCGAGGCTACCGCTGTTCCGAATTCTGTCATCGCGCCGACTCCACCAGGGCCTTTGCCGCGGGCAGGATCCGTTCGACGATCACGGCGACCCCCGCCGCATTGGGATGAATTCCGTCGCCCTGGTTCAGTTCAGCCTCGGCGGCGACACCGTCGAGGAAAAACGGATAAAGGTCGACGCCGTGCTTCTCGGCCAGACGTGGATAGATCGCGTTGAAGGCGTCGGCGTATTCGCGGCCGAGGTTGGGTGGAGCCCACATGCCGGCGAGGAGCACGGGTATGTCGTGATTGCGCAGGCGGGAGAGGATGGCATTGAGATTGGCTTCCGTTGTTTTTGGATCGAACCCCCGCAGGCCGTCGTTGGCGCCCAACTCAACGATCGCGACGTCGGCGCCTCCGTTCACGGAGGCCAAGACCCAGTCCAGCCGGGCAAGGCCGCCGGCGGTCGTATCGCCCGAGACACCGGCGTTGATGACATCGACGTCGAGACCTTTGTTCCGCAACGCTATTTCGAGACGCGGGGCAAAGCCGTCCCCCTGCGGCAATCCGTAGCCGGCGGTCAAACTATCCCCAAAGGCGAGCAGGCGTACCGGCTCTCCGGAGGCCGCCGGAACCTGGGCAAAGACGGCAACGAACAACAGCGCCAAGAACCGCCCCACGTTGACAATACGGGCCTCCGGGCCATATCCCCGGAAGGCAAGACGGCGGCGGATCGGTTTCGGCATCGATGAATACGTTCGACCAGAACAGCGGCGGAAGCCCCGAAGGGGCGGCGGTTGCCCTCGCGGGCGTACACCTTAAGCTGGCGAGCGCGGCCGGCGAGGTCAACATCCTGCGTGGTCTTGATCTCGATATCGACCTTGGCGAAACCGTTGGCGTCGTCGGCCCCTCGGGCTCGGGCAAGACCAGCATGCTGATGGTCATCGCCGGCCTCGAGCGGCCAACGGAGGGCGTCGTGCGTGTCGCCGGCACCGACATCACCGGCCTCGACGAGGACGCACTGGCGGCGTTCCGCCGCGATCACATCGGCATTGTGTTCCAGAACTTTCATCTGGTGCCGACAATGACGGCCTTGGAAAACGTCGCGCTGCCGCTGGAGTTTGCCGGCGCGACGGATGCCTTCGACCGCGCCGAAGCCCAGCTCGCCGCGGTCGGCCTGGGGCACCGGACAACCCACTATCCCGGCCAACTCTCCGGCGGCGAGCAGCAGCGGGTGGCTTTGGCCCGGGCATTCGTTGCCGAGCCGACGATCCTGCTGGCTGATGAACCGACGGGCAACCTCGACGGTGCCACCGGCGGCGCGGTCATGGACTTGCTGTTTGATCTTCATCGCCGACGCGGCACGACGCTTGTGCTGATTACCCACGAACGGTATCTCGCCGATCGCTGCCGCCGCATCGTCAGCCTTGGCGACGGCCTGATCACCGGCGATGAACGGCGGGACGATGCCGCAGCCGCAAAAAGCGCGGTCGCCGGCGGGGGAAGCGGGTGAACGGCTTCGCCCTGACCCGGAAGCTGGCACGGCGCGAGCTGCGGGGCGGGGTCAGGGGGTTCCGCATCCTCATCGCCTGCCTCGCCCTGGGCGTTGCGTCCATCGCCGCCGTCGGCACTGTCAGCGAGGCGATCGTCGCAGGCCTGCGCGCGGACGGCCGTGCGCTTCTCGGCGGCGACGTTGACCTCCGCCTCCTGCACCGAACCACGACAATCGAACAGGACACGTACATCGCCGAACGGGCGTTGGCGGTATCGCGCACGACGGAAATGCGCGCGATGACCCGGCCCGAAGAGCGTCGCGACCGACGTGCGATGATCGAGCTCAAGGCCGTCGACGACGCCTATCCGCTCGTCGGAGATGTAGAACTGGTTCCCGACGTCGCGCTGGACGAAGCCCTCGCCCGGCGGGGCGGCACCTGGGGCGCAGTTGCCGAGGCAACCCTGCTGGCGCGGCTGGGCGCCGCTGTCGGCGACCGGCTGCGGGTCGGCGAAGCGACGGTCGAGGTGCGTGCGGTCATTGAGCGCGAACCCGATCGCGTCGCCAGCGTGTTCAACTTCGGACCGCGGCTGATGGTTGCGGTAGACGCACTGCCCGAGACCGGTCTCGTGCAGCCGGGCAGCCTGATCCGCTATCACACGCGCATTGCGGTTCCCGAGGAGACTGGAGTCGTCGCGTGGATCGAGGACCTCAAGGCGACGTTTCCAAAGGCGGGCGACGTTTCCAAAGGCGGGCTGGCGCATCCGCGACACCGGCGGCGCGGCGCCGGGCCTCGCCCGCTTCATCGAACGGATGACACTGTTTCTCGGCTTCGTTGGCTTGACCGCATTGCTGGTCGGTGGGATTGGCGTCGCCAACGCGGTCGGCAGCTACCTCGACAGCAAGACGGCGACCATCGCCACGCTCAAATGCCTTGGCGCACCGGGGCGGCTGGTGTTCCGGACCTATCTCTTGCAGATCGCCGTGCTGTCGGCGATTGGCATCGTCATTGGTTTGGCGCTCGGCGTTGCCTTGCCGACAGCGGTCTTGCTCGCGGTCGGCAACCTGTTGCCGGTCCGGACCGAAATCGCCGTCTATCCGCTGCCGATGGTGCTCGCCGCGGCGTTCGGTGTCCTCGTGGCGTTGACGTTTGCGCTGTGGCCGTTGGCCAGGGCGCGTGGTGTCTCGGCCGCCAGCCTGTTCCGTACCGTCGTCGCGCCGACGCGCGCAAAGGTCCGAGCGCGTGATATCGCCGCTGTGGGAGCCGGCGCCGTGGCCCTTGCGGCGCTGACCCTCGCCACCGCAAATGACCGCTATTTCGCCTACTGGTTCGTCGGCGGCGCCGCAGCAACGCTGCTGCTGCTCAGGTTGGGCGCAACGGCGATCATGGCCCTGGCGGCGCGCCTGCCGCGGCCTCGCAATACCGTCTGGCGGCTCGCCTTGGCAAATCTGCACCGGCCCGGCACACCGACGCCAAACGTCGTGCTGTCCCTCGGCACCGGGCTCTCCGTCCTTGTCGCCGTGGCGCTGATCGAGGCCAACCTTTCGAACCAGATCAGCGAGCGATTGCCGAAGCAGGCGCCGGCATTCTTCTTCATCGATATCCAGAGCGGGCAAGTGGACGCCTTCGACGCGGCGGTGCGGAGCGTTGACGGCGCCGGGGAACTCCAGCGCGTGCCGAGCCTGCGCGGGCGCATCGTTCGCATTGCCGGCGTACCCGTCGAGCAGGCGAAGGTCGCACCGGAAGCGGCGTGGGCGGTCCGTGGGGACCGCGGTCTCACCTACGCGGTCGCCAAGCCCGCACGCGCCAAGGTGATCGCCGGTCAGTGGTGGCCGTCCGACTACGACGGACCACCCATCGTCTCCCTGGACGCAGGCATCGCCAGGGGATTTGGCGTCGGCGTCGGCGATACGATCACATTGAACATCCTTGGGCGCGAGATCACCGTCCTTATCGCCTCGTTGCGGGAGATCGACTGGCGTTCGGTGCCGTTCGATTTCGTCTTCATCTTCGCACCCGGCGCCCTCGAAGGTGCGTCACACACCCACATCGCCGCCGTCGCCGCGCCGCCCGAGGCCGAAGACGCCATCGAGGCGGCCGTGACCGACCGCTTCGCCAACGTGACGGCGATCCGCGTGCGCGACGCCCTCGAGGCGGTGAACGAGATGCTGTCGGGGATCGGCCATGCGGTGCGCTCGACCGCGTCCATCACCCTCGTCGCCGGTGCGCTGGTGCTGGCCGGTGCCATCGCCGCCGGCCGCCAGCGGCGGATCTATGATTCCGTCGTGTTCAAGGTTCTCGGTGCGACCCGGGGGCGGATCGTTCGGGCGTTCATCATCGAATACGGACTGATGGGGCTGGTGACCGGGATCATCGCCGCCGTCATCGGCACGACGACGGCGTGGGCGGTGATCGTCTTCCTGATGGACAGCGAATGGGTGTTCAGGCCGGCGGTGGTCGCGGTGACCGCCGTCGTCTGCATTCTGATTACCCAGGCCATGGGGTTCGCCGGGACGTGGCGGGCGCTGTCGGAGAAGGCGGCACCCCATCTGCGCAACGAATAGAGGCCTCGTCGCCATGGTTCGGCCACATTGGGGCCGTTGAATGGCAATGATTTGGCAACAACGGGAAACCGGCTACAATTGCCCGAATCGGCTTGAACCCTCGGTTTTCCGTGCCATATTAGCGGCAGGAATGACAATCTCTGAGAGAGAGGTTTTCGATGGCTTTGGGACCTGACAGGCGCTTTGGAATGCGCGTCGACACGATGACCCCCGCGCAGACGCAGGCGGCCGAGATCGACGTCGGCCTGCGCCAGTACATGCTGCGGGTCTACAACTACATGGCCTTGGGCGTCGCCTTCACAGGAATCATCGCGATGGTCGTGGCGATGAACCCGGCGGTGATGCAGGCGATCGTCGGAGGTCCGATGGTCTGGGTGCTGTTCATCGGCATCATCGGCATGGGCTTCGTCGCGCCCAGGATCATGATGAGCAAGAGTGTCCTGGCGGCACAGTCGTGCTTCTGGGTCTACTCGGCGATGTGGGGGGCGCTGATCGCACCCTACTTCTACATCTATACCCAGGAAAGCATCGCCAGGGTGTTCTTCATCACCGCTGCGGCCTTCGCCGGGATGAGCCTTTATGGCTACACCACGAAGAAGGATCTGTCGGCCATGGGCCGCTTCCTGATGATGGCCACCTTCGGCATCCTGATCGCGCTCGTGGTCAACCTGGTGTTCCTTCAGTCGAGCGGGTTGCATCTGCTGATGTCGATCGTCGTGCCGCTGATCTTCGCCGGGCTCACCGCCTACGAGACCCAGCAGATCAAGAGCTGGTACTACGAAGGCGACATGGAGGATGCCACGCACAAGAAGTCCATCTTCGGTGCCTTCCTGCTCTATGGCAGCTTCGTCACGATGTTCGTCTGGCTGATGCAGCTGTTCGGCGTCGCCCGCGAATAGCCGGCGCCGAAAGCACGACGTTTTGGCCCCCGGGAGCTTGGCTCCCGGGGGTTTTGCATTTCGGGTGTTCGAACGCCCGTCGGTTCGCTCGCACGTCCGGCCAGCCACTTGACCTTCGTCATGGTCGGCAGCCTCGCGCTATGCTGCTATCGGAGCGAGCCGCCGAAGGCCCGCCGCGGACCCGGGACAATCGTCCGAGGACCCAACAGAAGACGATGGCCCTGATCCTCTGGTCCAACGACTAATGTCGATCGTCGTACCGCTGATCTTCGCCGGGCTCACCGCCTACGAGACCCAGCAGATCAAGAGCTGGTACTACGAAGGCGACATGGAGGACGCCACGCACAAGAGGTCCATCTTCGGTGCCTTCCTGCTCTATGGCAGCTTCGTCACGATGTTCGTCTGGCTGATGCAGCTGTTCGGCGTCGCCCGCGAATAGCCGGCGCCGAGAGCACTGTGTTTTTGCCCCCGGGAGCTTGGCTCCCGGGGGTTTTGCATTTCGGGTGTTCGAACGCCCGTCGGTTCGCTCGCACGTCCGGCCAGCCACTTGACCTTCGTCATGGTTGGCAGCCTCGCGCTATGCTGCTATCGGAGCGAGCCGCCGAAGGCCCGCCGCGGACCCGGGACAATCGTCCGAGGACCCAACAGAAGACGATGGCCCTGATCCTCTGGTCCAACGACTATAGCGTTGGCGTCCCGCGCCTGGATGCCGACCACATCGTCATTGCCAGCCTGATCAACCATATCGACGACGCCAAGCAGACCGGCGCCGATGAATCTGTGGTCGCTGGCATCCTGCGAGTCTTGCTCGACTTCGCCGCCACCCACTTCCGCCGCGAGGAAGCGATGATGGCAAAGGCCGGCTATGCCGGACTCGCCGACCACGTTCGCGAGCACGAACTGCTCGCCGAACAGCTTGGTGAACTGCACGATGCCTATTCCACGACGCGAGACCCGGAAATGAGCCGCGAGATCATGGAACTTTTGAATTTCTGGCTCGTCGAGCACATCCTGACCGTCGACATGCACTACCGCTCCCAACTCGCGCCTGAGGTCGAACGCTGAATGGAGGCGCTGTATTTCCTCGCCGTCGGCATCGTGCTTTACGTCGTCGCCGACAAGGTGCTCGACCGCGTCGAGGCGGCGCGGGGTGCCCGATTCGAGCACCGCACCGTCGTCTTCTTCTTCATCCTCCTCGGCCTCGGGCTCGTGACCTTTCCCATCCTCCAAAGACTCCTCAGCGGTTAGGGCTCCGGCCCTAAGTCGCCCCCGTCCACTTAACCAACGTCAAGGTGTGGATTTGGCCGTTGGGCTAAGCAGAACGCGGGACTGCGGACAGCCCTGCGAGCGCCGGGGCGATGCCGTGCGCCACGGGGAAACGTCGTTGAGGAGGAGCGAGCGATGGCCGAGACCGAAGGCACCGCGCCGGGACCGGCAGGGGGGCAATCTCCCGAAGGCGAGCGCATTCCGTTCATGCAGAGCGTG
>Ga0209259_1000107_pt1 | contig 21892 bp, 28 predicted proteins | sample WorMetGr2BELIZE1_FD_187417 | JGI IMG/M metagenome (GOLD analysis project Ga0209259, IMG submission 187417) | Marine gutless worms symbiont microbial communities from Max Planck institute for Marine Microbiology, Germany - Inanidrilus... ...
CTCGATGTCGGCTCATCACATCCTGGGGCTGGAGCAGGTCCCAAGGGTTCGGCTGTTCGCCGATTAAAGTGGTACGTGAGCTGGGTTTAGAACGTCGTGAGACAGTTCGGTCCCTATCTGCCGTGGGTGTAGGAGAGTTGAGAGGCGCTGCCCCTAGTACGAGAGGACCGGGGTGGACGGACCTCTGGTGGACCTGTTGTCGCGCCAGCGGCACAGCAGGGTAGCTAAGTCCGGACGGGATAACCGCTGAAGGCATCTAAGCGGGAAGCCCCCCTCGAAACCAGCTCTCCCTCGAGAGCCGTGGAAGACGACCACGTCGATAGGCCGGGTGTGGAAGCGCGGTAACGCGTGTAGCTGACCGGTACTAATCGCTCGACAGGCTCGAACAGCGCGCACCCCGTGCGCACGGACAAACCCAAACACACACCAACCCGCGCAACGAAACGAGCACGGTTGCCAGGAATCAGGGATCAGTAATCGGTAATCAGGGATCAAAAAGGGACTGCGGCCTCGGATGGCATTCTCCCTTCTGATTACTGATCCCTGATCCCTGATTACTGATCCCTGCTTCGGCGACCTGGTGGTCATGGCGAGGGTGCCCCACCCGATCCCATCCCGAACTCGGCCGTGAAACCCCTCAGCGCCGATGGTACTGCGTCTCAAGGCGTGGGAGAGTAGGTCGCCGCCAGGTCTTCGAAGCAGAGACATAAACCCAAACACCAAAACGCCACGAACCGTTCACAAAAGGCCGCGGCCAACACCACCAGCGCCGACGCCTCACACAACCAACGCAGGGCGGAACCCTCCGTCCGGCGACCGACGAAGCCCGAAGCGGCCAGCACAAAAAAAACCGCCACAGGACTTCGCCACAAACAAAGGAACAAACGCGGGGTGGAGCAGTCCGGTAGCTCGTCAGGCTCATAACCTGAAGGTCGCAGGTTCAAATCCTGCCCCCGCAACCAAATTAGCCCGCAAGTTCAAACACTTGCGGGCTTTTTGATTCCGCTAAAACATAAACATAATCGCCACGGATCGCTCATGGACTCACGGGGGAGCGAAATCTTTCGCGGCAGGGCGAACACGCACAAGCTTTGTTCTCTTTGGTCATGGCCGCCACGTTGCCCAAACGTCCACCTCATCGCATGGTGCACTACGCTTTCGATGGAAGGTGTCCGCTTGGCGCTTTCCGCGAGCCGCATTATCGGCATGTTGTACGTCCGCCGTTACCCAGCCCGTCGCCTCGAGTGATGTAGAGATGAGCCGAGCGGGATCCTCGACTAGGCGATCTCCAATCGACCCGAAGCGAGCGACCAATGTGGCTCCGGGCCTGCAGTGCGCCCCGGCATTTACCCACACCTTTCGAAGATCGGCGACGAACCTGTCGCGCCCGGAATGCGAGAGCTGACCTTCAGACGTGTAGTCGACCGATGCTGGCCCACCAAGGAACCAGTTTCGAATCCATTGGTCGGGCAGGTATGTCCTGAGTCCGTAATAGGGCGGGGAGGTGACAATCCAGTCGAACCTCCCGATGATCTCGCGTGCGTCGGCTAGCGTCGATTTATGTCGGCTGTCGCCTTTGATCGCTGCCCCGACGACCCTTGGTGCGGCGCTCCCATAATACCGGTGTGCCCTTTCGGCGATTATGGCGAGAACATTGACGCGAGGAGGCAAAAGCTCGCGGCCCCTCCAAAAGTTGACCGCATAAGCGGGCTTGGGGGCATACGTTCTCGGGCACTGGTTCGAGAAATAGGAGCGCTTGGTCCGACCTACCGGGCCATGCAGCGCGCCAAGGATAAGGCCACGGAGGGCCGCGGCCACGTGCGCTGCGATCGAACCCGTGAGCAGCGCATCTCTGATGAGGCAGAGGTCTCGCAAGACTTCGTAGTGATAGGCCAGGTCCCAGAACTCCCCTTCGGGAATTTGGACAGCCTTTCGGCGTCGGAGCAGAATTGCGTTGGATGCGTCGATAATCTCTTCAGGTGTCGGCGCGACAAGCTTCGCCTGTGTCGCGGCCGTGGCCACACGCGAGACATCGATTCCGATCGTTCGTAAGCCAAGCAGTCGCGCAGCGAAGTTGGTGGTTCCGCGACCGCAAAAAGGATCGAGCACACGTGCGTTGGGCTTTGCGTGCGTCGTCAGGATGCCGAGAGGGAAATCCAAGGGAAACATCGTGAAGTAGGGACATATGGCGTTGAGTCGCACATCTCTTGCCATAACCGCTGTGAGGCCGCGCTCAATCTCAGCCTCCCGGACCATACTTGATGTACGTGGTTTGCCGCGGACTATGTTTGAAAGAGTGCCAGCCTTGTCCCTGCGCTCCGAGAACCGCGTCCATGGTTGGGGCGACCAACTGGTATGCCTTCTGATCTCGACCGTCCAACGTTTCAGGTAGAGCTGCAGCGATGACACTCAGTACGTGCCCCCAAGCGGTGCCATCGCTCTTCAGCTTGCCCATTAATTCGGTGTCTTGTTCCACAGCACTTCGGGCCAGCTGCTGGTAGTACACTTCCAAATCAGGAGTTTCATCGTCAGCCTGCTCACCGAAGAGATTGCTGGGTGGCTGAGCAGCGGTCTCCGATTGTGCCGTCCCTCTAGCCTGGTCAATGGATGCACGAGCTTGATCGATCAGGTCCGTCATCTCACGCCGAAGTTCTGTCGCAAATGTGTCGACTGCTTCACGGGAATAGGTCGGATCAGCAGCCTTGTAAGAGTCTTCGAATGACAGGGCACGGATGGATACCGGATATGGCTTGCCTCCGACAGAACTCCAGAAGACACCTTGGCCCGCAATCGGTTCATTCAGCAGGGAACTGAGCAGATCGTCGCTGAAGTGGGCATTTGCCCGCTTTACGCTGGCAAGATCGCCTGCTGATAGAAGATGGAATATGAACCAATTATCGCCCTGGCTTAGAATCTCGTTCGGGATCGACCCAGGCTGCTGGGTAATCAGAAGCGCACCAAGATCATACTTCCGGCCTTCCTTGGCCCAGGCGATATAAGGCTCGGCCGCTGCGGCACGTTCGTTCAGCACCGCCTGCGCCTCTTCGATCACCGCGATCACGGGTATGGTCCGCGGTTCCGCCTTGGTGAACTCCTCCTGATTGCGATCGAATATCCGGCGAAGAATGATCCCGGCAAGAATATAAAGACTGCGTGCCGCGCATCTGCGAGACGTCCACGACGCAGATTTTGCCGGCCTCCAGCGCCTTCATCAGGAGCCCCATGAACTGGCTGCTTCTATCGTGAAGCATCCCAACGACGTTGGTCATATTCGACCGTGCGGCCACGGCCTCGGCTTCCTGGCGACTGGCGTCGAGATTCATGATCTTCGCAATCTCGTCGAGGTCAGCGCCGCCTCTATCCCGATCGATCAGATCGACGAGTTGTCTCCATCTCTCCGGTGACAGGGCGCGGAGCTTCGCAACATTCTGCTGGTCCTGGCGCTCGGGCGGGAGGGCGATCGAGATGACGTCGCTGGGCCGGAGCTGGCGGATGTCAAGCTTGATGCCGCCGGCGGTAAAAGACCCATAAAAGGGACTGGGGGCGCTTCGGGCCGTGAAAACGACCAGTTTGTCCTGGAGATGTGGAACGTCACACAGACCAGGGCGGCCTTTGTCGTCGGGCCAGAAATATTCTCCATCAGGATCGAAGATGATCGTGCCCACTGGCTCCTCGCGATCTCCGCGCTTAGTGACCGTGGGCGTCGTCTCATAGAGCTTGCTGAACAGCAGCTTGTTCAAGTTCGATTTGCCGAAGCCGGCTCGCGCGGAATCTCGGCGTAGCAGGGGAATGGCGATTGCATCACCCCTTCGAGTGCCATGGACAAACGATACCGGGAAAGGACCTTGCTGTGCTTGGCGACGCCGACGAGGTAGATGCGGCGCTTGTTGGCGCGAAGATGCCGGTCGATGCCCTCCTGAATGCCGGCGCGGTACCTCTGGAACAAATCCTTTGCAAACACTTTGCTGCGAAGGAAACCGTCGAAGACGATCAGCGTGTCTGTCGCGAAGTCCTTCTCGCGCACGATGGCAAAGAGGATCGCCCACTCGACCAGCTCACGGTAGACCTGCACCCAGCTCGGAGAGTTTGGCCGCCCACTGTCGTCGGGACGGATCATGTGGCTGAGCGCTGATAATTCCCCGACACCCAGATATCGCATAAGACGGCCCAGAGCGGTCGGGTGCTCAGGATCGGCAAACTGACGGGCCGAGAGGGCGGAGACGCTCATCGTCGGCGAAACAGCTTCCAGGCAGTACTCATTGTTGCTGCTGTCGACAACCCGAACGAGCTGGACGAGGAACGGATCGAATCGCAGTTGGTTGTTGCCACCGTCGGCCGCGACCAGCGAGATCGAGGTGGCCGATCTAGGCGAAATTCGCCGCGTCTGTGAAACCAAGGGACGAACCTCGGCGCGTAGCTCGGCGAGGAGGGCTTGATCCTCTCGGATCTGGCGCGCGATCTCGTCGCGCAGTGTTGTTTGGCTGGCAGGCTCAAGCATGCTACCCCCTAAAGGCTTTCCCCCAGATTCAGCCCTCGATTTCCCTGTTGAACCTGACGGCGCCAAAGTGTATCAATTCGCTGATCCGCGTACAAGTGGATCGTCGTGTCTGGGTACCTGGGAGGATATTTACCGCATGTCATCTCAGTCTATGACCTTCGGTCGGGCGATCGCGGCAGCACGGAAGGCAAAGGGTCTCAGCCAAAAGGAGCTTGCTGCGTTGGTTATGAAGGAAGAAGGCGAGGGATGCATATCACCTCAATATCTCAATGATATTGAACATGACCGCCGCAGCCCTACGTCAGACCATCTCATTCGCCAGTTCGCGCAGGTGCTTGACGAGGACGAAGGATATCTCTTTGTGCTCGCCGGCAAGATCCCTGACGACCTGCGCCAAAAAGTACGGGATCGGGACAAAGTGGTTTCGGGGTTCGCCAACTTTCGGAAAGACATTTCCGGGCGTTAGGAGGAATCCCGGTGGTGAAAATGGTCCGCGATACGACCGGCCGCTTTTCGGAGCGGCCTCACTACGTGCCCGATGAACTCGATCGCGAGTGCGAGCGTATCGTCGGATCATTCCTCAGAAAGCGTCACGGCAAGGTCCGCCTCCCAATCACAACTGACGAACTTTCGATTCTCATCGAGCAGGCCGATGCCAGCCTCGATTCGTCCGTCGACCTCTCTATGTACGGGCAAGACGTCGAAGGAATGACCGTCTTCTATCCTGACCAGGGTCCTGAAGTATCCATTTCAGAGCGCTTGGCGAATGATCCACGACGCGAGAATCGCCTCCGTACGACACTCGCACATGAATATGGGCATGTGCACTTCCACCGCTATCTTTGGGCCGAGAAGTTCATGACCGGGCGACTGTTTGACTGACCGACAGAGCACGGAGAACAAGGCGATCTGCAAGCGGGATACGATCCTTGATGCCCGGAACTACGACTGGATGGAGTGGCAGGCGGGTTATGTCAGCGGTGCCATCCTGATGCCCGTGTCGTCGATTCGTCGACTGGTATCGGACTTTTGCGCCGAACACGGTCTGTATGCCGCCGTCGCCGTTACGTCGGAGCAGGGCCAACAGATTGTCAGCGCGGTCATGGAGGCATTTCAGGTTTCCGAAGAAGCTGCACGGGTGCGGCTCTTTAAATTGAGCCTGCTGACCTCTTCAGACAGCCAACCATCACTGTTCAGCTAACTTATCCACGCTAATTCGCGGAATAGCGTAGATTTTCGCTTGACTCTGAATGTGCGCCCGAAATACGCTGATTAGCAGATCGGCAATAGTCGATTTTTGGCCCCACAGAAACGGAGTGCAGAGATGCCCCGCAAAGAACGCGTAACCAAAGTCATCGACGGCGACACCTTCATGGCGGCCAGCCGCAAGAACCCGGTCAGGCTTGCCAACGTGGATGCCCCCGAAAAGGGCACCCGCGGTGGCGCAGCTGCGACCAAGGCCCTGAAATCCATGATCCAGGGTGAGACCGTCTCCATCGATACCGTCGCCCGTGACAGCTACGGGCGTTCGGTCGCCAAGGTCAAGGTCGGCCGGAATTCCGTCAACAAGGCCGTAAAAGACCGGCTCAAGTGATTCGCGCAATGTGAAAGGAACCAACGAATGCCCAGCGTCGCCAGATTCATCCGCAACACCCCGGCCGCCTCCCTCCGCACCTATTTCGAACAGGCCGGCATTGATATTCCCATCGAGATCGACTGGGACGGCTCGGGACGCGATGTCGTGCGTCCCCTGCTGCAGCTCGTCGAAGAGATGGACGAAACCGCCCTTGCTCGTGTGATGAACGACGCCGAGCGCGTCACCAAGATGGCCGACGAGGCGGGGCAGAACGCGTTGTTCGGCGTTGTTGCGGATCGGACGACGTTAGACGATCTCGGCAACGCCCATGATCGGGCGCTGTGGATGTTCCTGAACGACCCGACCGGCTTCCTGCATGCCGAGGAAGCCCGCTTCACCGACGAGCGCCGTCGTGGCCGCATGTGGGACGGTTTCATCGGGGAGCCGAACGGGGTCCTGAGCCGGAATGCCGGCGCCGTTGCAGCGTTCGAGGCAGCGATTCAGAAACGATTCGCCTCGAACAACGTTCATATCGATATCTTCGACCGGCAACGGCCGACCTTCGCGGGCGAGGACTGCGAGTTGGTCCAGATCGTCGTCTACCGGGAGGGATTGCCCGATGATGATCTGGCGTTCGATGAGCACGGTAAGCTGATCCGCAGGCCCCGGCGGCCCGTCTTCGAGGCTGCCATGACCTACGAGCACGAAACCGGCGTCATAGAGGTGGTCGCCAACGACCACGAGAGCCGCGAGGATATGGTCCGGTTTCTGGCCCGCGATCTGCTCGGAATCGAGTTCCAGCAGGAGCGGCTTCCGTTCCGCCAGTACGATCTCTCGGTGCTGCTGCGTCCCTTCGACTTCCCGACCGACCCCTCGGACGGCGTCGCCGGCGTCGAGGTCAGGCTTCTGCGCCTTATGCCAATCGACAGCGTGGGCGAACGGGTGACGCTGGAATGCCTGCGGAAGGCCGATCGCTCGATCTGGGACATGGCGCATGACCGTTTCGGCGGCGCCGATCCCCTTCTGGGCGGCTGGGTGGCCACACAGGCCAAGCTGGCCATTCGTTTCCATCCCACCGGCGGATCGCGGCGTGTTCGCACCTTGCCTCTGACCATCACCATGCCGCATGGCTGCAATCTCAAGGATCAGACCGAACGTGAGCAGTTGATCGGGGAGAAGTATTTGCGTCGTTGGGGCATCGTGCGCGATGCGGGATAACGGCTCCGGCCTCTCGCCTGCGGCCCTGGAGCTGTTGCTGAGCGCCATCGAAACGCCAGAAACCGTCATCTCCGGCGTCGTGCTGGACGATTACCATTCCTCCGAGGCCCTCGTCCTGAAGGCAACCGGCCTGCTGAAGCCGCATGGGCACGAAGCGGCGGTCGCTTCACAAGCCGATCATGACGACGCTCCCGTGACCTTGTCGTGGTCCGCCGAGAACGGGGGACTGGGTTACTTCAGCCCGACCGCAGGCTGGGTCACCGTGCCGGACGATCAAATCGCCCGGTTCCAGGTAGACGTCCCGGCGGTCATCGGGGAACTGATGGACCGGGTCGACTGGCCATCCCGCTCGGGGCCGGTTCCGCTCGTTCCCGACCTGCTGTGGGAGATCGGCGACGTCCGTCTCGGCCGTCGGACTCAGCGGGTGCCGATCTGGTTTGCCAGACGGCTTCATGAACCGTCCGTTTGGCGGCAAATCAAGTATGTGGCGAAAAACCGCCCGGCACCACGGTTGCGGGTTGTTCTGACCAGTACCCCCTCGCATCGCTTCCCGGATGAGACGATCGCCGGTCATCATCTGGTTGCCCTGCGCGACGTGATTGATTCCGCATCAAGGCTGGCGATCAACCCGGACATACTCGCCGCCCGTCTCGACGGCTCCCTCGCGCCGGACATCGGCGAAGCACTCTACCTGTCCCCTGACGGGAAGCAGTTGGTGATCAACGGAGATATCACCATCAGATTCAGGTCCGACTACCACATCGCGATCATCCGCAGGCTGGTCACGGGTTTCCGGGAAGGGAAGCGATTCACCGCCCGTGAACTCCTCGACCATGCCCAGTCAAGTTCCGATACCCTCCGCCAGGCCTTCGGCACGAAGAAGTGGGCCCAGATCAACTCCTATCTCAAGTCCTGCGACGGGCTCTGGGGCTTCGAACTCTAGGTAAATTTCTCTCCTTTCTTCTCCCTCCTGACCCCTCGGTTTTCTCTCGCCCTCTGCGCGATTCTGCCTTCGGACGCTAACAAATCCGAAGGAGAGCCAGATGGCTGTCAGGCATTTGAACCAGATCGATCTGGCCGACCGCTGGAACATTTCCGAGCGCACGCTTGAGAGGTGGCGCTGGCTGGGCGAGGGCCCCGCCTACCTAAAAATCGGCGGCAGGGTCGTCTACCGCTTGGAAGACGTCGAGGCGTACGAGGCCGAGAACCTCCGCGCCAGCACCTCGGCGACAGCCGGGTCCCGGTGATGGCCGCGATGACCGCGCTGATCTCCCCCGTGTCGGCTGTGCCGCCGCTCCGCTCCCTGATGATCCGGCAAGGCGACTTCCTGAAGTGGCTCGATCGGGCACGGCCCGGGGATCGTCTCGAATACCACCGGGGCCACCTCGGCGCCGACCGCGAGGCGGGGAGTTCGCTTCCCGATACCATGCGGCGGGAACTGGGCCGGATCGCCGACCGCGCCATGGACCACGCCCTTGAGGGGCGCCTACACCTTGTCCAGGAGCGCCGCGGCAAGGACGTCACTGCCTATCTGGTGGTGATGGGGAGCGCCGGCTGATGGTCGCCCTGAACCCCTTCGAGGCCTTTGCCGACACCTATACGCCGCGCCCGGTCAAGGCCAGGCGGAAACGGCCGGCCGGCGGCCAGGCCAAGTCGGCCAAGGACAAGCGCCTCGAGGAACGGGGCAAGCTCGCGGCCCACTACCGGCGCGAGGAAGCCCGGAGGACGGCCGAGGCGCTGGCGTCTCCTCAAGGCAAACGCCTGGCCTCTCTCCTCGCCGAGTTCGAGGCCCTCACCATCGACGACGCCGACGTCATGATCGCCCGCGTCGAGGTTCAGGACTGGCTGCTGGAGGCGAATGAGGACTTCCGCCGCCTGGCGCTCCGTCTGATCGACAAGCGCATCGGACGCATCCGCCGCGATGCCGGGCTCGTCGAATTGGACGATCCGCTACCGGGCGAGCCGGAGAGCGCCTTCTTCATCATCAAACGCTTGCTGAGGGTGAACTGATGCCCACGATTTCCATCAAATCCATGCTCGACGCCCATGTGGCCGCCAACGGCAAGACCTGGGCGCACGACCGGGATCTCACCGTCGGCGCCAGCGAGGTCGGCCAATGCCTGCGCAAAACCTGGTTTGCCAAGAACAGCGTCGATCCCGATCCCGACTACGTCGACCGCTACGGCGCCAAGCTGCGCGGCGATCTCATCGAAAACCACCACTGGGAACCGGGCATCCGGGCCCAGCTGCCCGAAGGCGTTGCGCTCCTGTTCGCGGGCGCGAACCAGAAAACCCTGGTCGACGGCTATCTCTCGGCCACCAGTGACGGCCTGCTGGTCGGCGTTTCCCCGGACGCTCTCTCCCATCACGGCGTCGACGATAGCGGCGGCGACAGCCTGGTGGTCGAGTGCAAGAGCATCGATCCCCGCGTCAGCCTGAAGGACGCCAAGGCCGAGCACGAATTCCAGGTCCACTGCCAGATGGGCCTGATCCGGCACTGCACCGCGTACCGGCCGAACTACGCGCTGATCTCCTATACGGACGCCTCATTCCTCGATGACGTCACCGAGTTCGCGATCGCATTCGATCCGGAGATCTACGCGGCGGCCAAGACCCGCGCCACCCGGGTCATGACGGCGGCCGCATCCCTTGACCTGCCGCCCGAGGGCAAGCTCGCCGGCGGCGGTGAGTGCCGATATTGCCCGCATAGAAGTCGGTGCGCCGGCGACACCGTCGGCGCCATCCCCGAAGACAAGGAACCGCTCGGCGGCAATGCGCTGACGGCCCTCAAGACCCTGGTCGACGAGGAACAGGCGGCGCGGGCCGAGAAGGACGCCACCGCCCGGCGCCATGCCGAGGCCCAGGAACGGATCAAGGAATTCTTGCGGGAACACCGGACCCGCAAGGTCGAAGGCGACAACTGGTCGGTGACCTGGTTCCCGGTCAAGGGACGCCTGTCCCTGGACAGGAAGGCCGTCGAGGCGGCCGGCATCGATCTCTCGCCGTTCGAGACGCCGGGAGATCCCGGCGAACGTCTGACCATCAAGGTCAAATAACCGCAACCTGACATGAGGAAATTTGAAAATGTCGAACGTACCCACGACTCAGACCACCGGCGGCGCCGTCGCCAACCCCGACGACTACAACCCCTATGCCGCCTGCGGCGAGCAGGCCACCGGCGGCGCCCGTAACATCATCAAGTTCCGCAAGGGCCGGTACTTCTACAGCCAGGACGACATCGAGATCCCGGTCGGCACCCGGCTGATCGCCAACATGGCGGGAGCCAAGGTCGGCTGGGTCCGGTGGTGGGACGGCCGCCCCACCGACGAAGTCATGGCGCTGATCGCCGACGGCGTGGCGCCGCCGCGGCGGAGTGAACTCGGCGACGACGACCGGAGCCAGTGGGAGACCGATGACCGCGGCGATCCCAAGGACCCCTGGCAGTTCACCAACCATCTGCCGCTGAAGGGGCCGGAAACCGGCGACGAGTTCCTGTTCGCCACCAGCACGCGCGGCGGTATCGGGGCCATCGGCGCGTGCGCCAAGACCTACGGCACGGTCTACCGGCAGAAGCCCGGCAAGTTGCCCGTGGTCGAGCTGCAGGCCTCCGACTATGCCCACCCCAACAAGGCCTATGGCCGTGTCGACGTGCCGGTCTTCGAACTGGTCGATTGGGTGGACGAGGTGGACCTGCTGAGCGGCGAGGCCGGTGACCAGGCGGGGGAAGACCTGCCTTCCGAACCCGAGGGAACGACCAGCGCCGCCGACAGTGCGAACCGTCCCGGCGCCGGCCGTCGTACCAGGTTCTAGACCCTCGGGGTTCCGGACCCGACACGTTGGGCGGAGGCTCTGCAACGCCTCCGTCCAACTCCATACCAACCCGCAACAGCAGGCCAGTCAGAACACCATAATGCGTGAACGATCGTATCAGGAGTCCGCTGATTTCCTCGCCGAATTCTTCGGCGCGACCACCGAGCACGCCGTAGAGCTGCGCTCGTTCACCAACCGCAGCGGCGATGGTCCGGCGCGTCCCCTGTTCACCCGCGATATGGAGATGATCACGGCGCACTGTGCCAGGTGGGACGACGACGGACGCGGCATGTTCTTTGGCGTCTGCACCCGGGTCACCGGCTCGCACACCGGGCGGCGGGTCGATCTGGCGGAATGCCCGGCGCTCTGGGCCGACATCGACACTGGTAAAATGGGCATGGACAAGGACACGGTCGTTTCCGCGCTCCGCCCGCTGCCGTTTCCGCCGTCGGTGATCGTCGACAGTGGCGGCGGCCTGCACGCCTATTGGCTGCTCAACGAGGCGATCGACGTGAGCGCCGACGCGTCGGATGCCGAGGCCACCGAGGAGGCGATCACCAGCACCTTGAAACAGTTGGCCGGGATCTGCGCCGGCGATCTCAACGTCTGCGACCTGGCCCGGGTGATGCGCCTGCCCGGCACCCTGAACACCAAGCCTGATGTCGTGGCGGCCAACGCCGGCGCGCCTGTCGAGTGCATGGTTCTCGACGTCACCTGGGCGCGCCACGAGTTCGATGACCTGGTCGAATGGCTCGATTGGCAACGGCCCGTGGTCGAACGCTCCTCAACGGGCGAGAGCGAGCCGGAGGCACAAGACGACAATCCCTATCTCGCTGCCGCCAAGCGCCTGGGCTTCAAGCCGCCGCTGGTCGTCGAGCAGGCGTTGGCCGCCATGACCTACCTGGGCGACGGCGAAACCAGCATCCACCAGACGCAGCTGCGGGTTTCCGCCTCGCTCGCCTCGCAGGATGTCGACGAGGACGAGATCGTCGCCCTGTTGCTCGACGCCACCCGCGCCGCCGCCGGGCGCCATGGCGCGACCTGGAACTGGAAACGCGAAGAGGGCGCGATTCGCCGGATGATCGCCTCGGCGCGGGAGAAATCCGGAAACAAGGCCCAGGAGCGCGTCGTCAGCCTGGCTAAGGCCCGCGAGAAACGCGCCGCCGGCAAGCCCGCCGCCAGCGACGGCGCCGCCAAGCCGAAACCCGCCAAGAAGGCCAAGGCCGCGAAGGAGCACCTGATCGCCCAGGTCGGCGAGGCCGCCATCGCCCATTGGGTCGATCACCGTGGCCGACTGATGCTGACCCAAGGCCAAGCCTGGACCTATGCCGACGGTTTCTGGCGGCCGTTCGACGACGAGCTCGATCACATCATGCGGGTCACCATCCAGGGCGTGGTCCGGGCCATGGGCCAGAAGACTTCGCCCCAGCTGCTGAACGCCGCCTGGCGCTACGTGATGGAGCACCCGGGCCTTCTTCGCGAAGGGATCGAGTGGGACGCCGCCGGCGTCATCGTCTGCCTCAACAGCGTCATCGATCCCAGGACCCGGCAGATCCGGGGCCACGCGGAGACGGATTACGCCACCTGTCGGGTCGAGGCGAACATCGATGCCGCGGCGACCTGCCCGATCTGGATTGCCTTTCTGGAAACCGCCTTCAGCAACATCGAGGAGGACGAACGCCGGGCCGTTACCGACACCCTCGCCGAATGGTTCGGCTCGGCCCTGGTGCGCGGCAAGAGCCGCGAGATGACCAAGGGGCTGATCGTCTATGGCCCGTCGCGAACCGGCAAGACCCAGCTGGCGCAGGTGCTGCGCGCCCTGATCGGCGGGCGCGCCACCGGCATGCGGGCCCGGGATCTGGAGGAGCATTTCGGGATGCAGCCGCTGATCCGCGCCTCGGCCTGGATCGCCGACGACGCGGTTTCGAGCGGCGAGTTCCTGGATGCCGAACGCTACAAGGTCATCGTCACCGGCGAGCCGGTCAGCATTCCGCGCAAGAACAAGGACAATTGGGAAGGCAGCCTCGATATCGCGGTCTGCCTCACCGCCAACCATCTACCCCGGGTCAAGGACCAGTCCCACGCGGTCTACAACCGCTCCATCGTGCTGCCCATGACCGTCGAGCACGACGAGACGGCGGCCGAGGAGAAATCGATCTCCGAGCAGGTGATCGAGGCCGAACTGGGCGGTGTCCTCAACTGGGCGCTTGAGGGCTACGCCCGGCTGGCCGAGCGGCGCTACTTCGATCCGCCCAAGGCCATGCGCGATGCCGTCGGCATGTTCGAGCACGACAACAACCCCATCGGCGCCTGGCTGGCGACAGCGGTGCAGCCAGCGGACGGCATGATGGTCGATCGCCGCGACCTGCTGGCTTCCCTCAACGGCTGGATGATCTCGGAGTTCGGCCAGGACGCCAAACCCTTCGGCGGACGCACCGTGTTTCCGGCCATCCGCCGGGCCATGCCAGGGACCGGCGATCACAAGATCGGCAATCGCCGTTACGTCACCGGGCTGAAGCTGACCGACGAAGGCATCGGCCACATCCACGACTACGCCGACAACAACTACGGCAAGCAGGCGGGCTCGGGCGAGGTCGACAACTTCATCAACAAGTCCTTCCAAGACCCCACGGCAGGCCGGCGCCAGGGTAAGGAGCCGAGGTTCTGATGGACCCGTTTACGACCAAAATCGGCTTCCGAAGTGACGCAAATCGGCAAAATGACGCACGAAGTGACGCAAGTCCAATCCGGCGGAAACCAAGGGTTTTCAGGGCATCAGGTCAGGTTGCGTCACTTCTTTTCCAGTTAGTCTAAAACACCAAAAAAGGAGGTAAATAATGAAAAGTAAGGGGAAGGAAATACGCGCGCGCGAGAAGTGCCGCATTTTGGTGGTGGGGTCGTGGTGAGCGCGGCTCCGAGCGGCGGCGCCACGCGCAGGGTCGGCGAGCCGCTGATCCCCCGCGTCATGGCCCAGGTCGCCGAGGCCGCCCAGGCCTTCGAGAGCCGCTGGGCGCTGGCCATCCTCAAGCGCGTCGATGCCGACCTGCACCGGCTCTTCACCGAGCAGCAAGACCTCTACCACGAAGCCCTGATCACCGGCAGCGATCACGAGGTTGAGGAACAGGCCGCCGCCATGTGCCGGGGCTGGGCGGCGATCGCCCGGGCCATGGAAGCGGCAGCGGTCGAGGACGACGCCTATCTGCTCGGCTTTCACGGCGCGACCGGCACCAGGGTTGCCATAGGCGAGCAGAAGCACGCCATTGCCCGGGTGCGCGAGCTGCACGGCGACAAGGTCATCTGGATCACCCCCGACGAAGTAGCGGCGCTGGTTGGCGGCATGGAGCTGCTCAAGGCCGCGAAGGGCGTCTTTCCCGACGCCGAGGTCATCAATCTTTACCCGAACGAGCCGGCGCAGGGCGATGGGTGAACCCGCTCACCATGGCGAAAGGAGGCCAGCGATCATGAACAGCGAACAGAACAAAATTCTAGGTATCGATCCGGGACTGGGCGGCGCGCTGGCGTTCCTGCATGCCGACGGCGCTCTCGAGATCTTCGACATGCCGGTGCACCGGCTGAACCGAGGCGGCGAGGCCAAGCGCGAGATCGACCGCTACGAACTGGCGCGCCTCGTCGACGCCCACGTCCCCATCGCCCACGCTTTCGTCGAGCAGGTCGGCGCCATGCCCGGACAGGGCGTGACCAGCATGTTCCAGTTCGGCAGATCGCTCGGCATCGTCGAAGGCGTGCTGTCCGCCGGGTTCATTCCGACCGATTACGTGGCACCGCGCAAATGGCGTTCCGGCCTCGGCGTGCGCGCCGGCAAGGACGGCAGCCGGGCGCGGGCCTCGGCTTTGATGCCCGCGCATGCGGGACTGTGGACGCGGGTGAAAGACAGCGGACGCGCCGAGGCGGCGCTGATTGCGCTTTACGGCCAGCGGCACCTGGCAACGGGGTTCGGAGTGACCGTGGCCCCGGTGGGGCCGCGTAAGCACGGAGAACGGCAATGAACTCGGAAATGATGCTCAAGCACGCCGTTCGCGTGGTCGAGAACCGGCGGCGGAAGTATGGCGAGGCCACGGCGCTGTTCGATCACATCGCCAAGCGCTGGTCCCTGGTGCCGGGCGTCAAGGTCACGTCGGCCCAGGTGGCGCTCTGCCTGATCGATCTCAAGATGGCGCGCCTTGTCCACGACCCGAAGCATCTCGACAGCATCGTCGATGTTGCCGGCTACGCGGCCTGCCTCCGGGAGGTGCAGCGATGAGATGGCATCCGAAGGGGTATGGCGGCGAGCGGCGGCCCGTCGATGACGTCAAGCGGGACGGTTGGCGTGAACAGGGAGTGCTCGCCGTGTCGGTCGAAGACGATCGGCTGACCTGGCCGGAGCGGGAGCTGGTCCGGCAGCTCGGCGAAAAGCTCTATGGCAAGCGGGAAGCCGAGGGTGCGCCCCATGGCTGAGGGACGGTGGACGGCGAGCATGGTCGAGGAGCGCATGGCGGAGGCCGCCCAGGTGATGCGAAGCCTGCCGGAACAGCGGGTCCAGGGGTATTACTCGACCTGGCCAGAGGTCGTGCGGGATTTCTGGGACGCGTTTGGCTGGCATGATGCGGTCCTTCGTCCGGCCCGGCCATCGCCGACAGCTATCAGCCGGATGGACGAGGCCATGACGTGGCTGCGCTGGCTCGATCCCGTCGACGCCAAGATTGTCTGGGAGCGGGCGGCGAATACCCGCTGGAAGCCGATCTGCTATCGGTTCGGCATGGCCCGCTCGACGGCGTGGCGGCACTGGGTGGCGGGCCTCGCTCTCATTGCGGCGCGGCTCAACGGCAAGCCGCGGCTCCACACGGGAAGCCACGTCCGCCGGTATGCCGAGCGGGTTCGCGCCGACGCCGAAAGGAAGTACTGAGGGTCATTTCGACATGAAACACTTTTCTCCCGGACGAAACCGGCGGAAATCGCTATGGTCGGCGCTATCCTCGGGAGAGGCGCGCGCGGAGCGCTACGATACCGAAGTCTCTCAGCATTTCCGCGTGTTATAAAATGGCTGTAGTTGCGTCCAGGTACAGCCGTTTTGTAACAAGTTTTCTTGGTGGTGATTGAAAGGCAAACGACGGGTCCACCCGAATTTTCATCCAATTCCATCCAATTATGCCGGCTCGCTCAAGCCGCCCGCGGTTCGATCTCACGCTCGATTTTCTTGCGCAAATCACGGTCGGCAACATCGAGATCGTGACGGGCCTGCAGGTTGATCCAGAATTCCGCCGTCGTCCCGAAGTACCGCGCCAGGCGAAGCGCCGTGTCGGTCGTGATCGCCCGCCGCCCGCGCACAATGTCATTGGCCCGCGAGCGCGGCACCTTGATGGCGTTGGCGAACTCGTAGACGCTGAGCCCCATCGGTTTGAGGAACTCTTCGCGTAGGATTTCACCAGGATGAATTGGTGGCAGCCGCTTGCCCGTAGCGACGTCGGAGAAGTCTACGCGGTGGCTGTCGATGTCTTCACGCTTTATGGTCATGGTTTGCTCCTCAATGGTAATCAACGATCTCGACATCCCAGGCGTCCTCGTCGCGCCAAACAAAGCAGATGCGCCACTGGTCGTTGATGCGGATGCTGTGCTGCCCTTTCCGGTCGCCCTTCAACGGTTCAAGGCGGTTGCCGGGCGGGGTACGAAGATCGTCGAGAATTGCCGCCGCATCGACCGCTAGCAGCTTCGCCCTGGCTCGCTTCTGGATTTGCGTTGGCAGACCTTTCACGGTGAAGCCTGCGAAAACAGCTGCGGAGCGCTTGTCGGTGAAGCTCTTGATCATATCAAAGCGTATCGCAAAACAGTACGTAATGTCAACCGTTACGTTCCGCTGCGTGGTACGGCCAAAGACGCGCTAACTATTTGATTTTGCGGGTCCTTCCTGACGCCAATCGTATGCGGGCGGGCGTGGCGCGGAAGTTCGCTAGCGACAGCCCGAAAATCTGAGTTACCACCCATGGCCGGTTACCGGCCCCAACGGGCGCGAGAAGCCAAGGCTTCCGCGCCTTTCGCGTTTCAAAGGGTGGTAACCGCCACCCGGTAACCCGCCAACCCGGTTACCACCCGACCAAGGTTACCACCATCGATGACCATGAACCTGCCCGACGCGGTCGAGCGCTGGCCGATCGACCGCCTGGAGCCCTATGCGCGCAACGCAAGGACGCATGGGGACGACCAGGTGGCGCGGATCGCCGCCAGCATGGTCGAGTTCGGTTGGACCGTGCCGGTGCTGGTCGACGGGGACGGCGGTGTCATTGCCGGGCACGGACGATTGCTGGCGGCCCACAGGCTCGGCCTCGATAGCGTGCCGGTGATCCGCCTGGAACATCTGACCCCGGCGCAGGTTCGCGCCTACCGCATCGCCGACAACCGGCTGACGGACCTTGGCGCCTGGGACGACGAGCTTCTGGCAAGCGAACTCCATGCCCTCAACGGCGAGGGATTCGATCTCACGTTGACCGGGTTCGAGGACGCCGATCTCGACCGCTTGATGGCGCCGTTGGACGACGCCGAGCCGGACGAGACGAGCGAAGACGATGACGCTGGAGACGAAACGCCCGAACCGCCACGGGATCCCGTGACGCGCCCGGGCGACCTTTGGCTGTTGGGAAATCATCGCCTGCTTTGCGGCGACAGCACGGACGCCGAGGCCGTCGCCCGGGTGATGGCCGGCGAGCGGGCTGATTTGCTGTTCACGTCGCCGCCCTATGGCAATCAGCGGGACTACACGACGGGAGGCGTCGGCGATTGGGACGTGCTCATGCGCGGGGTGTTCGCCGATCCGCCGATGGCCGACGACGGCCAGGTCCTGGTGAATCTGGGCCTGATCCATCGTGCGAACGAGTGGCAGCCCTATTGGGAAGGCTGGCTCGACTGGATGCGCGAGCGGGGGTGGAAGCGGTTCGGTCTGTACGTCTGGGGCCAGGGTCCCGGTCTGCCCGGCGACTGGAACGGACGGTTGGCGCCGGCTTTCGAGTTTGTCTTCCACTTCAACCGCGAGTCCCGGCGCGCCAACAAGATCGTGCCCTGCAAGTGGGCCGGCCACGTCCTGCATGAGGACGAGGGCGGGCTACGCGAGAAGGACGGAACGGTCGGCAAATGGACCCATGCGGAACAGCCGGTGCAGGAGATGCGGATTCCCGACAGCGTGATCCGTGTTACCCGGCACAAGGCGCGCGGGCTGGAGACGGAGCACCCGGCGGTGTTTCCGGTCAAGCTCCCGGCCTTCGTCATGGAGGCCTACAGCAACGAAGGCGCCGTGGTTTACGAGCCCTTCTGCGGTTCCGGCACCACCATCGTCGCGGGCCAGAAGACGGCCCGCCGGGTGCGCGCCATCGAGCTCGCGCCCGAGTATGTGGATGTTACCGTTCTGCGATGGCGGCAGCTATTCCCGGACCAGCCGGTGATGTTGGAAGACGGCCGGTCCTACGATGACGTCGCAGCCGAACGCGGCAAGGTGACCTCCGATGCCGCATGATCCGCTTCAGGTGGAACAGTGGCCGGCTGATCGTTTGCTGCCCTACGCCGCCAACGCCCGGACCCATTCGGATGATCAGGTTGCTCAAATCGCCGGCTCCATTGCCGAGTTCGGCTTCAACGTGCCGTGTCTCGTCGACGAGAAGGGCGTGCTGATCGCCGGCCATGGGCGGTTGCTGGCCGCGAGGCACCTGGGCCTCGACACGGTGCCGGTGATCCGGCTCGAACATCTGACCGAGGCACAGGCGCGGGCGTTCCGCATCGCTGATAACCAGCTGGCGCTCAACGCCGGCTGGGACGAGGATCTGCTGCGGACCGAATTGCAGGAGCTGAACGAGGACGGTGTCGATCTGGAGCTTCTCGGCTTCGCCGAACGCGAACTTGCGGAACTCCTCGGCGGTCTTGGCGCCGGGGCCGGCGGAGCGGAAAGCGACGTCGGGGGCGACGCGGTGCCCGAGCCGCCGGAGAGGCCCATCTCCCAGTTGGGCGACCTGTGGCTGCTCGGCGAACATCGCCTTCTCTGCGGCGACAGCACCAAAGCGGATGACGTGAGCCGGCTGATGGGCGGCGAGACGGCGGCGTTGTTCGCCACCGATCCGCCGTACCTGGTCGACTACACCGGCGCGGATCGCCCCAACGGCGGGCACGACTGGAGCGACCTCTATCGCGAGGTCGACATCAAGGATGCCGAGGGATTCCTGCGGGCCGTGTTCGCCCAGGCGATCGTGGTGTGCCGAAACGATGCGGCCTGGTACTGCTGGCACGCCCATAAGCGCGCCGCGTTGATCGAACAAATCTGGTCGGAGTTGGGGGTTCTCAATCACCAGCAGATCGTCTGGGTGAAGCCGGCGGCCATTCCGACGCACAGCTACTATCCCTGGCGGCACGAACCTTGCCTGATGGGTTGGAAACAGGGGCACAAGCCGCCGCACAGCGGCGATAACAGCCATGCGGTGACCAGCGTCTGGGAACTGGACTGGGAGGGCAACGCCCGCCCGGCGGGCGCCGAGCACCCAACCCAGAAACCGATCGAGGTGTTCGCCATCCCAATGCGCCGGCACACCCGGCCGGGCGAGGTCTGTTACGAGCCGTTCAGCGGTTCGGGCTCGCAGATCATCGCCGGCGAGCGCCTCGGGCGCCGCGTCCACGCGATGGAGCTGCAACCGGCCTTCGTCGACGTCGCCCTCCACCGCTGGCAGGAGGCCACGGGACGGACCGCGACCCTCGATGGCGACGGGCGCGCGTTCGACGAGATCGCCCAGGAGCGCGACGCGTGAGGCAGTCCCGCCGCATGTCGTTTGTCGAGGCGATCGCCAATGTCGCCGTCGGCTACGGAGTCGCGGTGACGACGCAGGTGCTGGTATTCCCGGTGTTCGGGCTGCAGGCGAGTCTCGCCGACAACCTGCTGATCGGAGCCGTCTTCACCGTCGTCTCGATCGGGAGGAGCTACTTGCTGCGACGCCTGTTCGAAGCGGTCCGAGTGCGAGACATCCGAACGTGACACCGCCGCCCTCGGAAGGGCGGCGGCATCGGTCTTTGGCAGGGTTCAATTGTTAGACCGGCCGAAATAGACGTGAAGCATCCGCTGGACGGTGTCGTCGTCGGTTTCGCCCGGCAGGCGCGCGTTTTGAATCCGTTCGTAGGTGTCATCCTCGACCGGAACGAGCCAGTCGCCGTCCGGCAGACGGTCACCCGTCGAGCGGAACGGCAGGATGGCAGCGTCGGCGATGGCGCGATAGGTGGCGTCGCTGACCTTGATGGTTTTCATCGGCCTATCCCCGCCGCTCGTCGATGCGATCGACGGCGGTGACGTAGGTGTCGCCCTGGTTCCAGGAGCCGTCGTCGATCCGCCATTCGGTATCGCTGCTGTTTGAGAGCTTCTCGAAGGCCAGGTCCTCGGCCTCTTCCGGGGTGCCGGCTTCGACCTCGACGATCGTACTCTCGGTGACGTCGCGGGTGATGATCACGGCGTAGGTGGCCATTGTCGCCTCCGTCATTACTCGATCCGGTAGACCCGGCCCCGCCCGTCGACCTTCTCGGAGGTGACGGTGAGCCCGAGTTTCTTGCGAAGCGCGCCGCTGATGGCGCCCCGCACGGTATGTGCCAGCCAACCGGTGGCCTCGACCATCTGCTCCATGGTCGCGCCGCCCTCGCGCTTGAGCATGTCGATCAGGACCTGTTGCTTGGTTTGGCGTGGCTCGCGGGCCGGTTTCGGCGGCGGTGAGGGCTCGGCGATGCCGAGACCGGAAACCGTCCCGCCATCGGGCGTCAGCGCCTCGATACCGGCCGCCTGAAGCACGTCGCGAATGCCGAGATCGCGTTCTTTCATCAGCGCGGCCAGCCGGTCGAGCGCCTTGGTCTTGTAGTTGAAGGATTTGGCGCTGACCGCTTCGCCCGTGATCGTGCCGATGGCGATGGCGATCTGGGCGACGGTGAGCTTTCTGAGCGCGTCGGGCAGGGTTGGCGCGCCTTCATCGGGATCAGCGTTGATTGCTTCAAGGCCCTGGCGGGTGATTGCGAAGGGCGTCTGTCCGATAGGGTCACCCTCCTTCGGCGCCGCCTCGGCGATCAGGCCCGCCTTGAGGAGTGCGTGGATCACCTTGGTGACAGCGCCGCCCTTGAGGTTGTCGGGCAGCGGATGGATGGAACCGTCGTCGCGCGCGGCGGCGGCAAGCACGATGAGCTGGGTGTCGGTGAGTTTGGTCATGGGACCCTCTTTTGGTGAGCGAGGCGCGCCGATCGCGCCTCTTCCACCACCGTGAGGGCGGACCGTGGCACCGGTGGTGCCGCGTAAGCCGCCCGAACGCCCCGCCGGGAACCCGGTCGGGGCCGGAGAGGGCCGAAGGCCGTCTATTCGGCGAACTCGCCTTCCTGGAAGGCGGCGTCGGTGATGCGCTTCAGGAGTTCTGCGTAATGGGTCAGCGTTCCGACGTGGCCCCAGTTGATTTCGTCGGGGCTCCAGTTGAAGTGCTCGTCGCTGAGCGCTTTCAGTCGATCGAGCATGGTGTCGATCTCAGCCTTACGGGTGATGAACTCGTCCAGGGGCTTCCTGTTGTCGCGGGGATTGGGCATCGCGTTCTCCATGGTTTGTGGACACATGAAGCCGCTGAACCGCACCCCGATCAACTGATTAATCGTATGATTTCATTGCTTTTTTCGAGGCTTATCGATCATGGGCGTATCCGTTCGCGAATACGCGCGCCGGCGCGGGGTCAGCCACGTCGCCGTGCTCAAGGCGATCAAGGCGGGGCGGATCTCCAGGGAGCCGGACGGAACCATCGAGCCCGAGACGG
>Ga0209259_1000109_pt1 | contig 21562 bp, 3 predicted proteins | sample WorMetGr2BELIZE1_FD_187417 | JGI IMG/M metagenome (GOLD analysis project Ga0209259, IMG submission 187417) | Marine gutless worms symbiont microbial communities from Max Planck institute for Marine Microbiology, Germany - Inanidrilus... ...
GGTCTGAAATTTGCTGCGTGCGGCTCGCTGGAAATGCAGGACCCAAAAAATCGCCAAAAAGTCGCCATCTGCATACCATCGCACCACTTTGTCAGGCTATATCTTTGCAACTAAGGCATGTATCGACAATCGGAAAAAAACTTGTTAAACACCAATATCTCCCCACATGTCCTCACAATATGGTGAACTTACGGACCACTAGCGGCTGAGATCTGTTGGCAAGTTTGGGACACCCCTGCAAATTTCAACGGGTTTCGCGTCTTGGCAGCGTTACTGCACGACACTATAGTAGTGGGCGTCAGCCAAACTTTGCGGCGTTGAACAGAGGTCGCCATCTATGTTCGGCAAGGCAGCCATCACGTTGGGCATTGGCCCACATTTCTAGTTGGTCTTACAGCTTTCAAATGTGTAAAAGTAGTTCTTTGTCTATGTCTGTTGTAGGCTTATCATCCATCTCTGTGGATGCAGAATTTGGATTTTCTGATGGTTCAGAGAGGAGATGTACTGGAAATGACACTTCAGTGGTTTTGACAAACGATATTGAAATCCAGGAGAAAGTGATAGAGGAGAACTATTCAGAACAGATGTCCGAGCTGAAGAAGGCTGAAGAAGATCTCCGTTTGAAGGAGGAACTGTACAAGCAGGAGGACGAGGCAAGACTTGAGAAACTCACTGCACAGAATTCTTTTGTTGAGAAGTTGGATGTTCGGAAAGTTCAGCTGATGTATTTCATAGAAGCACAGCAGCAGTCCGCGTCACCGCTGTCAACACATTTGTCCCTTAGTGACGGTCATTTGAACGAAGTTTGTGATAGCTTGCAAGAGCAGATGCATCCATCAATAACAAGAACCATATCAAGTGCATCAGGTCGATTGGTGACCACATCGAGGCATAAGAGTCTGAAAGATAACCTGGCACTTAATGGAACCACGTGTGCAGATGCCACCACCTTTCGAACTGTGCCTGTTGGTTTTAAGAATAAGCAGCATTATAGGAAAATGCTCATGCAGACTGGCGTGATTGCTCAGAAAGCAGTACCTGCCCAGAGGAATGCATTTGAAAGGCCGTCTGACTTGTGTCTGTTACCAGAGTTCTCTGTGCCGTGGAGATTGTTATCTGATGATCCGGATGTAAAGAGCAGATCAGCATCAGCACCTCGGCTCTCAGATGAAGTCTCACCTTTCTCGCCGGGTGATGAAACACAGCTACCAGTAGCACAATTTCATCGATTAGCTCGTTCATCAAGCCCGCGAACGACTCAACTCAGCAATCTGAGTTTGGTGAGTGTCCCGGAATCGATTCACGAAGAACGTGAAGAGTCACCCGTGTCTGGCCGATTATCTCTTAGTGAAGTGGATATTCGACGTCAACAGTTTTCTTCCGGTGACACTAGAAATAGGTGGTCGTTGGATGAGGAGCAACTCACTGGGCAGAGTAGTGCTGCCTCGATCAGATGCCTAGCAGGAAGTAACCAAGATGTCGTTATCACTGACAGTGGACTTCCTTCAAGTCCAGAAGCCAGCCGTTTGGACTCATCTGTGCCTTCTGATACTGTTACAGCCAAGAAACCGAAAGAGAAGGCTTTGAAGCAGCCAGGTGTGCCAAAGTCTTTGAGTAAACCTGAGTCTGGGCTATTGCAGAAAATAGGAGCAACACTTGCTAGTCTCACACGCCGTCAAGCTATAAAGCAGAAACCTGTATCATCAGTGAGCTTACAAAATTCTCACCAGCAATCAGATGCAGGAGTGACACCAGTCAGCCATCAGAAACATGCAGCTAAATTGAAGGTTCAAGCAAATACTAATGGAAGCAAAAAACTGCCTACCAGTCAGTCGAAAAGTAAGTCAAAACAGCTTGTCAGTGTTGTGCCCAAAAAATCTGTAAACACATCTACAGGCAGGTCACAATCTCATTCTGCTGAGAAGAAAAACAGTTCTGCTCCGAGTGCTCAAGACAAACCAAAAGTGCCTGCAAAAGTCAGGGAAACTTTTCGTAGTTTCCGAAAGCGATTGAAGCTGACAGCAGGAAAGAGTCTGAAAAGTAAGTCGGGTGATATTCCTGTGGAAATATTTTTGCCGAAGCCAAAGGTTGTGGAGAGCAGTAAAGACACTTGTGATGTGTGTGTGGTTGAGGAACAGATATATAATGCAGAGGTTAATACTTGTATCAGTGGTGAGATGGTGGTTCAGCACATATCTAATGATACTGATTGGCCAGACCACTGCAGTGATAGACTTCGAGTGCTCAGTGGAATTGATGAGCTGAAGTTGGAAACCAGGAAAGGCTGTGATGATGACTGCCAGTTTTCAGATGATTCCTTGAATGACGAGAACAGTAGTTCTTACTGCCAACAAGCTCAACTTCATTATGAACAGATGATTGAACAAGTCATTGGTGGTCAGTATTTTGTTCCTTATGGGCAAGAATTCCTACAGCCAGTGTTTCCATATACCAACTCTAATGATGGTAGTTTTTCAGAAGATTCCCTGGCGGAAGATGGCTCAAGTGGCTCCATGGATATAGGACTGAACGAACTGGATGGTAACCCATCATCGGCCCTGGTGTTATGCAACACTCATGCTGTATGTCCAGGTAGTGCAGTGACATTTGTTGGACATAGTGAGAATGAAACTAGTGACAACAGACAGCTCGAAACGTCTGTCCATGCATCCAGTGTTGAGCCGGAAGAGCACTGTGAGTCTGATGATGAAGATAAGTGGCACCAACAAGGTGGGATCTTACCAACCTCTGATCTACAGGTAGCGTGTGTGTTGAGAGGTCACATGGCCTTGCCTACTGGAACATTCACTGCAACTCATCATTTCACTGATGACAACATTTCAGCTTCAGCTGCTTGGTAAATGCTTGTCTACAGTTTGTCCTACCTCCATTTTATTGGCTGTTTTTCCAGTTAACCTGGGTTGGTCGGTTCTTTCTCCACGTTTCTAGACGAGAACCTTTGGGGATAGCAGGTAGTTGGCACAGGATTCTGTATGGGGCTACAGGCTTGATGTCCTTCCTGTGAGCAAGCCATCAGTGTCAGAGTACAGTAATCAGTATGGCCCTATTACTAACTAAAGTAGTAAAGCTTAGCCATTTAAAATTGTGTGCGAGGATGATACTGGTGTCTCTCAGCAGTAACAGACTGAGCTGCTGTAGAGGGTCTGTGCACTGCTTTGTGTCATTTGACTCATGCTCATCAGTAATGACAGTGTTCAGTAGATCATAACAGAATATTTTGTGATAACTGTAGTAAGATCTAGGTAAAGAATTGCATGTTTTTCACATTGTTCTTTACATGACAGCCTCATTGAGGGTGACCTTAGGAGAATTTTGCCACAGTGTTTAATAAGATAGAGATAGGATGGTGGGACTACCAGATGTGAAAAACTTTTGACAATAGTGTGGCAAATGGAGAGACAAGTTTTTTGGTAGCATTTATACTGCACTTTGCAGTAGTTTGCGAGATGAAACTGCTAAAATTGCGATTGGAAGTATTCCTTTTGTGATGTGTTGAGATGCATTGTTGGTGTTTTGCAAATATTATGACCTTCTGTGAAGTGTTTTGTTGTTTGTATTGTCCCATTATCAATCGTTCTTTATTTCAGGCCATGGCCATATAAAATTGACAGAGTGATAAAGAGATATACACATATAAGAAGTGTTATTTTGACAATTGACACAGCATTCATATTTGCTGTACCAAAAAACAAGCATGAGTTGCATTAAGTGTTTTTGTTGCAATGAAAATTGTTTGCAGGCAGTTCAGTAATGTGACGCAGTCATCACTGAAAGAAGCTGCTGAACAGAAGCCGGGTGCTGGCAGCAAAAGGGATACAAGAAGTCGCCGCACTGAAATTCTGCGTGCCCTTGGAAAAAGTACAACAGAGTCTGATGTCACTGAAGGTGGTCATCAATGTAGTAGTTTGGAGTACAATTATTGTTGCTATTTATTACATTTTGCCTGGGGCATAGCCGAGGCTAAATGTATATTGGTTACGGCTGTTTGTGTCTGTCTCTCTGTCTGTCCCTCTCCACATTCCCACACTACTGGACAGACCGGATGTTACTCGGGGAATGGTAGAGGTGCCCTCTAGTTGTGCACTATTGGGCGGACGGATTTTATTATTAAGCGCATTTATAAAGTGCACTTTCGCAGGGTGCCACAAATGCAATCGGTGCACAGGTTTCCTTGCTGTGACAACACACGTATAAGGCTGTTGCCTGATACACTGAAAATATGTATAGCGCCAAGTGCAAAATGTTAGCGAGTGCTTGTACTCGGCTCTATGCCTGGTTACTTGTATGTAATTGCTTGATTTAAGCAAATTCACATGTGTACAAGTCATACAGAAAGCCCGTGGATGTTGTTTACATTTTGGCTGTGCACTTTCTGAAGTGAAAATGAAGTTTTGTGATAAATAAACAAGAAATATTATCAATTAAAAGAAAAAAATAAACATCTACTAACATTAAAATGTCAGAGCTTTTCTGGCAGATGCTAGAGTTAATTTCTGTGAAGACTGCATCATGGACCGTTGATGCTGCGTGAGTTATTTATTGATTGTTGTGTGTGTTTGTCCTAAACGTGATGGATCAAGTTTATGACAGCTATTTCACTCACACTGCTAGTGTAGTTTTATACAAGGTGGCACAAAATCCTGCCATCGGTCACTGTGAGTCAAAAAACAACATGCCACTGTACTCCTGCCAGTAACTTCACCAAATGTTGACCAATTTAAAAAATCTTTTCACCATGACAGTAAGTTTGTAATAAAATTATCATTAAATATCCCACCATAATTTAAATGTGCTGCTACGCTGTGTCATGAAATATTTATAACCTGTTTGACTTGGTGGCCAGTGGTCTGTTTTTTGCATTTCGCTGTATTCTGATAACTTGCACGAATGCAGAGCTTCGGCACTGTTCAAGATTGTTGGTCGAGCATCATGATGGACATCCAGTCTGCAACAGTGCTGCTTCAGCTGTCTCCAGAGGTTTCGTTGGAGATGATTGGAGATCATTGTAGGGCGATATAATATCCATTAAAACTGTTGCTTACTTGTTATATAGTGTGAATAACCAGTCAGATGAAGATGCCCATAGCATTCCAACGTTTATCAAGTCTTATTTATGAAGGCATTCATTGACGATGGTTCATTGACCACTTGTGGCATACTGTTGCATTCACTGATGATGCATGAACTAAAGAAATTCTGTTTGACTGTTGTACAGCACTTTGGTTTGCACATCATCCATGAACGCACTATGTTGTGTGTGTGCGTGGGTGTTGTAGCAACTCAGCCCTTCGCCTTCACACCAGCAACAGTGAAGCGACGGAAACGACGGGTTCCTGCCGTTCAAGATACGACAGAACCTGACGTTCATCCAATGAGTTCTGACGACTATGCTGCTTCATCTGCAGATATTTCGAGTTCTTCTTCATCAAATGAAGATATTATTATTGCATCATGTGAGCAGCATGTCATCAGAAAAGAGGTGCCTTTGGACCATGGCACTACCTCTGTTTTCTGGATTCCCAGTTCATTGCCACTGAGTGATGGACTTGTGACCACCACTGATTCAATGGATTTACCGACAAATTCATATCCAGTGTTGCCAGGTGTGCAGAAGCTACACTTGGGACAGTGTGACGGTGATCATGCCCTCGTAATTCAGGACTCTCACACTTTAGCCAATGATCTTGACCTGACAGTGGGCAGCAATGCATTTGTGGAAGCTGTCAGCTTAGGTGTTGAAAGCAGTCAGGAAGTTCAAGAGCAATCTATACAGAGTGAAGGTCTTTCATCAGTGTCATTCTCTGACAGATACAGAGTTGATGGATGTGTTGACTATGTGAGTGATGAAGCTGGTGATGATTATGTGAAAGTCCCTGAACAGCCTGGTATTGAGAGCCTAGTGGCTGTCAAGGTAGAGAGTGATGAGTTTGATGATGTAGTAGTTTGTGCAAAAAGTCAAGAAGTTGTGAAGGAGGACCTCATGTTGATAAGTGATCACAAACTGCAGGAAGCCGAACCATCAAATGAGTCTACCTTTTGGCATGAAAGTTGCCAAACAGATGATGACGATGATGACGTTTCCATTCCAAGAAGTGGAACCTTTGAACCACTGACAACTGGCGGCAAAACAGCAAGCCTGTCATTGTCACGATTAAATATGCAATTGTTACGTGACATTGAAAATGTAAAAGACATTTCTGTGCCCGACGAAGTTCAAATTGTCTGTGGTAGTGTTCAAAGAAGAACAGTAAGTTTGCCGAGACTGACGCTGGTTTCTCCCGAAGCTAGTCCACATGTGCAGCATACTCTAGAAAGTGCATCGTTGGAGTCACAAAACCATTGTGGTGAAGTTGACCCACTTAGAACAGATAGTGTGTCTGTGAACTATCCACATTGGTCATCTAATGAGGACATATGTGTTTCAGTGAATGGAGGACATGCAGCTCTTCCAGTCACAGAAACAACAGTCAGTGAGAGCTTTCTCAGCACAGATGTAATAGGCCTTCTTTCTGGAGATACAGATTCAGTGTGTCTAATACATACAGGTGCAAGTGAGCATCACAGTGAAACTTACGAGTCAGATTTTATGGGACAGCACCAAGAGCAGCAGAGAAAACGAGATGCCACTGCACAGCTTCAAGATGATGCTGAACAACTGACTTTGCCAGGTGTAACTAGTCTCAACTATGTTGCAGATGCTGTTGGAGTGAATGATAGTATTTCAGGTCTGTATCCTGAACTAGACAGACAGGAAGAAATCATAGGTTCATGCCAGTCTGATAATGAGCTGAAGCAGGAAACATGCACAGATCGTCACCATTTGGACAAACTCTCTGACATTACTAACAGAGATCTGTTGTATCACCAAGGGGGTGACAAAGTGCAGTCATCTATAGTGCTGGTAGATGAAAAATTGTCTCAGGATAATTTGCAAGTTTCTTCGGGAACCACTAACACAGGCAGCCATTATTGTAGTACACTGATGGAAAACTTAACTGGATCAGGTGAGAAAGAGTCCAGTGCAAATCCTGCACAGTGGAGCAAACCAGAAGATAAAGAGGACCGTTGTTCTGGAGTAGGTGATATCAATGTTGTCAGTGAGGCAGGTAGTGATGGCGTGACAGTCAGTGTGGAGCAGCTGCAGCAACTTGCAGATGCAGGTGGTGTCAGTCTTTCTGACGAGGGTACTAGCATTGATGTCAATGAATCTGAGAATGAGACTCATCTTGTGGTAGAAGTCCTGTCACACAAACCAGAAATGCTTGCAGAACTTGGTGACAAGTCATTCATGACTGCACACGAAGAAGTGTCACTGCTGATGGCAAGCACGAATGTTCATGAGATGCCGGGCAGCACTTTGCCGAATGCACCCACAGAGGTGCTGACAAGTCTTGCACAGATGGGACGTCTTGCACAGATGGGACAAGATCTGCAACAGTTGGCAATCACGGCATTTGTTGGTGTGGCTGAGAGTCCGAGAACCCCAGGCAGTTCTGCCATCGAAGTTATGTCAGACACAGTTCATGCCACTGATGGCAACATGCCTGAGTCTGGAACTAACGAAGCAGATCAGACTCCTACAGTCAGGAGTATTGATCACATTAATCATATTGCAGGTGACCTGCACCAGATGTCTGTGTTTCACAACAGAGCTGGATTGCATGATGCACATGCAAGAGAAATTGATGACTGGATAGATGCAGACACAGGCCCTTCTGAAGATATGGTGGTTGCCATGCACAGTGGTGCTATTGTCGAAGTAGGTGGCGTAGACGAGCAGGCTTTTCCAATTAATAGTGATAAAGCATGTCATGTGGAGGCAGGTATTGCTAATGGAAATGTGAAAAGCCAGTTACAGTTTAGATGTGAGAATGTAGTACTTCAGTCAGTCACAGAAGAGAAAGATGCCAGAGAAGAGACCACAAGCTCCAAAACCCCATCAGCTAGATGGGGAGTGTCTAGTAATGATTCATGTAGTAATATATCGGATGTGGAATCCAATGACACTGGTGTGATTGGTATGGAAAACAAGGATAGCCAGCACTTAGTGGCTGTGGAGACTGCTGATAGGCCTGTGAGTGTTATGGAGACGGCTGTTGTTGAAATGCAGAGTGGAACCAGTGCGGATAACTGTGAACTCAGTTTTGATGATGGGATGTCGTCAGAATCTTTGAAACTAAATGTTCACGTACTTCTGGACCAGTTAAGTCCTGGTGATACAAGCAGCAGAGAAACAGTGCTTGAAGCACGAGAAGGCTATGATAAGTCAGAGGCAGATAAAGGTGAAGTAGATAACACTGAACCAAGGAAGCCTTTGGATGTGACTGGAAGCACTGGAGGAAATTTCATGGAGCAGAGTGATAGTATACTGATGGAGTTGGTTGACTCATCTTTGCAGGTCTCAGCAGTGAATCATTATGACATGACTGATGCACATGAATTTGAAGACCAGCTGTTCGAAAATGATGAATCGTATAACATGTCACCCACGTCAGAGGCAGCAGAACAGAATCACAGATGTGACAGTGGTACTGTTCTGCCATTTGAGAACTCCATTCAGAATGAAAATTCACGTTCGTCTATTCATCCTCTGGGAATGACTGAAGATGGCAGAGAAGTGAATGTGAGTGAAAAAGCTTCTTGTAGTTACTTAGTGAGTAGCGTGAATAGTGTGTATGGTGCAGACAGTGAGCCATGCACACATCTGAATGTCAACTTACATGAATATGCTGATGAGCATAATGTGAATGTAGCTGACAGTGACTTGGAGCAGACCAAAGAGCCATATGTTGATGTTGATATGGATAGCTGTGAAAGTGCTGAACCTTCGGAAGACCTTGGGCACAACAAAGAGCAAGTGTTTTCAGCTGATGGCTTGTATGTATCTGTCTGTCACACACCTGATGGTAGTTCAGTTTCATCTGGTCACTTGTGTGGTGTACCATATGGTTCAGATGACCATGGTACAAGAGAACCATTGACTGATAGTCTTCTGACCATCCTGCCATTGGAGCCAGAGGCCAGTGGATTTGACAGTGAAATGATGACTAAGTTGTCGGACTCAGATGCGTTGTGCAACAAAAGTAGGAATGCTGTGGAGTTAGATTTTGTAAATACAGAACTTGGAAATCCAGCAGCAGGTGTTAATGTTGAAAGTCAGAATGAAACAGCTGCATTGTGTGGTGTACCAGATGAACAAAAAGCTGCGACTGCTATTTCCACTTGTGACAGTCCTGCAGTGCTTAGTTCTGATGGTATTGATACAGTACTGGATAGGCCGGCAATGCTTCTGTTTGAGAATTCTGATGATGATGTACACCGGGATATTGCAGAAGTTGAAAGAGGTATTAGTAATTCAGGTGAACTGAATGCCTGTAGCTGTGCTGTTGGTGTTGCTGACAGTTCCTTAGCTGATGAGAATGTTGTGCCAGTATTTGATCATTGTGCAAGTTTTGGATTGAATTTGGTTTGCCATGACCAGAGTAATGAACCAGTTGTCAAACCAGAAGAAAACAGAGAAGAAATCGGCCCAGACACAAACATGAACGTTGTTGTTGGGGGCTGTGCTCTGCCTGAAAGTGTTCAAGTACTAACTAATGAGCTTCCATATGATAGTCCTATAACCTCAGTAATTTCTGAAGCCAACAGTGACCACAATAGTCCAGAAGCAGATGATTCAGTAGAAAGTGAAATAAGCGTGGGTACACAAAGTTCACGGGATTTGAGTACTGCTGTTGTTACAGACAGCCATAATGTAGTGGAACCACTGAATGCTTTGGCAGATATTATGTTGAAAGCAGAGATCAGCGACTATGAACAGCATGAATTTTCCAGCAAACAGGAATCTGCAGACTCAGTAACTGTGTTGGAAGGTGATGTCATGAGAGAAGTAATTGTAGCCTTACAGAATGAATGTACAGTTTTTGAAACTAGTGATGACAGCATGCAAAAAGAAATTGTCCAGCACACAGAGTTCTTATTTGGAAAGCCTGATGTTCCATTTAGCAGTATTGTAAATCAGTCTGAGTTATATGCTATCAAGGACATAGCAAGTACAGAATTGGTTTCGGCTGATGCTGTGAGAAACAGGCCTGTGTTTGCTATGAGTACACATATCTCAGACACACCTGCTGATATCAGTTGTGTGACATTCAGCAACTTCGGCACTCAACTGGATCAACAGCTGAATGTTACAGAGACATGTGTGTCATGCTTGACCACGGAAACCTCATTGGAATTGGTGACAAACAAGCCAGCAGTTCATGAAGAACATGATCAGTTGTTGGATTATGGTGTTGTTGCAGTGCAGAAAGACAGCGATTCAGTTGATGATGAGCAGACAGGTAGTGATGCATTGGAGTCTGGCGTGTTGATGGATACCACTGTTGCCAGTGGACGTGATGAATCACAGTACTCACCCATTGCAGATGCTAAGCTGTCACTCAGCAGCTTAACTGCAGTTGATCAGTTTGATTATGACGATCTGCATGCTCACTTGCTCGCTGAACAAGTCAGCATTTGGCAGAATGATTCACTGTTGAGAATAATCCCAGAGCCTTCAATGCAGAGAACCATTGTAGATCACCAAGAAGACTGGGTGAAACCTGACCCTCAGAGTCAACATGAGGAAGCTGCACCTCAGTGCCAATATGCTGGGCTCTGTGAAGGTGGCACAGTTGATGGCATGTTAAGATTTTCCCAGTTGCATGCAATTGCTGTAGATGGAGACAGTGAAGTGAGTACAGTCTTGTTTTCCAATGATGATGAAGGAATCAGTTCCAGTGCCTTTACTGAGAATCTTGATAAGGAGAGGCTTATGATGCCGGATTTGGATACTACGGCAGAAAATCAGATGAACCAACAAGCATCTGGTATAACGGAAAGTTGTCAGTGTGCACTGGGATCAGTTGAAGTACAGGAATATCATGTTGAAGTACAGGAAGATCATCTTACGCATGGTGTCGATGCACCGCTTGTTAGCACCGTAGATGAGGCAGTGTTGTTGCAAGACAGTGATTTCAGTGTTTCTGTTAAAGAAGACTTTTATGAAATCGATGCTGACATGATGACCTGTGCTGATACTGCTGATGATGCCAACGTTATGCCTGCTGGCATAACTGGAGATACCAATGTAACCGCCGTGGCTGACATAACAGTAGTTCCTATTTGCAGCAGTACATATTCTGGACTGAAGACTTATACAGCTGGTGAAGCAGTGAGTTTGGTGGACAGCTTACAAGATGAATGTGCAGGTGACCGTGCTAGAAATAGTCGTGATCTAGCAATAGACAGGGCACATGTTGACAGTGAGTCCAGTAGCAGTACTGTGCCGTGTGTTATTAAGTCAGATGAGACTAGTATGTCAGAGTCTGTCACTGTAGCTGACCCACAGAAGGTGGTTGAATTGTCAAGCTGCTTGGAAGTTAAACATATAACTAACAGTGGGAGTGTTTCGTGCCATGATGCTGTAGAGCAGATACTGGCAGTTAGTGATTGGTCAGCTGACACCAGCTTAGCAGATGCATGCACTGATGCAGATGGTGTGGGTGTAGCTTCCACAGCAGAAGCAGTAAATGAGGTTCAGGAGACCACTTCAGTGTTGCATAATGCTGCCGCTGCTGCTTGTATTAACCTTCCTGAGTTACAAGGCAAAATAAACGTCACTGAATCTGTTGTTACCATTCAAACAGTGTCTGCTAATGATGTGTCATATCAGACAGTGAGCATTTTGGCAGCAGCTGGTGGAATAAAAGAGGCCGAAGAATTCACAAGCGCAATTGGGCAGAATGCTGCTGCAAATTCAGATGTCACTCTTACTGAGACTGCTGTCTTGCTTGGACTACCAGACAGTGATGTCAATCATGTAGATGATGTCACTCATGTAGTTGACACTTCATACACTACTGAGAGCAGTGAAGCAGATTCATTAGATTTCAGAATGGAAAAGTTGGAAGAAGACGCGAATGTCTTCAGCACGTACAGTTGGAATTTTGCTGTAGGTGGTGGCTGTGACAATGAACATAAATGGTTACCAGAGGTGATCCCTGTTGATTATGATGCTGAAGGCTACATCTGCAGTGTTGTCAGTGAGTGCAAGAATGAGGCCACAGGAACTGCTGCTAGAATAAGTAATGTCAACAGTATTTGTGCTGCTGAAAGCATGCCTTCTCTTGCAGATGATTACGTTAATGATGAGAACAGGTACTGCATTGATTCTGAAGAGGTGACAGCTAAGGGCAATGCAGTTATTGCAAAACCAACTGAATTCAGTGTAATACCAAGTAGACTAGATGATGCTGAAAATTGGTTGATTACTGTGTCTAGTGATGCTGAGAATAGCACAGATTATGAGGACACGTATCATCGAGATGTCAAAATTGCTGCAAAGAAAATGACAACTAATGATGAAGAAACTGTTGCCAGTAATCAGGAATGTGCAACTGAGAAACACCAAGACATGTCATTTCAGGTTGTCTCCCCCATACCAGTAAGAAGACCAAATACTGATTATGAGGGTCAGAATATGGCTGCTGGTGCTGAGCTGTCAGTCAATGCCTGCAGCTCTGCAGTCGTTGCTGAGGAGAACTTGAATGCTACCACAAAAAGCAGTGAGGGAACTGTTGATGGAGCTATGGAAGCAGGTCATGTGGAACAGAAAACTCTTCAGCATGGCAGTGATGCCAGTGCCTTTGTAGTTATCACGGTGCTGTGCTCAAGTGAGGAAACTTCAGATCTTAGAAATAATAACTCTGATGATAAGTCGTCAGTAACAGTCAGAGTTGAACCTACAGCTGGTGACTCTGAAGTCTGTAATGCAGATGACGGTAGTGGAATCACGCCAAGTAGTGCCATTGCTGTGATTCCACTACTGTCCACTACTGACAGAAGTTTGGAGCTACCAGTGTCAGATTCAGAGACAAGAGTATCATCTCGTGAGAATTATGTTTCAGATGGATCAACCTTCACTTTGCAGAAGAAACCTGTTGAGAGTTTGTTTTGTGATGGTCACGACTTGAGTTTTGTTGATCACAGTTCTGTTACTGACAGTCAGGACTTTACTGCATTGCTCAGTGATAGTCATGAGATTGTGAAGAATGAGAAAAGCTGTGCAGCAACAGACAGAACGACTGTTTCCAGTCTGCAAACTACTACTAGTGATAGCAATCGTTACAGTGTAGTAGCTGGAATTGCAGATACAGCAGTTAATCAAAATTTGGTGAAGAACAGTTCTAAAATTGAACCAGATGTGAGGCGTTTTGAGGCCACAGATGGCAAAGGAACTGGCGTTGTTCAACAGCAGCCGTCATTGACTGATGGTGGAGCTGCTACCTGTCAAGTCATGCCATGTGTGATATATTCTGCTGAAGCACATGCTGGTCATAATGTGGGTAGTCTGGGTGATACTGCATTGATCACCGTTGTGGGCATGCCTGAGCGTCCTTCAAATGCAAGGCAGAGAAGCCAAGATGATCAGCAGCGTGCTGGCAGGTTTGTAGACAATACAGTACAGGAGGTTGAAACTGATATTGCCACATCCATAGATGCCTGTGCAGTTGGTGAATCACAGATAACTGATCAAAACAGAGTGATGTTTTGTCATGATCCGACACTGCTGTACTCAGTGGAGGCTCAAGCTGCACTGCCTGCTGTTGATGATAAGTGTAGCCAGTCACAGATTTCTTTCCAGAATGAAATTCAGCTTTGTGAGACTACAGATTCTCATTTAGGCCATTTGTCAGATACTGTGCAGGCTGATGACATTACAGTGACTGATCAGACTTACACCAATGATAATACCATTTCATCCCAAGACAGTGATAGACATGTGTCAGTGCTACAGGAGAAAGAAGGTTTTGTGGAACAAATGCTAAAACAGAATGAGACGAAGACATCACCAGCTTGTGCAAGTGATGATTCCAACATACACATGACAGAAGCTGCCAATGTTGGTATGGTTTCTGCAACTAGTCTTAGTGTCATCCAGATCGATACAAAGTCAGCTGCTGATAAGGACAAAAGTGGCTGGGCATCTTCAGCAGTTGTCACGGATGCAAGGTTGCATAAACCTTCTGGCCATTCTGAAGTCCTAGATGATGGCACTTGTGGAATGGCAGAGTGTACACAAGGTAGACACAGAATGGCAGATGACACAGTGATTGCAGTACACGTGCAGCATGATACAGCAGTGGCCAGCAAAGAACACTGTGCTCATTTACCACTTACAGCTATGCAATATCAAAACCATGAACATGAGGGAATTTCTGCAAATCAAGCACAAACCAGAAGCAGAACTTGTGCCTTTGACAAGACCAACAGAGTTTTATCACGTTTCTTTGAAGATGTTGATGCCTACAAAGATTTAGTAAGTAAAAAGACCACTTCTGTGTCTAATGCTTTATCCACAGATGATGTGTATCTTCCTGTGAATGATCTTGTAGAAAATACAAGCAACACTTCAGTAGAACAGTTGGCTGCAACTGATGTTTACAAATCAGCATTTTGTGATTTAACAGATGCCACTAGTGGTGATGATAATTCAGACTTTCACTTCAGAGACAGTGTAGGCAGGGACAAGAAAAACATACCAACTGTGGGCTTGAATGTGAATGTTGCTATGCCCAGTGTCATTAAAAAGAGTCCTGGCATGTTGTCTGCAACGATAATGGGTGAGGCTCAAGATTTAGATCGACATGCAGATGACGGTTGTGCACATGTTTGTGCTGAAACATTAGTGAATGCTGATGTGCCAGTCGTTGCTGATTCTGCCACAAGAGAGACATGGAGAAGCATGTCTGGCACTGAAATGATGGTGGAAAGTAACCAGAGTGCACCACTTCCAAATGTTGGGTCGACTCCTGGCTCTCTCCACAGTCAACTCAACATTGATATGATAGCACAGAGGTTAGATGACAGTGAAGGCAACTGCAAGCCGATGTCCAGTCAAATACAGCCACAGCAAGCAGTCTCCCATCCGGCACCCACTGAAAATGTAAGAACAGGTAGCAAGCAGACATCTGGAAGTAGCGGAGGACTGCATCACTCGTCGTCATCCGGCCAAGCTGGTCGGTCTGTGGTGTTTGCTGACTGTTTGCCAGTGCAGGTGAAATCTGTTGACTGCAGAGTGCAAAATCCACGCAGTTCAAACTTGAAGAAGAGAGTCGCTAAACTGACTGATACTGAGGTGCTGGGAATTGATCTTGAACCGGAAAGACAGTGCAACAGTGTAGAGTCCAGATTACAGCAATCACCTGACGTTGAAGTTGTCATGAGTGGCCACTCAACCTTTGGCTTAGGTCGGCAAACAGACTTTCAGTATCAGTCGATTGGCCTGCAGCCAGTTGGTACTCAGCAACCACAGTTCACACCTGGTCCTGAACAGGTTCTCCGCAATGAGGTGACTGAGCAATATCCGGAGAGTTTTTGGCATAGCGCTCTTGATATTGAAATCAGACCGCAGAACGAAGATGATTCACACAAGATTAGAAATGAAGCCAGAACACGTAAATCAACCACTAAAAGTGACACTGTTGGTCAGAGAGAAGTGAAAGACTATGTCGTAGTCACCCAGCTGAATCGTGATCCAGATCTTTTGAGAGTCACAGATGCTGCCACCAATAGAGAAACTGCTGGACGACAATGGACATTGGGTGGTCGTTCATGTGTGTTTAATGATAGTCTCGAAACTTTGCATAGTGTGTCCACCAGAAATCCTGAGTGTCACAGAATCACGGTTAACCGCGAAAACTCACCTCACGTTGCCACCAGTTCACGTACTTCACAGCAGTACCCTGCATCACAGCATCATGTTGGCAGGTCTCAGGTTTATGATCTTGATGGAGTTAACTTATTTCGCTGCAAATCCTTGGAAAATATGGACTGTGCAGATGTTGAACCAGAATATCGACTTGTGCGTTCATATTCTGACAAAAGCATCATATCTGCTCGTAGAAGCTGCCGTCGCCATCAGAGAAGACGTCTGGCACAACCCACATTGGGCAACTCTAACTTATCACATAGCGACCAGGAACTGCTGGGCAGCACAAGTGCACTTTTTGAAGACCTTTTGCCGAACTTCAAAGATCTTCCATTCTTTTTGTCAGTAAATGGCAGCGATACAGATACTGATGAGGATAAACTGATTAGAGATGAGTTTGGTCAGGTTAATTTTCTACGATGGTATCATGACTTACCATCTGTGCCAGGAAGTGGAGCATACAGCAGTAACTCAGATCGCTGTAGGCATGAACCTGCAGCAAGAATGATGAGACCTGATATTGCCATTGAAACTGCACATTATGATGATATGAGAACGCATCACAAGGACGATGAGAACATGTTTACCATGCCATTTCGTCATGTGACAGCTAAGACTGATTGTAATCAGCCATTTTTGGTTCAGACAAATGAATACGGAAATTCCATGGATGCATCAGATAACGAAATGAATGATGATATGGCGGACAGGACACAGTCAATGGACAGCATAACGTATGTGTTTGTTGGACATGACGACAACAGTCTCAAAACAGTGGCAAATAATCGCTGTGGCATGAAACGATTTTCGTCAGAGCCACTGTCATATCCATGTGAGGATACTGTGAAGATGCAGCATTGCATGCCAGTACATCCACATGCCAGTGGTGTACCGATGGAGTCTTCTTCTGATAACTGCTTGTTGTCAGCCAGTGCAGTGTGTCCTACTCCAATCCAACGATCACTATCTTATTCTGGTGCAAATGACTGGATGGCTGATAACGGTGGTTTTTCTAATGACTTCAGTTCGGATGTCAGGCTTGGACATCAGCAGATGCCCACCACTCCGTTCTCTGAATTCAGACATAATGAGACCAGTACACAAACATTATGTGAACTAAGACTGTCAAAAAGTGATGCATCATTAGAAACTTGTGATCATAGTAAGGTCACTGTGCAGGCGAATGAATCTTTGAACGAAAGATATGCAAAACAGCCTGTGTTGTCGCTTTCATCTGTCGGCAGAAGTCAGAGAGCGGTAGAAACCCAAACACATCAAAATCACCAGCTACATCAGGATGATAATGGAGATGCACATCAGCTGACTTCTGGCAGCGATGGTTCAAGTAAAATTGTCGTGTCTTCTTTGCACGATCACAAGTCTAGACCTGCAATGCTAAGTCACAGTGGTCAGAAGGTGGAGTCGGATACGTTGGAAGTTGCAGCAACTACAGCTGCTGGGTATAGTGTGAGTGATATTGGGTTAGAGGATGCAGGTCGAGTGGATGAGTCTCTTCAAAGTCAAGAGCAGTTGAACATTGGTGCCTGTAACGAGATACTGTTGTCAAGTGCACATGGCAGTCATCAAACAGTGAAAAACAGCCATACAACACAAAATGTGACACGTGATGATATATCAGCAAGGATTTATAGCACTGAGTCTTTATCATACAGCATGGATGGTCAAAGTTTGTCAGCCAAACCAACTTTGCATTTGTCGTCTGGTCGAACCGTTGAAACTCAAACTTATCCTGAAATGCGAGTTATTGAAACACAAACTTCAAACAAACTGGAGACATGTGGAACACAAACGACATGTTGGAATGATGTGGGAAATCAAGATCAGATTGATGCATGTTTGAATGTTCCGTTAACTAATTCTGGCTCAGCATCAACCCCTGGCTTGCATGCCACACCAGTCAATAGACTGAGAAGTGAGTGTTTGTCACCTGCATTGTTTGTAAGTGATGTTGTTAGCTCTCAGTTAATGATGTCCGCTGCTAGAAGCACTCCCATTATGACCATGTCTCATACCAGCCTTAAGAATGACTCACGCCCAGTTGTTGGTACAGATTCCAGCATCCATATAACTGATCTGTCAGCGATAACTGCTGCTAATGCTGCAGCTGACCAGTTACGAACTGTTTTGTCACCGGAACCAGGTTTATGTGCCACTAACACTGTGGACATGTGGAGCGGATGTCCACGTGAAAGGTCATCAAACACAAGATTAGGCACTAATTTGTCGTCTTCTCTCACCCTGTCACTGGATCATGGTTTGTCACACAAGAAGACCACTCAAACATCTGAAGGAAGTAATATCTCAGTGGTGTATTCATTGTTGCCTAGAGGATTATTATCATCTGCCACTGATTTGGCAGGATGTCGCAGAATTACTCACAACAGCACTTCTGTCGCCAGCACTATACACACGTCCACTGACTTGGCTTCTGATTTTCACAGCACACAAACATCAGTTAACAATGAAAGATTGTTAGCAGTGAGCACAACACGTGGAAGCTTGCAACGTTCTGCCACACTTGCTGAATCGGTTGAGCATGGCTCACATGGCAGCATCATATGTCATCATGGCAGAACTTCTGACAAAATGGATGTCTGCCATAGTGTAAGCAGACCATCATATTGTAGTTCCGTACAGTCGATGTTAAATACTCTGTCACCTGCATCCAACTATGATTTGGAAATGGTCAGAACCCAAGAGTCTTGGGGAAGTGGAACTTCAGAAGTTAACGATGGTGGTAGGAGTAAGTTAAAGGCTGATAAAATTCTGGAAAAGTACAGAAAGAAAAGGGCCACAGATGCACACCACAGTGTACATTTGGGCGATATTAGCAGCACCTCTTCTCCACAGTATGATAACTATGCACATCTTTCACAGTCAGCTGTCCATTCGCATGCGTCATCATACAGCCACATCAATGATTCCGGCATTGTTGACAGCCAGCATAGTCTGTCTCCGTTAACAAGGACTTTGTTGGGGTACGGCGAAACGAGCTGTGACAAGTCAACCACTACAGAGCCCAGCAGAAGAGCGACTGCTGGATGGGATGTGGAACTCGAAAGACTTCACCGAGAACGGCAGCTGATTATTGACATGCTCGCTCGTGAAGTCGTACCGTCTAGAATCCAGATGGAGTTAGCAGAAGCTCATCTCAGCTATCTCATGGGCCAGACAGATGCGTTGTTGCAGCAGGTCAGTGAGCCGCTAATCTCACAGCATCGTGATGTGCATGGGGTAGATTTTCGTGCATTCTGCCGTGCAAGGCTCAAGGCGTCCCAGAGGCACATAGAGGCACAGATTCAGCAGCTTGAAACGGTTGGAAAAGAGGCTGGCATGAAGGCTGCTCGACTAGCTGCAAATTTAGACAGTGGTACACAGAGAGATCTGGCAGCAGATGCTAGAGATCACCATTGTTCAATGGATTCACCTATCTCACATTTTCATTCGGCTACTTGGTCCCCAAGTCAACGAGAACAATTTCTTTTAGGTATAAGACGTGATATAGTGTCAGCAACGACGTCTCAGCCAGTGACGCCAGTCCACACTAGCAGCAGGTGGCACGCTAAGAACTTCCGACGTTCCTGGCCTAATAGAGGACTCTTGTCTGCACACTCGTCTCTCCTCAACCTTGGTCCAGATGATTCAATAGATGAAGAGGAGCCTGAGTGGTGTCCATCGTCCTTCACGGCCACGCCTGCTTCGTCTCTGCGGCGTCTGGACCGCCGACGACGCAGTGATGTAGCGTCGTCAGTCAACAGTGAAATAGATTCACTACTGAAAGAATGTCAAGAAGCTCGTCAGCGAGCTAGGGTTGAGATTGGCCGAGCCATGGACGCAATACAGCGGACTTCTCCAGCTTGGACAAATTCACCTCTTAGCACACAAAGGTATTTCACAGCAGCGTGTGAAATCTTACATAATTATGGCTGCCCATAGTAATGGGCAGGCCATTATATTTTTGCCCTGTGGTTTCTTCTTTCTTTCTTTCTTTTTTTCCTCGCCTAATCTCAGCGGTCGGATATTGAATGTCTGCCATACTTCCACACATGGTGTGGCCTTAGTGCGAATTTAGGATGCAGGTCTGAAACGTGCTGCACGTGGCTCGTTGAAAATGCAGGATGCAAAAAATCGCCATCTGCGCACCATCGTACAACTTTGTCGGGCTATATCTTCGCAACTAAGGCACGTATCCACAATCGGAAAAAAAGTTGTTAAGCAGCAATATCTCCTCCAGATGTCACCACAATATGGTGAACTTCGGCCCACTAGCGGCTGAGATCGGTCCGGTAGTTTGGGGCACCCCAGCTAATTTCAACAGCTTTCGCATCTTGGCAGCATTACTGCACAGCAGTCAGGTAGTGGGCGCCAGCCAAACTTTGCGGCGTTGAATAGAGGGTGCCACCTATGTTCGGCAGGGTGACCATCACGTTGGGCATTGGCTCACATTCTAGTTTCTTTCTATTTTTCTATCTTTCTCCTCGCCTAATCTCAGCCGTCATAGATTGGATGTCTACCATACACATGATATTGCCCTAGTGCGAATTTAGAATGCAGGTCTGAAATGTGCTGCGCACGGCTCGTGGAAATGCAGGACCCAAATAATCACCATCAGGGCACCATTGCACAATTTGTTGGGCTATATCTTCGCAACTAAGGCACGTATCGACAATCGGAAAAAAAGTTGTTAAACAGCAATATCTCCCCTACATGTCCTCACAATATGGTGAACTTCGGCCTACAAGCGGCTGAGATCTGTTAGGCGAGTTTGAGGCACCCCTGCAAATTTCAACGGGTTTCGCGTCTTGGTAGCGTTACTGCACGGCACTCTAGTAGTGGGCATCAGCCAGACTTTGCGGCGTTGAACAGGGCGGCCATCACGTTTGGCATCGGCCCACATTTTAGTTCTTTCTTCTTCTTACTTTCTTCTTTTTTTCCCTAGCCTAATCTCAGCCGTCGCACATTGGATGTCTACCATACTTGCACACATGGTGTGGCCTTAGTGCAAATTTAAGATGCAAGTCTGAAACATGCTGCACGCGGCTCACTGAAAATACAGGACTTTTGTTGTACACTGTCTCAAAAAACGTCCCACCTTTACAACTTGCTATAATTTTTACATACACAGTTCGATTGTGACAATTTTTGGCACAAATGTTGCAGAGAAACTAGGCAATCAAAATATACTTTATTTTCCCACCTCACCCAACTAGTGCTTCTGCACTACCTGGGGAAACAGGAAACCCGGAAATTGCGCCTTTTCACTTAAATGCTGCATGCTTTTTCACCAAAAAAACACGAAACAGTTAAAAATATCACCTGGTCAGAGCGGAACCACCCTTCACTGTCAAAACGATCGACTGGGTGCACCAGACAGGACCTAGAAAGGGACCATAGCATCCTGCTGTGCGTTACCCACATGTTCTGTGTTAGCCAAGTCTGTCACGGTGTCAGTCGCTGTGTAAAAGGTAGGAGTTGTTCTTCGTCAACCTGGAGTAAAAGTCAATGGACAGTATTAATTGGATATCTTACTATCTTAGCAGATGTTACACGCTATCAAATACATCACAGATGACAAATTTTAGGCCGCATCGCAGTACTATGTATGTAGATGCGGCCTATTCTTACTGACCGAGTAGCGTGGTCTGTCGGTCTGTCACACTAGTGAGCCCTGCAAAAACGGCTGCACCGATCGAGCTGCCGTTTGCGTTGAGGACGGGTGGGCCCGGGGAACCATGTATTAGATGGGGGTCCAGATCCCCCATGGGA
>Ga0209259_1000111_pt1 | contig 21280 bp, 17 predicted proteins | sample WorMetGr2BELIZE1_FD_187417 | JGI IMG/M metagenome (GOLD analysis project Ga0209259, IMG submission 187417) | Marine gutless worms symbiont microbial communities from Max Planck institute for Marine Microbiology, Germany - Inanidrilus... ...
CATATTATGTATGTCTTTGAGCGTTTTTTACGAAATACATTTTCGACCGACATTTCACGCAGGGGCGGTTCGGCGTTGTATCGCGATAGTAAAGAGCAATACAATGCCGATTGTTTGGCTACATTCGAGGTAGCCCCAGTTCGGCTACCTATCCCCGCCGTGACTTGAGTGACGACGTGGCACTTCGTTCCTACTTTTAGTATCTCCCGTGCTCCGTCAGCAATCAAAATCCGTAACAATACGAAAAGCAGTTACCTTATATCGTTGTACTTCTTCAAAAATCACACGACAACCTAACCAAGTTCGAACAACACCGCGCCGGACGCGCCAGAATACACCAGCGGCCACTGCCACTCCCGCCGTCCCACGTCGTAATTTACTTAGTTACTGTGACAAAAACGATTAATTTTATCGTGTCAATGAACTTATTTACGAAAACAAAACCTATATCCTCAAAAATAATATTAATAAGCAGTTGACGTTGTTGTCAATAAGCATCTGCAACGAACACTTCTTACTATAATTCACTGATACATGAGTTATGCGGCTGTTGTTTACCTAATCATTGCGGCAGTATACGAAGTTTTCGCATCTCACAATTAACAACCAAAAACTATAATAAAGATTATTGCGATTTATACAGTATATATAGTACTTATTTAAACACATTATGACGTTAGACTTGCGAAAATAATAACAATTTCTTCAATGCAACGAAGGGTACATGGGACTACTTACCAAATGGGTGAGTGATATGCTATTGCTGAGTGATGTGGCTATTTGCTTACTGCGAGCACTGAACTATTTATAGTTCAGTGACTGCGAGCCAAGGCGAAGCCGCTAATTATCATACATGAATATTCAAACGCTCAAATATGTGGCAAAACTGGATTAGGCGTGTGTTTACGAAGTGGGGTAAAAAAAAATAGATCTTGGATCTGCACAGATCATTACGGAAGCCCATAAGGGACATGCACATATTTTATTTTAATCCGTTCCCTCGAATTACTAATTCGAGGGAACGAATTAGTAATTCGAGGGAACGAATTAGTAATTCGAGGGAACGACTTCATTAAGTTGCTCGCGCCAATTAGTTTGACCATTGTAGATTTATAACTATTCTATTGGTGTTTATGGGAGGCTTTGTTAAGTTTGTTTGTAACGCAATCGAACTAATATATAATATCGGTTATGGATAAATTGATAAACTTCCTCAATGACCGTGAAGTCTCTGCAGATGTCACGCAGAAACTACTCAACGAGCATGTATGTAGGCTACTGTAGTTTTAGTAAGGCTGTGTCTCCAGTACGGGAACAAACGGACTGTAATCTGAATCTCGCTGTACGGCAGCCTAAGCCTAATCCTTAGGAACAAGCTTCCTTCCGTGCTTTGACACTATTGGTTGGGTCTAACTAACCAAAAAGTCTTACGTAGATAGGCTAAAAGCACTAAAGATTCTAACAATAACTTACCGACGACATCGTGGTGATATGATTGAATTATTTAAAATAATTAAAGGTGTGTATGATCCAGCTTGTGTTCCTCATTTTAAGTTTAGTGAAATGTCAGAAGATTGTATCAGGACTAGAGGCAACCAATACAAACTTTCGCAGTATCATTGTCATTATGACTTAAGGAAATATAATTTTACCAATCGGGTAATACCCATATGGAGCAGTTTATCTAATCATGTTGTCTCTGCAGAAACTATTAACACATTTAAAAATCGTTTGGATAAGTTCTGGTCTGATCAGGAAGTGTTGTATAACTATAGAGCAGATCTCCATGGCATCGGAAACCGCAGTATTACAGTGTAGTATTTTGTCATTATAACGTGTATTATATTGTTATTTCTCGGATACAGAGGCCTTTAAAGGCCTGCTTCCGTTTTCTCCATGTGATGTGATGTGATGTGATGATGGGTCATTTGACCTGTAAAAATCCGTCCCCGATATGATCTATAATGCGTTTGGTGGGACGTTAAACCTTGCTCATTGCATTGCATTGCAAACTATGGACGTCGATGTCTGCTCTACTCAGTTCCTGTAGACCACCATTGAACTTAGTCTGTCCATTCTGGTGGCAGGTGTTGTTAATAATAGTAAGGGCATTTGGCTGCAAAACTTCATTCAGTAGGCTGAAGTGTGATCCAGGCCCAGTATTATCAAGGTGACATCGGACTGGTCCCGTCATGCTCCATGCGTGTGGGATCTTGATCAGGCGGAACCTTGAACACAATGGTGAACTTCCGTACTTGTTCCAGGCATGCTATGTTATGTAATACACAGCATTTGTATTTCAGTGTCTGGTTCGAAATGTGTCGGTGTTTAGGTGCTGAATTTCTGAAGTGCTTTGTAAAAATTTGGCAAATCTTTTGCTTTTCTAATGGTGACAATACACACAGCTGGATGATGTAAACTTGAAGCATAATATCAAGGCAATTTTTCGTAGCGGGGAGGAGCAGAGCAGGGTAGTGTCACGTATGCAGTCAGCTATGTCTGCGTTCACAGAGTTCTTTTAATTTTGTTATTTATTGTACGTAGCTGCTATGATAAAAATGGGATTGCAGCACAAACTTTATTTCGCAGGGTAAAGCAACTGCTGGAATTACATAGAGGCGAATTCAATGGCATATGGGTGCCACAAGGCAACAAATAAGCACACAAAGTTGTTGTGGGATTTTTTTGTAGACACTGTATTTCTGCAGGGTTGATGCTTGTTAACTGAATACTCGTAATTCACATTGTATGTAAATGTAACATCTGTAGTGCAACTGTTTCTAGATCACTTAATTACCACACATTTTGTTTCAGATCGGCATATCAGAAATCGCGGCAATGACAGATGAAGAGTTGGAAAGCATTGGAATAACCAGATTTGGAGACAGAATTGCGTTGAGGGTATTTTGTCGGCAGGCTTTAGTTGGGAAAGATCACTCACAAGCAGCACATTGTTCAGAAAGCAGTGGTCAAGGAGCACTGATTGCCAGGTTGAAGGCAAAGTTGGATAAGAAGCAACTGAAAACATCCAGTAAAGCGCTTGCATTGGTTGGAAATACGAATGCAAGGAAAGTTACGAGAAGATTAGAATTGGGATGGATGAATTTCGATGCAACATCTGGACAGTACAAGCAAGTCAGATATAAGCGAGGTGGAGGTACACGTAAAGTTTCGACAGACTGCAATGACACCATGGATCACTTACTGACAATGGCAAAGGGGCTGTTTTTCCGAGACGGTGTAAGTGTAGAGGGCAGACAGGAGGACTTTGAATTTGGAATGGGCGGGTTTGATGGCTGTGCCATTGATTTGAACGTAACGGTGGAAGAGGTGTACTCTCGTTCGATGGCGAAGATGTTAAGACTATATATGATGACAAAGTCTGTGGATCTGGTTGCTGGCACACATTGCGATGTGGAGGAGAGCACTGGATCTCCGCCTCAGAAGCTGCTTATCCTCGATAGCAGCACCATTGCACAGCCGCCAGATGGTGATAAACAAAACAGTGAATTGCCAGATCTGCTGGATCGTGATGTACGGGTAAGTTAGATAATTATATTTATACATACCTCACATCAATGAGCATGCATTGCACTTGCCTAAAATATTGCCGACAGCAAGCTTTTGTTTTCCATATGTTGGCACTCCACTATTTAAGTCACATGATTGATTAGCTAACATGGCTGTGTACTGAAATGTCATTTGGCAGTGGGACAATGGATGTAATATTTGTCTTTAGGTTGCCGTTCTTAGCCAACTGTGTCGGTCGAGTTATTGTCGTCCTAATTCTGTCTGTCGTCTGTTTGTAGCGTTGGTGGACCTTTGCCAAATGCCTGGACAAATGGAGGTGCCACTTTGCCAGGTGACATATCTTGACTAGGGTGACACTGTATTCGATGAGGGTCAAGATCCCCAATGATAGGGGCACTTCACCCTGGAGGCGGTACATGGGATTTAAGTCGCTTTTGTGTGAAGTTTGAAGGCCTGTCACTCCATTGTGTTGCTCCGAACCTTTGTAGGGCTTGGTGAATGTTGATCCGTGTGCAAAATAATCATGACCTCGAATGTGAACTTGAAGAGGCCGACTTCCTTCATACTTTGCACGAACCTGCAGCCAACTGATTGTAACAGTGGGTGTGGTCAGATAACATGTTCAGGCCACGCCCAGTCGCCCACTTGTATAGCTTGCCACTCTGCAGAACACTTGAATGCCTTTCATTGGGGAACGGTTGGTCGTAGTGACTTCAAACATGTGAGCACACTCTCAATCACACTTTTTAATGTTAATCATTACACTGAAATAGAACATCTTATTTATTGTTACAGCTTTTGCATTCATCTTTTTGCTGCAAACCAAGCACTACACTATGCCCCAAATAGTGTACCACCAACTGATGGCGATAACTTTGTGTAAACCTAACCAGTTTTCAAAATTCTGTCAGCGTTGGAAAGGGGAGTAAATTGCAAATATATAACTTATGCCACCACACCCAAAGTATGTTGCCGCAACATACACGTGTAATTTGGGTGTGGTGCGATGTATTTTATGGGTTTTGCGTGCAGTTTACTCCCCTTTCCAACGTTGAAAGAATTTTGGAAATTGAGCATGCGACTTGAAATGGTCATTGCCCGAAAACTGGCCATAGTTGGAACTTGGGGGGTCATTTTCCTAGGAGAGAGCGACGTTGTCACCATTGGATCAGTGGATCAGTACCTAGCAATAACTGCCGAAAGTAGGTAAGTGAGGCCAATGTTACCACTTCGTTGCCCATAGCAGCTTCGGAACAGTCCACTGTGTCATGTCAGTGATGGGTGTGTCTCATTTCATAATTGGTATTTGTCACCAGACTGCATCAAACTGTGTACAAAACTGAATGTTCTGTGTGCCATGCAGAGTGATGCCACTTCAAGTTCTGGCAACAGGCATTCACCGAAAAAGTTTTTGCTGGATGTGCCAAGCAATGTCTGTATACATTCTTTCTTTACGGTACACTTTTTACCATAGTGAAGTGTTCAGTTCTAATTTTCAGAAGCATTTTGTCCTGAAGAGATTAGACTTTGGAAGCAACCTTCCGCTGCCACACCCACAAGAGAGAACAACAAATCATGAGTTCTGGAAGTTAAGGCAAAATGGCATCCACTTAGCATAGCACTGTGTATCTGAAACAGTTGACGATAGCTTGTGCACGTACGTGTCCGTGCATAAGTTAACCGGATCATTACATGTCACGTTGACCAGGTTTGAGTCTGTCTTTGCACACGACATGGTCTTACTCAGTGCACTTTTGGCAATCAGCAGAGTAAGATAAGCTGAATAAATATGTAGAAGTTCATGTTGAAATCCCAAGCAGCTGTTGGGAAATTTCAACAACACTTGAGACTACTTTTTGGCCACTTGTGGTGTAATTTATGTCATCGAGTGTGTCGCAAATTTTGTGTTCGGTTTTTAGACTGCTGCACCATCTGCTTTGCGTGGGTACATGGAGGCGGGAACGCCTACAGTATTGGTTCGTGAAAACTTAATGGAACAAGGTCACTCCATGGAAAATGGTAAGATGTTTATGACATGCATTTTCATACCTTACTGACTGCATGTTGCTGTCGCTTGGCGCTCCTGCTACTTGTCTGTTGGGTAGCATGTGAATTATTTTAAAATAATCTAAGTTCTACCTGTTACATTTCTTGCATTTTCAGTGCTTTTTAAGACATGGTTATTGGTCACAAGCTTCTACAACACAAATTATGGACAAATGATGTTTTTATCATCTGCGTTGCTTCTGCACACGGCTGTGCACATGGAAAGCGAACCATTTGCAGGTGTTTAATCGAAACACCTATAAAGTTACATTTTAATTTAAATATGGCACATATTTTACGAATTCCAACTCTATCAGGCTATCACACAGTACTGTTCATACTGGTAAGTAAATATGAATTAACGAATCTTGCATTTCTGCAACTGCTGAAGAATGTATTCACATGTGCGTGACAGCTGTCAGTAATTTCCAGTTTTTATGCCTCATCATCTATGCACACCATATACACCTTGTCCAGAAAAAATGGCACCGCTATACTTTTGTCCATAACTTCGCTAAATGCTAGCCGATTTTCCAATTTTTTTCACCACCGGACTCATCGGTAAATTTGCGATAAAACTATAATTAAATATCCCACCAATACCTTACAAATGTTTGTACACTACCTGTTGAAACATTAATGTCAGAAAACAGTGATAATCTGAAACACATAACAGTGATAACGATAAATCACAAGATAGTGTAGCTACACATTTAAGGTGTGGTGACTGCTTTACTACCGGAATATCGTTCTGTATGGTGGTGAACAAATTTTTAACATCGATACACATTTGGCGAAGTGACGTACAATGGTTAATTGCTTTACTTGCCTGTTTGCCTTGCACTGTCCTGCTTAAAGGTGCACATTTCGCCCGAAAACTTGCATGTGATAGACAAAAGCTGTTATTAATTGTTGTTATTCTAAAACAGGGTAATTCTGAGTCAGAACAACTCTGTTTTTAACATAACAACAACTAATAACAGTTTTTGTCCATCATACGCAAGTTATCTGGCAAAAATGCATATCTGCACCTTTAAGCAGGACAGTGCATGGCAAACAGAGCATGTAAGCAATGAACCATTTTGCCTGTAACTTTGCCAAATGTGTACCGATTTTAAAAATTCTTTCACCGGCAAACAGAATGATAATACTGTAGTAAAGCAAAGTCACCATACCTTAAATGTGTAGTTACACTATGTTGTGATTTATCGTTATCACACATATCACTGCATATGTTTCAGGTTATCACTATTTTCTGACATTAATGTTTCACAAGGTAGTGTAGCAACATTTGTAAGGTGTGGTGGGTTATTTAATTACTGTTTTATTACAACTTTACAGATAAGTCCACTGGTGAAAAAATGTTGAAAATCTGTTAGCATTTGGCGAAGTTGCGGACAACAGTATAGAGGTGCCATTTTTCTGGACACGCTGTAGATGCGGCATATTGCTACTGACTTGTGGCGTGGTCTGTCTGTGTATGTGTCTGTGTGCACAACGGACAGGTATCCTGCAATAACGGGTGGTCTGATCGAGATGCCATTTGGCATGTGGGGTGGGTTGGGCCGTAGTAAACATATTGTGGACGGGTCCAGATCCCCCCAGGGGAAGGGGCAGTTTTGAGGTGGGTAAGGGTCTGTCCCATCGTAAAGTACTAAGGGAACATGAACCGTCTTCGGCGGAAAGAGGGCTGGATCGATTGACATTGCGTTTTCCTTGTGGAGTGGGGCGGGCCCTGTAACCATACATGTATTACGTGGGGGTCCGGATCCCTCCCAGGGGAAAGGGCAATTTTGGGTGATATGTTCCCCATTGAATACCACTGCAGACGCTTGTTTAGCAGCGTACACTTGATACATGTAGTTAACTGGTGTTTGCCGGGTGGCGACTGTGGCGCAATGGTCTGCAGACCATCGAAGTAGGAAGTCAAGGACACAGCGTGGTGGTGGTCATAAATGGCCATGCCCACGGTCGGTGTATTCAACAAGACAATGCAGCGTTTCATCGAATTTCTTTGATCTCTTGTCTTAGATTTTGTAAGTTAATAATGTTCACTCAGCTGTAGAATTACTAAGTCTGTGTTTCATACTTGACCTAGTTTTCATGTGCTGCATGCAGCATTTGACCAGAATGATGCTGAAGATTTGGTATAAACATTACAGTTACTTATTTACCTCACATGTTTTGTTAAATAACAATGTTTCATTACTTGTTGATTACTTATCTGATGACAAGAATTCCCATGACGTACACTCGTTGTGATTGACGGTGTTCCCTGCATGTTGTTCGCTGTTGATTATGCCAATAAATATCGCTGAGTAATTGAACTGCAGGACAAAATTTGCAGCTAGGGGTACTGTGTAACAGCCTCTGGCATCCTGCTGAAATTTTTATAGACCACATCCTGTATTTTGAACTGTTCCCACTATGATGTTGAGTGTTTGCACCCTGGCAGTGCTAATATGTTATGTTGAATAACGCATTTCATTATTGGTTGATTATTAACACTTCATTACGGTACTACAGCAAAACAGGTTGCGATGGTATGGGCATATGTTGCGAAAAGAAGACAATGATTGGGTGAGAAATGTACAAAGTATGAAGTGGCGGGTTCCAGACCAAGAGGTAGACCAAAGAGAACTTGGAGAGATGTCGTGCAAAACGACTGTCAAGCACTTAAATTGAGCAGGCAGGATTCTGTGGATCGTAGTAGATGGAGGAAGGTGATAAAAGATGGTGGATGATCAGCATGGGTGTGAGTGGGTAAATGTTACTTTTGGTACTGAGTCACCCGTGTAGTCCCAGACAAAGGTCCATAAAATGAATGTTTATATTAACATTTCACATCCTGTATTTTGGCTGCCCATCTGTTTGGGTAGTACATTTTCAGTGTGATAAGTCTGTCTTTCACACATGTCGTGCTATGTTTCGCATTTGGTCAGAGTAAGCTGTCACTGTCTACTAATGTGTACGCAAATATATGATCGAGTGTCTTTTTCCTACCACAGAAAGGTGGTAATGATGACTGAAACAGATAAGTAAGCCCTGCTGTCGCTGAGTGACCGTGCCAACATGCCTACAGCCCCCAGGCCATCTGCTGGCGACTGTGAGCCGCTCGGTCCACGCGCTGCCACCGGTGCTATTGATTAACTGAGAGCACTCACGCGTGACCGGCTGCCGTGAAGCTATTTCGTCAACTTCGACCTACCTCACCTCAGCAATTTTCAGCCAACATTCACAATCTTCTGCTGTTGCTTCTGGCCGTGGTAATCTGTTGGACTTTTGAATTTTGAAACTCTAGGTCGACCAGTGCTGACTTGCCTGTACTTTGATCAGCATCTTTTAATATGCAGCAGGTTGACTGCATACCTCTTTAACCATAATCTGTACTTTTGCACTTGTATAATTGTTTGTATATGCTGGTGTCAACCAGCAGCCATGGCATGACATAACAGCTAGAATGAGATTCGGATGCTACATAGTGATGCAGAATGTTGACATTCTGTAGAGCATTCAGTAATATTGTAAGGCTGTTGGGCCACGTGAATGGCGTCTTGTGTTTTTTTTTGGGATCTGCCCCTCATATAGTCGGGGTGCAATGGTTATGGTATGGCACTTGACCACATTAATTATTATTACGCCGCATCGCTAGCACAAAATGCAAGATGCGGCCTATTCCTACTGACTCCCCATGTCAAGGGGCAAGCCAGTGGATGGGGGTGGGGGTACTTCTGCCCCATTGTAAACTGCAGGCATTATGTATGGGAAGTGCCTGCATTGAACAGGTGACACATACTCATGGTCATGACCGGTATCTGTAAACATCGAAATGGACCACCGAAACGGATCCGCAAAAGGTGTGGAAAGACCTGGGAAAGACATGGAAAAGGTTAGGAAAGGCCTGAGAAAGGGTTGGGAAAGACCTGGAGAAGGTGTGGAAGGACCTGGCAAAGGTTGGGAAAGAGCAGAAAATGACAAAATATTAATTCCTAAGGTGCAAAAATGAACTTGGCATGAACTCCAAACTGAGATTTGCGGACGGGCAGGCCACAGCAATATAATACAAGGACAAAGTTATTTGGCAAGAGGCCGCATCGATGCGGCTAAATGTGCCACTGTCGAAACAGTGACTATGACCTTTGACCACTCAAGGCCAACCAACGTCAAATCTGACGGTGGCAATCGAAAGCCCGTGGGTGCTTTCCTATAGGTCCTCCATTGAGTCCAACATCGTATCTCTTACCGTTTTCAAGTTATTTGCACATCAGTGTTCCCATACTTTACAATGGGGGTGGAGCTCTCCCCCGGCACGCCCCCTTCCCGTGAACCGATCCGGACCCCAGATACTACAATGTGCGAACGGTCCACACGAGTCCCCATGCAAAACGGCAGATCGATCCGTACAGACGTTTTTGCAGGGCTCATGAACGTTCCAGACACACAGAGGGACCACGCCACGGGATCATCTGTAAGAATAGGCCGCATAAATGCATGAAGTGCATTCGATGCGGCCTAATATTTTGCAGCAACGAGACCAGATAAGCCCGAAATTGATTGTGTGCAATCATTGGAGCGGCGATGCGGCCTGCTGCCATCTACTCGGGTGTCATTGTTATTATTAGGCTGCATCGAATGCACGACGTGCATTACGCGGCCTATTCCTACCGATGATCCCGTGACATGGTCCGTCTGTGTCTGTGTGTCTTGAACGTTCATGAGCCATGCAGAAAGAGATAGGTGTAATGTATACATCTTACATGCAGTCGTGTATGTGTAGGTACAGTTTCATCCTACTAAGCGTCTTTTGCTTGACGGTGAACATGGTGCTGTTGCTAATGTTTCACGGTCTCCAACAGTGCCTGCTGCAGCAGCTAACAGGAGGTGACTGATATGTGTATGTAGGCATATTCAGAGTATACAGTGGTTCTTCCTTTGCACTTTTATCTTGTTTTGGCTGAGCTACTTGATCCTTTTCTAAAAAGAGTTCACATCATTTGTATTACAATTAACAAACACTGACTGCTACCAACTAATCATAGGAAATGGATGACTGGAGTTCATACAGGTAGCCAGACTCCCTTTTCTCAGTTGTCCATTTAAAATAATAAAATTGTTTTTGCTTGCATTTTGTGTCTCACCTTTCCTACCAGATATACTGAGCTTGACTGAGCATGGCTCCCCCTGCCCAACAAAGCAATTCCACAATTCTTTCGGTCAAATTCGACCTCATACCTGCTAACGTTATCCAAAAGTTTTGATATAGATATATTGTGACGTTGACTTTGGACCATCAGGGTCATTTGAGGTCGAAGGTAATAATGCTAATTGAAATTCTGTTAAAAAGACTTTGACATTGTATCTCCTACTGTTTTGCAGATAATGTACTGAAATTAGATGTTGCCACTAAGCCCCTTTTTGGGCCAACATGGGTCATTTTGAAAAGGTTTTCATTAGAATACAGGTCAGTGTATCAGATTTGTATACTTGGGCAGCTGAAGTTGACAGGTGTGGTGACCAGCGACAAATCAACGAAGTTGAGGATATGGTGGAAAAGGATGCTGTTGATGTGAACTGTTTATCATTGGGCAGCCTTGGTGTAGTGTCTTGAAGCAAAATTTTGGCAGGTCAATGAAATTGCTGGTTTGTTGTACAGATGCACGGACACTGACATTTCGCCTTATGCTACATATGTGTCTGTGACATCACGATTTAGTAATGATGACTCAAGTGATGATAATGATGATGATGATGACTTACAACAAGCAATTGCTAACAGTTTGACAGAACCAAGGTTAGTCATTATTACCTGCACGACATAGCGTGAAATGCTACTAGTGCACGTATTGGTACACACGTGTAGCTCCATGGGTGGGTGGTTGGTTGGTTGGTTGGGTGGTCACGTGGATGAACTGTGGCAAAACGGCTGAAGGAGTCGAGATGCCGTTTGGGATGGAGACTCGTGTGGACCAAAGGCACATTGTATTAGATGGGGGTCCTGGTCCTAATACAATGAGACAGTTCCCGAGACCGACATACATGCCAAGTTTCATCTCCGTTTTTGCCGCAGTGCATTCGTGTGGCAGACAGACAGACTGCTAATGGCAATATCCCAACGTAATCGGTCGCCAAAACTGTTGTGTAGGCCCCCTGTGTGTTGTTACAGCCTTACAGGGTAGTGCAGACACGTTTCGGGTGAGTTGGAAAATTTGCAGACCTTTGCGCATAAGGCATATAGGTGCTATTATCTCTAGTAATGATGATGATAATTTACTCAGGAGTCAGAATTTTGTTACAAGCTTCTCGGTTGATAAGTTATATGTCCACTTTAAAGGTTACTGTCAATTTTTTGTCAGGGTTTGGGGGCCATGCCCATTGCTCCCCCAATGGATCCACCACTGTAGGGTATGTCTAGTTACTTAGCTTATGAATTGCAGTTACATGTTGGTGTTCTATTTTATAGGTTATGTGCATCGTCTGAAGTTCCAGTAGCAGAAATCTTGTTTGAGTTGGCAAGGGTTATTGATGACAGCAGCGTGACACGATTAAATGTGAACCGGGGTAATGTGTGGCAGTCGACAAAACGTGCCTTCACTCGTACATCATTCAGTGCCTCCAACCGCCTTGACATAAAATTCATTGATGACATTGGAACATCAGAGGGAGCAGTAGATCAGGGCGGACCCAGACGCGAGTTTCTGCAGCTGCTAATGGATTTTGTGTTTCGTGGCAGTCATCTTTTCTGTGGGCATGATGAGGCTCGACATATCACAATGTTTCAAGACGGTATGCTTACGAAAACATTTTTCGACTGACCAGCACATAGTGTATGGTAGGCCTATGTATAGGGGTGCACCGGATCCCACAATTTTCGCATCCGGCCGGATCCAGATCCATACTGGATCCTGACTTGTTGGAACTTTTGTGCGTCTGTCATCTGTGCTGTCGATATGCTGTAGCTGAAGGGGGACTAGGCAGCAATCAACAGCCCATTTGAAACAGTGACTGTGACTAGTGTGGCCCAGGGCAGTACTGTGTTGTACGGGGGGGGGAGGTAGACCTGGGAGTCACTTGGGTTTGCCTTCGCGAGTTGACTTGGCACCCAAACGACTTGAAAGTTGACTAAATGACCACCTCATGACTCGACCTGACTTGAAGTTTTCGTGACTTAACTCGGCGACTTGCACCGTGACCATCCTAGTATAGACCTATTCACGATTGCTATTCAGCCTAACTTAGTTTGCAATGTTTTGTGACGATGTGAATTGTGAAAGTACGTGGCTGTAGACCACCTAGTCACTGTGTGTGTGTGTGTGTGCGTGCGTGCGTGCATGCGTCTGTACACAGGAGTTGCTTCAGCTACAGCCCTGCAGGAAGTGAATGAAGGAATTGACAGTGAAAACGAAAACAAACTAGAAAAAAAACTACCCTCTATCGAGACGAGGTCGGAACGACCACATTAACGAAACGACTTGACTTGACTTGCAGCGGCCAAGTCGACTAAGTCGACTTAACGGCGGCGACTCCCAGGTGGAGGGGGAGGGGGGTTTGACCAACTGTATGGTTCCTATCCTGTAGGAACTGTGTCTGTCTGCCGGTGTGTTTGTGACATTCCCACACCATGACCAGTTGGCTGGGCTCACTGACTTCAGGTCTGCTGTGAGCTGTGGATATTACCGTCAACCAAGATCACCTTGTATTGGACCCTGCCAACATATCACAACTTATGAGTAGTTATGGGTGTAACACTGTAACAGTTTGTAGTTGTTAGAATTAAGAATTACTTCCCAACCCCAAAGAAAGATCACGGCTGTGGGGTTCCCAGTGTCAGTGATTTCGGACAAACCAGCTGTTGAAATTCTTGTTTTTTTGTAGCCATGGATTCTGATGACTACTACACAGCAGGAGTGTCGCTAGCTATGTCGCTGGTTCACGACGGACCTGCACCGCGTTGTCTTTCTTCTTGTTTATATACTGCTCTTGTCAATGGGCCAGACAGTGTCACAGTTCCGCTATCTGAAATGCCTAACTCGGCACTGAAGGAAGATTTAGAGCTGGTGAGTTCGAGTGCAGGGGAGTAAGACTCTGCCATTGTCTTGATGTCAACTGTGAGGCAATTTACGAGTGCAATTGTTGCGCATAAGTTGATAAGTAAGTAAGTATTATTTACTGCTCTCATTCGACTGTAAAAAAATTTATTAGATTAATCGGACGGTTTAATCGATTAATCGTGGATTAAATTGTCGCTGAAATTTTTTTACAATGATTCTTGTAAAGAAGCTACAGGTTAAACGAAGCATTTCGAAATCATTCCCAATGCTAAAACGGGTAATTTCAGTTGTCGACGAAGTGCCTTTTACAAGCCAACTTCGCTCGATCTCTAACCGTTCCGGAGCTATGGCCCTGCATAATAGGCAGGGGTCCTACAAATTTTGTTTAAAAATGGACATTTTTCATCCAAAAATCCCTTCGAGTAATCATTTTCATCGATTAATCGACGACGATTAATTGGCCCTTTAATGGATTAGTCATTGTGGCACAAATAATCGATTAATCATCGATTAATCGCTGAGAGCTGTAATATTATTATTTAATTTATTTTAATTTAAGTTAATTTTATTTGTTTGTCGTTTCAAAAATTTCATTTTTAATACGTTACTTATAGGAGACGAATCCCCAGGGCAGAGCAGGTCAACCCAGCCCTCCATCCCTCCGGGGTCGGTAAATGGGGAGCAACGAATGTTGCGGAAGCGTCCCACCGCAGATTTCTGTGGTGGTTGGTGTCTGGAAGGGCATCCGGCTGTAAAAACGTTGCTCCAATAAAGTCCTGCTATTTCTCGGTTACATTCACCACATGGCACCAGGAGTAGCAGGCATAGTCCGACCCCCGCATATATGGGACAAAACACCGGGCGGACTATAAACGATGCTTCTAGTCTTCTTCTTCTTACCCCACGTCACGACTTAAATGACAGACAGCATCACCACTTGTGACATAGGGCTGGACCTATGGTGGGCCATTGAACAATGCCCCATCGTCAGTCGCGTGTTGCAAGGCCTACATTGTTTGTACTGTGCTCATGCAGGATATACAACAGACAGACATTAAGATGCTGTTCAGTGTTACCTTTGAGGTCAACTGACCTTGAATTTTCCAGTCTCTACTGCTGGCAAATCAACTTACTACCACATGTTTGTGCTGTTTTAACTGCTTAGATTCAATCAATGGATACTGTTGATGACATAAATCAGCAGCTGGAAAAACTGTCAACAACGCTGGAAATGGCTGGCCAACGATCCGTGATTTTTGACATGAATGAACGTGATAAGCTAGTCGGGCACTTGTGCAAGTGGTACTGCGTTGGCAGAACAAGGCCTGCATTTGAGAGGTTTGTAGTTGTTATTTGGGCAAAATACAGTACTATTTTTAGCACCTAATCGCACATTACGTTGTGTGTTCTCTCTGTATGTGTGGATTTTGGTTCAGCCCTACCAATGATTGCAGATTGCTGGGAAGGTGGTATGTACACATAATGGAGTGGGGTTAAACACAATGAATTTTGACAGACAATTTACTCCATTCTACAATATCATCGTAGCATTTACCCACGACAGACAGATTAGGGAGCATTCACTAGAGGTGTGCGGCAAACCGAAAGTTGGGTCGGTTGTCAATTTTAAAAACCTGAATGGAACCGTCCGAAAATTTCAAAAACTGTCCAGTTGGTTTTCTGCGGTTTTTGGTAGAAACAGGTGTCCAGTAAATCAGACCAAAATTATGTTTTATGCCATGTACAGTTCATGCTTCCATAGTCATGATCCACAGAAACACAGGCAGATCAGACAGTTGACCATCATTTTGTCCTTGTACCCGTCCATGATGAGTTAATTGCAACACTGCACCTGCTGTACTGCTGAGCAATAGCCACCAAAATTCCTTAAGTGAACTGCCTGCAGGAAGTCACACTTACAGTCCCGAAACCGACACGAACTGCATTTTGTTTAACCAAACCAAAAGCTGTGGGCAGTTGCACTTGGGTAACGCAAGGTTAAGCCTGTATGTGTGCGATGTACGATATAGAGTATGAATGAAGTTAGTCGTCAATGCACCAGACTGTTGTGCACATTCTACGGTGCTTTTAGTGCGGGACAAAAATGGACTATAAACGATGCTTGGTCGTCTTCTTCTTCATAATGACATTATCACAGGTAAGAAATAGATGAATACCCTAGTGACTGTGCAAGCAGCATTGTAAAATTTGGAATCATCCCTTGGCCAGGCCACCTGGATACTGCTGGTAGGTTACTGACTGCTGGTATAAAACTGAGTAGGCCATTGCATTTTTTCTAGCCTGGACTTCTGTCTTCGGTTTAGTGTCTGTTTGTTCCTCGCTAGCGAGTGTCAGACGTGCGTGACTCGAAATGTAGCAAAAACCAGGCAACACACAGACTGGCACAAGATGGCAGCAGGGCCAGCCAAGTATTTACTTAACCCACCGGTCTTACCAACCTGCACCAATCCCATTTGTCCCTTTCCGGGGGAGGGGCAGGACCCCACTTGACACGGTGGTACATTGGCCTAGGCCTTACCCACATGCCAAGTTTTATCTTGATTCGTTCAGATGTTTTGCCAGTTTCCAACTTTGTGACAGATGACAGACACTCTCATGACAATGGATCGATCTGTCGGTCGACCCACAATATAACCTAAAAGTTAGTGGAACCTCTGCTATCCGTCCATGTATGTGACATGGCTTGACATGACTGAGATGACCCGTATAATGTACATCACAACAGAAAGTGTTCTATGGTTCACTGTTTCACATGAATGTGTGTACAGATTCCAAGAAGGGCTGAAGACTCTGGGCATCTTAGATGCAATTCGAGAATATCCAAGTTTCAAATCGTTGTTGTGCTATTCGGAAATGGTGCTCACTGCTGAAACAATTGAGCAGTTATTCCAACCTCAGTTGTCCATAAAGGGATCGTCAAGGCGAGCTGTGCAGAATGAAGTATATAGTTGGTGGCTTGATTATCTGCAGGAAATTCAAGGTAGTAGTGGATTTCATTCTGTGTTTGTTTACTCCTGCACCTGCTCCCTCCATTCAGGGAGGGTATCAGCCTCATGGGCATAGGTGACAACTTAGTGGGGCAAAATTTTCCTTTTCAATCCTTGCAATCATCCATCGATCCGGGTACCCGCTACACTGAACCCTAGTTTCCTAAGGCCCTGCAAGGCACATCATTAAGTAACTGAAGCTATGTAACTGAGACCTGTTAGCCTATACCATTTATTTGCCTTGTGCAGCTTAAAATTTTGAGGCTCAGCAAACGGAACGCATGCTGTGTTCAGAGACCGGAAATTTCCAGCTGACGTCCATTGACAGCAATAGTGGCATTAACTGCTTAGTCAGCCATTAACACACAATATTTTGGGCAAACCACTTTGCCCAGGACCCCAATGTGGAAACATTTTGCTGTGGCCAGATTTTGTCCTGTCAATTTTTTAGGGTGCATGCCAGCACGAAGTGCTCGATGCTACCTATTCCTACCGATGTCTGTGGCATGGTCTGTCTGTCCATCCATCTGTCTGTCTGTGTGGCACGTGCACATGCTGAGCAAAAACCGCCCTTCGGAATGGGAACTCCTTTGGACCGTGGGAGCATTGCATTAGGTGGGGACCCCTATAGGACAATTTTTACCTGCACGACATAGCGTGAAATGCTATTAGTGCAGGTATTGGTACACACGTGTAACTCCATGGGTGGGTGGTTGGGTGGTCACGCGGATGAATTGTGGCAAAACGGATGAAGCGATCGAGATGCTGTTTGGGGTGTAGACTCGTGTGGACAAAAGGCACATTGTATTAGATGGGGGTCCTGCTCGCCCACAGGGAGGGGGCGGACCAGGGGGGAAGTGTCGCACATTTAACGTATAGGAAGTAAGATGCTCTAACTTGGAAACAGTGAGATATGATGTTGGACTCAGTGGAGGACCTATAGGAAAGCACCCATGAACTTTGTAATGCCAGCGACAGATTTGACCTTGGATAACCTTGAGGGGTCAAATTCATTGTCACAATCCTGTGCAGCTGAATTTGAATGCAGTATGTCGTGCAGGTTTTGCCAAGGGTGCTTGGTGTTCTTGTTCCCACTGCACTACAAGCATATTTTTCGAACTCTAGTACAAGCATGTTAATTGCTTTGACTTGACTTAGGGGCAGGCCTAATGACGTCAACAAGCGATGCACCTAGCAACGGCATAGGTTCTTAGCAACGGGCAAAAGCCTCTAGCAACGGGGGTAGTATATGTCCCTAGCAACAAGGGCATATGAGTGGGAAATTGGCAGGGGACTTCGGGGTAGCAATATGGATTAGCCTCGCCCCTATCGCCCCTAGCAATGGCGCATAGGCCCTTAGCAACGGGGGGGGGCATAAGCCAGTAAAACATGGCATCAAACTGGAAGTTGACAGGTAACTGTGGAGTGGGGGTGGCAAGTTGGAAAAGCCACGCACCTAGCAATGGGACATATGCCTTTAGCACTGGGGCTAAGACAGCAGTAAAGAGGAACGACGGTGAAAGTGTGTGCACTGCTTTTTAGGCTGCATCGCTAGCAATAAGTGCAAGATGTGGCCTTTTCCTATCGAAGTTCCGTGGAATGGTCTATCGGGCACAGGAGCGTGCTGATGAAAAACCGCAAGCCGGATCGAGCTACCGTTTGGAGTGGAGGACCGTGTGCACCTGTAAGCAATGTATTAAGTGGAGGCCCCAGACCACCCCGTTCCAGACCACCAGGCACCAACACTCGTGGTGCACGGTGTCAACTGGGTGAAAATTGCAAACCTGATCGAGATACTGTTTGGAGTCGAGTGGCATTGTCACCTCAGCCCGCTGGTATTAAGGTATTAATGGTCTACTCCTGTCGTGTTGAGGCACAGAGCCCCACTGTGCAGAATCAACTTACCGGCGATGCAGCCTGCTGCCGTCCCCCGGACTGCCTTGTTTATGGTCTGACAGTAAATGACGGGTCAATCTGCACTGCTTGTGGAAAATAACAGTATTTTGCTCGAATGCCATCGACATTTGCAGACCTTGTGTAAGCATTCATGGCACTGAATTTATTTGTCATTGATGTATATTTGTAGATGGCAGTCAACCAGTGAATATGTCGTCATTGCTGTTTTTCGCAACCGGATGCAAGAGTCTTCCTCCGATGCCGTTCAATCCGCAACCATCATTGGAATTCCTGCCAGCTGAAGATGGCAGTGGACAGTTCCCGAAAGCCAACACATGTTCATGCATATTGTATCTTCCCACATGCCACCGTACCTATGACAGATTTGTTCATTCAGTTAACTTTGGAATTCTGAATGGACAAGGTTTTGGCTTTGCTTAAGAGCATTTGCGTTGATGAGAGATGCTGTCAAATGGCCAGCACTGTGCATGAGACGAGTGGTGTACTTGTATAGTAGCTGTTAGTTACGACTGCTGTGTGACTCAAGGCAACAACTAGGATTAGTGAGAGTCATTGCTGTGGAATTTTTTTCGGTCGTCCGTGTGTGCCTGAATAAGTCAATAAACTTTGCAAGCCTTACGGTGCTGTTGTCATAATTGGTCACACTCGCAGTGTTACAGTGAGATTAAACTAACGAGCGTGAAAAATGTTATAGTTTCAGATAATTTTAGTAACAACTGGTATAGGCCTACGTGTGATCTGAAAACGTTGTGTTGAAATGCCCGTACCGGTACGTGATTAAGTTCGAGTTTAAGCTCCGACGGTTGGTAACATTTTGGCTGTTGGGTTGTGAGTATACGATCTCTTCCGCTCCACAACATTACACGTCAGTCACCTCACCTATGTCGGCCACCTGCTAAATGCCTGTATTCGATTCACAAGATGTAGCATTGATACATTTATTGAAACCACGATTCTACCATTTGTTTCAGTGTCAGTCTGCTAGACTGTTACAGAATTGTAGAAGCATGTTCCAACACAATTGAAGTCTCTTACATTTTCATGTCCTTTCAGGAATTTCGCCGTGAGCTGAAAGCCATAATACAGTCCTCATACTCCTATGACTTCACACTGGCATAAGCAGCCATCAAAATATTATGTAACTGCGTTGGTGTAGTTTTCACCATATGTTCTTTGGCTTCATTGTTGGCTGTCCTGCGTTTCTAGGGGTACGGTAGTCCACTTGGTTGCATGATTGCATGTATGGCTTTTAACTCTGTGAATAACGAACACATGTGATGTTCATTGTTTTAATATTTCGTTGTAATGTCATTCATATCACCTTGCTAGTCATTTCTGTCATTTTTGTTCACTTATGCTGTTAGAAATTAGAAAGAAACATGTAAAACACACTGTTCTCACTGGGAGCAGAAACCATGTTGAACTTGGTATCAAAGCAGTACTCCGCCAACGCTTTTCTGTGTACTTTTGAAGTGTTGGCTTTTGTTTTGATTGGAGTTGGTTTACTTGATTCCAAATGGCTGCAGTGAGATTTTAGTGGTGACGGTATACTGGTATGCACTTCTGTCCCGTAATAAGCCTAAGGTCATAACTGAAGATTGAAGGTTATTTCTGCTGTCAGTGATCTCATTCGTTAGTTAAGCAGATATTTTAATGATTTTCACATTCAGTCTTATGCTGGTCTCAAACTGCTGACATATTTGCATGCGATGCACCATGTTACGGTATAGCTAATCAATGCATCAGCCTTTCGGCCCACTACCGTCACTAAGAGGTTACTTACATTCGTAAAATTTGACATTGAGGTCAAAATTACGGTTTTGGATTAGCATTATGATACCGATGCATTAATTAGCTGCACGCACCATGTTAAACATTTCCTAGTTACATTCCATCAGTATTAGGCCTACTACCAATGAGCTCACGTTGTTAGTAGTCCGTGTGATCACTGCTGCATCAGTTAGTTTTCACTGTAGGCGAGCAGAGTTATGGCCGTGCCTCACTGTCGTTTAGGCATCGTTTTGTTTGTATCAGTAATGTGCTTGTATATACGAGTAATGTGTCATAATGACGATTATGTTGATCACCTGTGATTATCACCAATTGGTGACAGTTTTCAGTCACTTTTATGGCATTATTTCGATTTTCTGCATTATTACTCCGCATATTTTTGCTTTACTCATTACCACTTGAGTTCTGATTTAGAATATTGATAGAATTACTAATAGGCACAATGTTCACAGTGTCTTGTTACCGACCCCGTTAGCATGGGAGATAATGCACTCACCTCCGTCTGTCTGTCCGTCCATTTGTTTACACTCTATCTTTGGAACCAAGTGGCCTTTGACCTTGAACTTCTGCACGTGAGTAGGTCATGGCCATAGCTCGCAGGGTCAAGGTCATGGGTCAGGCTAATGCGGTCGGTCCGACCTCGATGGAGGGCAGTTTTTCTAGTTGTTCTAGTGAGATTTTAGTTTGTTGCCAGATTACTGTTGAGTTTTACTTAGTACCCCTACCAGCTACAGTTTTACATGGTTCATTGTTTGAAATGCTGCTTGCTTGTTGTTTGTTAGTTAACATATTTGTTTGAAAAAAGTGCACTTACATGTTCCGTTCAATAAATCAGTGTGGATGAAAATATTTGAATAAATATTTTAACTATATTAAGTTTCTTAATACAGGGTGGGCCAGCTAAAATGAAGCCAACTTATATTATTCCTGGTAATATTT
>Ga0209259_1000112_pt1 | contig 21158 bp, 16 predicted proteins | sample WorMetGr2BELIZE1_FD_187417 | JGI IMG/M metagenome (GOLD analysis project Ga0209259, IMG submission 187417) | Marine gutless worms symbiont microbial communities from Max Planck institute for Marine Microbiology, Germany - Inanidrilus... ...
CACCACTCTCGGTCGTCCGTTGAGGCGGCTAACGATCGTTAGCTGCTGTCGTCGACCGTCGCCCACCTCGCCTGCATAGTTTAGCATGACCGACATCGGAATCGGACATCGGAATTTTTTCGCCTGAATATCGGAACATCGGACATCGGTCGTTTTACCTGAATCAGCCGAACTCTAATTAGAGGCGTTTGCATAATGCGCTCTATAAATTTTCTACTTACTTACGTGCAGTAGTGATTCATGGCTTAGCACATGCAGTAATCACCCCCAACGACCACTGCCGTGCAGAAATTGTATACTGGAATATGGTGGTTTACCAGCAGACTAGTTAAATAGGTGACGGTCCCTTGGAAGTCAGTATGGGTGAAGAAAGGATCAGGTCCAGTGAGCCATTTTCTTTGTTGGTGTCAGCAAAGGCATCCGGCCACCGAAAAATTTTGCATCAGTCATTTATCAGGACCAGAGGGACGGCCAGTTAACCTGGATTAACCACAAGAATGGCCATTAGGTTGATGTTTCTGTGGAATGTTTGTGACAGGACAAGCCAGTGCCAAGTCAGATGGAGCAACTATGACAGTTGTCAGAACGACATTTGCACCGTCAGCACACACAGTATGTTCTCTGTCTGTCCTTCTGTCTGTCTGCACATCTTTCTGTCATCCCGGGCAAGCCGCAGTGTGAGACTGAAAAGATCTGGAAAACCATAATTGACAGGAAGGTTGCACACGTGAGTTGCGGATCAGTTTTCAAGGCCAGAAGGTCAAGGTCGCAAGACCGCGGAATTTATTGGATAGACAAGAAGTGTTGTTCTGAATGGAATGGCTAAAGTATCACTGAGTGCAATAATGTATATATAATTTGCCCAACATGCGTCTGTTCCGTGCATCTGTTCCGTCTGTCTGTTGACATTGGCTGTGCGGCATGTGCCCATGGAAAGCTGTGCTGCTATGGTATCGTCTTGCACGGCGGTGGCGACATCTCAGACTGGCGAGCGCTGGCTGGCATCTTCGAAATATGTCGCCCTGTGAGTAATTCTCCCCTTGCTGCTGGCTGAATAATGTTAGCGTGAAAAGTGCCAACCACAAGGTAAGGTGGCGGCACTATACTTTTGATGTCTGCCGATCTCCAGCCGTTGGACTGGTATTAACAGGCCACACAGTGTGCTTGTGGTCCCACTTTCCTCTTCATTGCATCCTAGCGTTTTTGCTGCAGACGAGACTAAGCAACCTGTTTATAATGTTTTGGGGGAAGGAGAGTCTAACCTTAGAACAATTACTTGTCTCAATCGACGATGGTTGCTGTGTCGGTCTGTCGATGCTTAGTACTACTGCTACTACTACATCTTCAGGACAACCTGGATAAGCGGACACCAGAAAGGTAAACCGTTGTGGATTTTACTGGCGCAAAAGATGATGGGGTGGCAGTGGCATCAGCTGGACCGTATGCAAATCATTTGCAGCTCGCTCCAGACAGACAACCATGCCAGTTCCTTTTTATGGTCGCCCTATGTAAACTTCTAAACCAAGTTTTAGACTATGCAGCTGATAAGTGATATCGGTGATAGCAAATCTGTTACCGATGCCACTTGCATTTTGTGTGTCTTGACTTGTCTGGAGAAAAACCGGGAACAGAGTGTGGATAAAACGTGGGGCATCCATTTGGCATTTGCAGCAGTATTATGGACAATGCTCGCCATTCTTGTCTCAAAGCCAAAAGTTAGTCTTTTCAGTTTTAAACCAGTTTTGGTTGAAAACTGGTTTAAAACTCAAGTTCAACTGTAATGTCTCGAGTGTGTTAAGAAGTGGAGGTATATTGTCTACAGGCATCTGGTGCTGCTTTGTCGGGACAGAGCACCACGGACACACAGACTTCAAGCGTTGTCATGCAGAGTCCGGCCACTCAGCCTGTTATTCAGGTAAGTTATTAATGATTACGATAATGACATCCGTGAATCAAGAAGGCTGTGTGATGTCCAGAGTGTTTTTGTCCAGGCTGTCTCTCTATAATTTCTTCGCAGTATCCTAAAAAAAGTTGTCGATGCATTTTTGTTGAAATTTAACCCTGTTGGAGGTGAAAAAATGGAACGCATTTCCGAAAAAGTGAATTATATTATTACTACAGTTGTTACTGTGTGGGTATAGTACCATATGTGTCGCCAGTGGCTAACGGGTATAGTTACATATATGTCGTACGCACAACGTATATGTCGGTATACCCTTAACCTTAGGGTTGTATATGTCGCTTTACCTCTAAATGGGTCAAGGAAGGAATTCGTTTGGTGCATAGAACAGTCAGTTAAACCATGTGGATGGTTCCCCAAATGAGGTTTCTGCTGCCCCTTTGTGATTCTTCTCCCACAAGGAGGCAAAACTACTGAAAGTTTCTGAGCATTACCAGTATTAGTGCTATTTTGTAGGCCTACTGTACTTTAATTGTTCAGGAGTGTGAAAATTGAGGTGACCTTCAAATGACCTTGGAGGGCAGGGGGTATCTGAAACTTTTAAATTTTATCGGATACCTCCAGTGCATTGTGTCAGGGAAGCTGACTGAAGCCAGCTGGTTTTTGAATGGGGCTTCTGATGGCAGGGGCTGCATGGTATTACAAGGGTTTTGGTTCCTGAAAATACTTCTGCTGTCATTGAGATGATATATATTCAATCATTTTCCCATCACTAATATTCTAGATGTCATTATAAATATCAACTTATATGATAAATTGCAATTCTTAAACATAAAAAAGACAAAAATTAAAAACAGTGTTAACTTATAAATTTATCTTATTGATTTTCAAATGCTATACTTAAAACTTACTTTGTTTAAAAGATAATTTTTACTTCAAAATAATTTGTTACTTTAAAGGCATGACCTAATTTGTTTTGAAAGTGTCGTTATGTCCTAATTAACCAACAAACCAATTAGATATATGTGTGGTGTTAAGTAGCAGACAGGTTGACATGTAATGGGCTGAGAGAGAGATTCGAGGAACATGACATAATTACAATGTTACAGCGAAATAGGTTGAGATAGCATTGACATTTTTTACGAAAAGACGAGAATGACTGGGTGAAAGAATGCCTGGACTGTGAAGTGGAGGGTATAAGACCTAGAGGAAGGCCAAAGAAAACTTGGATTGAGGTTGTAGTTGTAGAAAAAGGCTGTTGGACGTGACAACTAAACTATGGACTGTACGAAATGGAGGAAATTTATTGTGTAATGTCCACAAAGGCAGAGAATGAGTGAATGAATACTTTTTATAGGTTGTTGTTGATAGAAGGGTCATTACATTTCGTGTGAGGCGTAGCCGAGGCAAAATGTATATTGGTCATGCTCGTCTGTGTGTCTCTCCCTTTCCGCATTCCCACACTACTGCACAGATCCGGATGTAACTTGGGGGAATGGTAGGGGATGCCCTGTAGTTGTGCACTATTGGGCAGATTTGCAATCGGTGCACGGGTTTCATTGCTATGACAACATAGCGCCGAACACGAAATGTCAGCGAGTGCTTGTACTCGTGGTATGCGTGGTTTATTAGAAGGTTCATTAAACTGGTTGTTGACGCATGATATGTGTGAATGTCTAACAGCTGCCTGTGAGTCTACCAGCTGGTTATCAGTTGTCACCGGCTGAGATTCAGATCTTAACACAGCAGCTGCAGCAGCAAGCCCAGCAGGTATGTTAATATATCATTGTCACTGCGACGGTATGCGGTATTAGCTGTAGCCGTGTGTCTGTGCATCCGTCCATCACAAGTCTGTATTGTGTCATAACGGCTGAATTAATTGAGCTTGTCAATTGAGCTTGGGTTGTGGACTTGGGTTGACCCAAGGAACCATGTATTAGATGGGGTCCAGATGGACAGGGGCAATTTTGAGGGGCAAGGGCAGCCCAGTGTAAAGTATAAGCAATGCTGTCCATGTACGGTGGCGATGCAGCCTTTTTGTCAAATTGTTTTGACCAGTTGTTAATGTTATAAATGATGGCAGCTGGCTCAGCTACGGCAGCAGCAGCAACAACATCAGACCAATCAGACGGCGGCTCTAAGTCAGCTGGCCACGGCATTGAATGCGTCAGCCAGTCACGATGCGGTTTCTGCGGCGTAGAGGCTACCCTCGGCTTACCCCACTGTGTTGTAAGGGAATTCGTGTATCTCCAAAATATGGGTACTTCCCTGTGGAACATTGCCCCTCACCACAGTACGTCTATCGTCACTATTGTCAACTTAGTTCGACTGACGACTATCGTCAGTTTATCACATTGAGCGTCCACTTTTGTGTACAACACGGTGGGCATGACACAGCGTGTCATGTGGGTCCGTCTGCAGAAGTTTGTCACTTGTTTTACTGTTATTTTCATTTTGCTGATTGGGTATTGGCGTCGGAGAACCAATATAAAAGGAGTGTCATCCCTTTCCCAGGTGTCATGCTGTTCTTTAGTTTTATCTAATGTTGCCTTGTGTAGGTCTCTGGGCTGTAAGTAACTGGGTGAGTGTCTAAGTAAATAAGTGACAAAATTATGAAGCGCCAAAATAAGAATAGACCCTCTCCGTTTCCATGTCATGTATTAGATGGAGTCCAGATGCCTTAGGAGAATGGGTAATTTTTTTTTTTGGGGGGGGGAAGGGTAGCCCGTTGTAACGTATAGGCAATACTGTCCATGTACGGTGGCAGTGCAAATTGCTTTGACCAGTTGTTGATGTTATAATGGCAGCTGGCTCAGCTACGGCAGCAGCAGCAGCAACAGCAGACCAATCAGACGGCGGTTCTAAGTCAGCTGACCACGGCACTGAATGCTTCAGCCGGTCACGATGCGGTTTCCGCGGCAGCGGTTGGTGCGGCGCCGCTGCAGGTGCTGCCTCAGGGCACGGTCATTCTTCAGCCTCCGGCGACGTCGGTGGCGACGCCGAGCCGTGCCGCCGGGGTGGTGCCACAGCCGCAGGTCTTGTTCATCAACTCAGCGGCACTCCAGCCTCAGCTCATCGTTCCCACGGCACAGGTGAATTCCTGGGTTTTTGTAGGGACAACTACATCCATTTGATGGCCTTTTTCCAGGACAACCTGGGTAACCCGGTGTCACGGGCCCAAGTTTCCGGCCGTGCTGAGTTTTCCACATAGGTATCATCCGTGAAGGACTTTTAAGCTTTAATATAGAATTCTGGTACGCAAGGCACCGCTAACATTTGTACGTTACGCCTAGGTTCATAATGAACAGAATTGCATCCAAGTCATGACTGGACGCTAAAATCCTGCGACAACTTATCGCAAAAACTTCGGCAGAGAGTTTGAGTGAAAACGACTTGATATGGAGACCCCCAAAGTCCACTAAGTCCTAGTCGATTTAACGGCGGCGACTGCAGGGTGACTCAAGTTATATTCGACACGTCGTTGGCAAGCTTAAACGTTTACATCGTCTGAAGTATAAACCTCCAGATGTGAGTGCTGGAAAACTCAGCACGCCGGAAACTTGGGCCCATGACACCGGCACCAGAAAGGTAAGCCATTCTGGATTTTACTAGAGCAAGAGATGATGGGGTGGCAGTGGCATCAGCTGGACCTTGCTCTAGACAGACAACCAAGCCAGTACCTCACCACTCCGTTTTTACAGGCCGGATGCCCTTCCTGCCGCCCAACCAACAGCGCCAACGCACTGAAGGCAAGTAGTAATAGTAGTAGTTGTAGGGACAAGCGAGTTCTGGGTTTTTGGTGGGCCAAGTGAATTCTTGGATTTTGTACTGGGACAAGTGTGTTATGGATTTTGACAGGTAGGTGAATACCTGGGTTTTTATGGAAACAAGTGAGTACTGGTTTTTCTACAAATAAGTGAATTCCTGGGTTTTGAGTGAGTTCCAAGTTTTTACAGGGTTCTCACAGTCTGTAGAAGTCACGATGGAATTCATAATTTGATTTTTCAGGCTTTGATGCTGTTGATTGGGCAGCAGGAAGGGCATCTGGCCTGTAAAAACTGAGTGGTGAGCTACTGGCATGGTTATCCGTCTGGAGCGAGGTGCAAATGATTTGCATATGGTCCAGCTGATGCCAATGCCAACCCATCATCTCTTGCTCCAGTAAAATCCAGAACAGTTTACCTTTCTGGTGCCAGCTTACCCAGGTTGTTCTGGAATAAAAGGCCATTAAATGGATGTAGTAGTAGTATAACTAGACCCTAGCCATTCTTGGCTCTGGCTGGATCGCATTTTGCTGTGGTGATGTCAAGCGAATGAGTTTTATGGACGCCTCGTCATCGTATTGCTATCCGTATTAGGTCCTGCATGTAATAACACACTGTGGGGCTCCACATGTGTACTGTATATCCTCACACTTCCTGTAGGGTGTGGGTGTGACAATAGGGTGTCCCAGTAGAGACAGAGCCGTGAGAAGGTGGGTGGCTGCATGATGGAGTAGTCTGTCGGCAAGCTGTTGTATATACACATCATTGGCTATCCATAAAGACTATTGAATAAATGTAGAAACTAATCCTATACTGTAACACTAAACTCTTATGATGAACCCTAACTCTACTAACCCTAACCGACCCACGAAAAAAGGTAAGAAGACTATAATTACATTGAATGTGAAATGTAACAAAAAAACAAAATGGCCTAGCCGGGATTCAAACCCATTCACCTCACAAGCCAGCACAGTATCTCTCCACTGAGCTAGCAAGCCAGCTGGTGAGCAGGCTACGAAATCGACTAGTAAACCATATCCAGTTGTAAAGAATATGTATTACATTATGTAAGTATATTCAGTGGCTTGCATTTAGAATACTCCATGTGCATGATGATGTCTGCAGCTGTTACAGAGTCTGCCATCAGCTCTGGTGAGCCCCGCCGCTGGAATGCAGACAATTCTCATCAGTCCCCAGCCTGTGTCAAAGCCTCTTACCCAGACCGTTACCGTGGCATCAAGTCCTGTCACCTCCATCGTTACCGTGACGCCATCTGCTGGAGCTGGGGTCACACTAGGGACAGTGGCCAGTGTTGCGGCCAACCAGCCGTCCTCCCAGCAGTTCCCGCTGTTCCGCATTCCAGAGGTAGTGTGCAGTTCTGTTTTTGTGAATGAAAACTGTAATGGAACAGAGTAGTAACTTGTTCACAAGAATGCAAACTGTCTACCTACATTGCTTCATCACCCATGGTTGGGCGGCAGGAGCAGCATCTGGCCTGCGAAAAATACCTGCTATACAAATCCAGAGATTTATGTTTGTGGGAACTGGCCTAGTCTGAAATATTTCCAGAAAAGAAGGCCACTTAAGTAAGGCCAAAACTTGTAGAATACGGAGTATAATAAACAAAGCAGAAATTCAGAAATAGAAGTAGAACTAGAATGTGGGCCAATGCCCAGCGTGGTGGTCGCCCTGCCGAACGTAGGTGGCGCCCTCTCTTCAAGGCCGCAAAGTTTGGCTGATGCCCAGTACTGGAGTGCCGTGCAGTAACGCTGCCAAGACGCGAAACCCGTTGAAATTAGTTGGGATGCCCGATACTACCGGATCGATCTCAGCCGCTAGTGGGCCGAAGTTCACCATAATGTTATGACATGTGGAGGAGATATTGCTGCTTAACAAGTTTTTTTTCCGATTGTCGATATGTGCCTTAGTTGCGAAGATAGAGCCCGACAAAGTTGTGCGGTGGTGCCCAGATGGCGATTTTTGGCGACTTTTGCATCCTGTATTTTCAGCGAGCCGCATGCAGCACTTTTCAGACCTGCGTCTGAAATTCGCACTAAGGCCATACCATGTGTGGAAGTATGGCAGACATCCAATCTGTGGCGGCTGAAATTAGGCGAGGAAAAAAAGAAGAAAGAAGGAAAGAAGAACAAACCACAGCATGAAAATATAATGGTCTGCCCTATTCCATAGGGCGACCATAATTACGGCAAAAAAGGCATTACGATTGCTCGTGCATGGAACAGTCTTCCAACCAGTGTTACTACAGTAACTTCTCTGGCTTCTCTCGAAAAAAAGAAGAAGAATAAGAAACCACGGCAAAAATATAATGGTCTGCCCTATTCCATAGGGCGACCATAATTAGCACTGTGAGGGTACTGATGTCTGAGATCAGGATTGTGGAAGGAGTATCCCTTTCATGAGAGGAGTCTAGTGGTGGATGAAGAAAGGATGAGGCCAGGCCACTGGTTGAGCTGAGTGCTTTGTTTCCCTCAGTGCTTTGACACTGATGGCTGGGTGAAAGGAAGAACGTCCAGCCTGTAAGAAACCTCCGTTACTCATCTCCAAAGATTCTCCTCCAGAACAGGTGAAGGAGGAAAACCAAGGCTAACCCAGGTTCAGCTATAAAACAGCCATGATAATGAAGGTGGTGGTTGTGAATAAGGACTATATTGATGAGGTGAATTGCTATTTTTGCATGTAATGTACATGAGCCAAGTAATAGGCAATGTGAACCACACCACCACAACCGTTTTACGGCCCTTTTTCCAGGACCACGCGGTTGAGCCAGTGCCAGAAGAAGGCTTCTTCTGGACTTTACGGTGTTAGGGAGGATAAGAAGAGACAGACGCACCGACAGTCCGGGTGGGTGCCGCTCCATCTGGACTAATCAGCAATCCATCTCCATGAATCGCGCTATTTTTACGCCGGATGCCCTAGGTTCCTGCGATAACCCTGCCAATTTATCCTGGCTTCAGACAAGCGCACGAATGTGCTGGATTGCATACCTCCCCGTGGCTTGGTAATGTGAAATGTGAAGAAAACTGGTTCTTTTAGCAATTAATTTTATTTATTCACACACGCATGTCCATTGTAATCAAACTGATTGAAAACAGTTACGACATTCGCACTACGCGTGTATCCGTGCATTCGTACACTGCACCGCTGCACTCCGTACTCTGCGTGAACGGCCGTTAATTGTGTGATGCAGCCGGAGGACAACATCGACCTGGAAGGTTTGGAGAAATTTGCCAAGGAATTCAAGCGGCGACGCATTGAGCTTGGTACGACTGTTATCATTACCATCATCCGTGTTGGTTACTTACGTCGAAGAACCAGCGCAATGCCTCCTCCCTCCCCTCCAGTAGACATAATCTTAGCTATGATGATTGTCTGGAGGATAAAAGTGGAAATTATCAGAACTGTTCTGTGCTGTGTTGTGTACAACAGTTGTGCACCAACCACCAATATCATCCTCGCTACGTATAACTGATCTCTCCTTCTGGTACGCCTCATCTTGTCTCCGGAATCAACTTCCTACTTTTTTTCCGTCAACCTCATTTCAGCCCCTCTGTCTGTCCTGCCTGTTCATGCTCCTACCACAGTTTCTAACTCTGCCAACTCACCATTCTGACCATCCATAACTTCCTCTCTTTCACTGCTGCCTCAAGACCTACCTCTTTCACAAATCTTTCCCACCATAGACTCCCAGCCTTAGGACTGACTTTCCGGACTTCATGACCGGACCGTTTCTTCTGAGCATCTCTGTTTTTTGTTTCTTCATTATTCTTTTTTGTTTGGTTCCATGCGACAGATTAAGCTGGCTACTCGTCAGCTTTTAGGTGCACATTAATATACTCCATCGTATCATATCGTATCGTACACAGTACAATACAAATACAAAACCAATTTGTAATGCGCCGATTACTCCAAGCCAAAAACCAGAATCAGAGGCGCGATACACACACACACACGTATGAGCAGTTCTTAAAGATGAGCGTTGGTTTAGGTTTAGTTTTTGTGTGTTTGTTTTGGTTTAGCATTTTGTGTCTTTTTCTGGTTTAGCGTAGACTATTTTGTTCTCATGTTGCTAGCTTTTGTTACATAATATGCCAAGAGATTGGCTGGTATTTTGTGTTTATTAAGTTCTTTGTGCTGAACTGGTTGATGTGAGCTTGAATGAGGGCTTTCTCCTTATTATTAGACCGCATTGCAGTACTACGTAGATGCAGCCTGTTGTTAGAGACGGAGTAGTGTGCTCTGTCATTCTGTCTCTCCGAGTTGTGAGCCCTGCAAAACGGCTGAACTGATTGTCGGTGCAGTAACGAAGCCAAGATGGGATACCCGGTGAAATTCGCTGGGGTGCTACAAATTTGCCAACCGATCTCAGCCAAGGTGCTATTTGGGTTGTTGACTCGGGTGGGTCCAAGGAATGATGTATTAGATGGGGGTCCAGATCCCACATGTGAAGGGACAATTTTGAGGTGGAAAGTGTAAAGTATAGGGACTCACTGCAGTGAGCTCTGCAAAAACGGCTGAACCGATCGAGATGCTGTTTGGGATGTTGACTCAAGTGGGCCAAAGAAGCAGGTATTAGATGTGGTACTCATTAGTGCCACCTGGCAAATACTGTTGAACTGTCCATGCGACGTGGCCTTATGATAAATTACTTTGACCACTTGTGATTAACAATGCTGCCGCTGGTTGCAAGCAGTGAGTGTGTTGGTGATGTCAGGGTTCACACAAGGCGACGTCGGCCTGGCTATGGGCAAGCTCTACGGCAACGACTTCTCACAGACGACCATCTCGCGGTTCGAGGCTTTGAACCTGAGCTTCAAGAACATGTGCAAACTGAAACCGCTGCTGCAGAAATGGCTGGACGACGCCAACACAGTGTCGGTGACTACTCCCACCCTCGCTGGGAATCCAGAGTCTGGAAACTCCCCGGAATGTACGTATATACATATAGGGGCTATTCGATTATCGGATCCAGATCAGGATTCTCAATGAATCCGAACCCAAAATGAATCTGACTCACACTAACCATGCCTAAGTCATTCCATTTGCCAAGTGAATCTGAACCGAGATTCACTGTGAATCCTGATCCGGATCCGATAATCGAATAGCCCTATAGCAGCATTTTTATATACAGCCAGCCTTGGTGTGGATAGCCACACAGACAGACACCTGTTTAACGGCCTTTTTTCCAGGACAACCTGGGTAAGCCGGCACCAGAATGGTAAACCATTCTGGATTTTGATGAGGCAAGACATCATCGGGTGGCAGCGGCATCAGCTGGACCATATGCAAATCATTTGCACCTCACTGCAGATAGATAACCATGCCAGTACCTCATCAGTCAATTTTTTACATGCCAGATGCTCTTCCTGACGCCCAGCAAACAGTGTCAAAGCACTGAAGGCAATTTGTATGGATAGCCAGACTCCAGCCTTCATTGCTGTATGGTGCAATTCAGTAGTGAACGTATGTTGATGTACATTAGAACGGTGATGGTAAAGTAGCTTAGTCAACCGCACAGAACTAAAAATAACAAGGATCAGCTGTTGGTGACAAATCTGCTTGACGCGCTGCATTGCGGCCTACTTGCTGCAAATAAATAAGGTGGACGCTCAATGCAATAAACTTGTGACGGAACTAAGTTGACAGCGCTTCGCATGGAAAGTTGCCAATTTGCACCTACCGCACCTGCATTAAACCTACCTCACATGCATTTGGCGCCTCCGTTAGGAGTGACCCCGTTTGAGTTTTGCTGAGATTTTCGGCGTCAAAAAACTAGAGTCCAGACAGATGGTTGGTGTTTCTGCCTCTGTTAATCTTCCCTTGCACCATAAAGTCCAGAAGTTCTCTTCTGGCACCGGCTCACCCAGGTGGTCCCGGAAAAAGGGCCGTAAAACGGTTGTGGTGTGGTGTGGTTCTGGACATCTTTCCTGCATCGCTGTCCACCCATAAACAGCTCAAAGAGAAAGGAAGGGCCAGAGTCTGGTGCACATTTGTACCAAACAGGACACCACATACAGCACTCGGTGTACCCGGGTTACAGAAACGTTGTGGAACAATTGCTCGGGTCTTGGAAAAATCCGGGAATTTTGGGGGTTGATTGGTTGATTAAGGTTTTGGATCCCACTCAACACCACAAGACATTCTTCCTAGCCAGTCTGTTGGCATAGTACTGAAGAAACAAAACCCATCACAACAAAAGCAAACAACACGGTGACAAAATAGTCTAAGTTAAACCGGAAAAACGAGCAAAATGCTAAGCCTAAATCACGAGAACTAAACCAAAAGCGACACTCACTTGTAAGAACTGCTCATGTGTGTGCGTGCATATCATTGTGCACAACTGTCGTACACAGCACAGAACAGTTCTGATAACTTTCCCTCTTATTCTCCGGACAATCATCGTAGCTCAGATGAGGAATGTTGGGGGGAGTACCTTGAGTGGGAACTGTATACATAGGGTGATAGTGACATGATTTTTGCATATCATATCTATGCCAGCTGTTTTTCCGCCATGTTGTAGGTCAAGCTCTGCAAAATGTTTCGTACTCGGACATCACTTTCTTAGTAAGATAGAGCTTATACAGACATTTTTCACTACTTAACTACGCACAGTACGACGATATTGACCTACAAAATGGCGATCGTATTGCGACCATAGATATGTGACGTCATTTCACCCTATCTATACACGAAATATTCTGCCAGTGTTATTGAGGCACTGACGGTGCTGGTGTGTTGTGAATTCAGCGGCCGCGTCGCGTCGCCGCAAGAAGCGAACAAGCATAGACGCGCTGATCCGCATCGAGCTGGAACGTCGCTTCAACCTCAACTCCAAGCCGACGTCGGAGGAGATCGCACTAGTCGCCGACGAGCTACAGATGGAAAAGGAAGTCGTCCGCGTCTGGTACTGCAATCGGCGGCAGAAGGAAAAGCGGATCAACCCGCCGTCGGCGATGGCTCTCGTACAGTATTATGCGACGACTCCGCCCCCACCGATCACGCCCATCACGACGGTAGCCAATGGGAAGAGTCCGGCGTCTGTCAATCAGCATGGGGCGGCATGCACGGTATCGGTATCCAGCACGAAGACCGAAATGACGATTGACTCCCGTTCCTCGGCGACGCCTGAGCCGACGCTAGAGATGACTGTTGCGTCGTAAACATCGTCGTGTTCGCGTCCATAGAGATTACTGCTGCAGCATAGAGTTGTGACGAAAATTGACAGAAATTCGGCATTACATATTGAAGACCTTGCAGTGGTCTGCTTACGCTCCCCGCACTGCTGAGTGGTGTGAACGGTTGGCATAGTCGCGGGGGATCAGTAAACCCACGAAATGTTGAAATCGGTCCCCAAAACTGCTGTTTTTGTGGTAAATTGGGATATAACTGTTGGGTTTTATGTGTTTTGCTTAAGAATGCATGCAAGCATCTTGGCTGTGGGCGATCTTAAGAGCTGGGGGAAAATGCAAAAAAATAGCCAAGGAAACAAACCGATGTATAGTCATATGTGTGGAAAAGAAACTACTGATCCAATCTGGATAAAATTTCGCTTGATGGTAGGTATCCGTGATGTAATCACTTGAGTAGATTTTGGGATGATGGGGGTCCGATGTTCCCTTCCCCCTATTGGTGTGCCTCGTTGTGCTTACAACATTCTCACACTAAAGTGAGGATGTGTCATTATTATGAAATTGTTCATGAAGATGTCTCCTATATTATCTGCCTTTACTCACTCAGCTGTCTCCAGCTCTGGTAGCCATATTCTGCACAGTCACTAAGCCATGCCTACTAGTGTCAGTCATATACAACGAGCCACTAGTATGTACATACCACGACCATTTACACCCCTTTTTCTGGGACCACCAGGGTTAGCTGGTGCAGAAAAAAGCTTGTTATGGACGTTATGGTGCTAGGGAGGATAACAGGAGGCACGCACACTGACAATCAGGGTGGGCGCCCCTCCATCCAGACTAATGAGCAATCCACCTCCATCATTCCCCCAATTTTACACCGGATGCCCTTCCTGCCGCAACCATCCCAGTTTATCCTGGCTTGGGACTGGCACAGGAATATGCTGAATTGCATACCTCATGGCTTAATATGTACATAATAGTATTAATACCCGTTACAGCTGTTGCTCTGTTACTGGTTGAGTATCCTGGGCGTGTACCTTACTAGCCAATTCGTGGCCTTCAAAGCATAACTCCACTACTCGCTTTGCAGTCTGATTGTCTGGAGGGCAAGAGGGAAAATTTCAGGTCTGTTCTGTGCAGTATTGTGTGCAACAATTGTACACAATGAACTGCACACACATATGAACAGACCTAACAGTTCTCTGGATTGGGTTTTGTCTCACTGGGCCCATTTCACTGTGCTTAGATTCATTTGTGTGTATGTATTATTTTGTGTCCGACTGTACATTGCATGCATGTGTACTGTATATTATTGTAACATGGTGAGGTGGACCTGGTGGGATTGAAGCCTGATCCTTATGACCACTACTCCTTCAGTGCTTTGACACCGTTGGTTGGGTCATTTGACCCGTAAAACCCCCGATATGACCTATAATGTGTTTAGTGGGACGTTAAACCCTACTCAGTCTCACTATGCAGTCAGTCTACGTTGCTGCCAACTGCTGTAACTAGATTGATATGCATCTACATAGTTTGTGGCAAAGATCCGTTTTCCCAGTGGCCCGCCTACCTAGGTCTGTTTTTAATGGTTTTTCCAGGTTAATGCGAGTAAGGTGGTCTCTCTGAGTTCCATAACCATCTAGTGCAATTACAAAATTAAAATGTTCTCTTCCAAAACAAGTGTTGGAGGCAACTGAGAGAGACCAACGTCTTTTCTCATGCCACATGGTCTATAGTTGATTATTTCGTGACCTACTTTTACACTCCTATCTGTACCATTGTGTCTGCAGTGGTTGCCCATAATCTCACTCCAGAGAAGCATGACAATTATTTGCCCCACCCTCTAACCCCCACTACGTGCCTCTGCTCAACATTCAAGTTATAACTGGCAGGGTAGGGTTAGTGCCACGTTCTAGTGTCAGTTTACTTTTAGGGTTTAGTGTGATGCTAAGCGTCAGTTTTTAGTTTCACAGGTTACTGCCAAAGTTTGCATGAATATGCTTGGGTGTCAATCGCCATCTGGTGAGTGGTCATGAAATAAGTAGGTCTACAGTTGACTATGGCTCGTTACACTCGCATAATCAACTTTGGACCATGTTGTAACCCACACATATCATTTCACTGTTATGGTTAGTGTTAGGTTTAGGTTTAATGAAAGGACTGGCATAGGGTTTCATAGCCTTCTGCAAAACTGACAAACAGATATTGAAAAGTCACATTTAGCGGATATATGCCAGCGAACTGTGACATTTGAACTTTAGTAGGGTTGGCGGTTGGTTCGCCATGACGACATTGACGTGTGTGTGTAATAAATAACGTTTCCACAAAATCATCATTCAACAAACAAATTGTGCTTCTTTTCCCAACATCATTAACATCTCGTGCATATATATACCATTTATAGCTCAAGCCAGTGTCATTGCATATGAACAAAACAGTGCAAGAGTTATAACACTACCTTATCAAACTATATGATCTTTGGTACACTGGCCCTTACATTTCGTACAGCAAAGGCCTGGGTGGGGTGCTGACCCACCAAGGCCCCTCTCCTTCACCAAATTCAACATCTCTGTACTAAACGGCAGAAAGCCCTCACCCGAGGTCACACCAACTGCTTTAGCACAAAAACTTGACAAACACAGAAAATACACGTTGTTAGTTATTTACAGTTTCATATTCAGGTCTGCTTTTGCCACGCCTGGTAAAATGCCCGCATAGCCGAAAAAAATGCCTCCTGCAAATGTCTTCAAGCCCCGACCGTGAACTTGACCTAAACAGGATCAAGATGAACTAGTATATCAAACAAATATCTACATCAAAGGTCACTTCGGATTAAAAAGTTATCATCCGCACATTAAGGTACTGACACACTAGAAAGTTTTCTTTTGAAAGTAGCTGTCGAAAGTGACTCGCGAAACAAAACTTGCAACAAGAGAACATGTTCTGATCGTGAAAGTTTATTTCGAAAGGAGAAAAATTGCTAAAGTTTTCATGACATGCAAGAGTCACTTTTGACAGCTATGTTCGAAAGAAAACTTTCTGATGTGTCATTACCTTTAAAGCTGCAAGTTTCTATTATTTTGATAATCGATTAATCGAAGCAAATTAATGGATTAATCGAAACTATAATAAGTAACTAAAATGTATAAATTTTGCGCCAACTTATAGGGTCATTCTAAGTTCAAGTTGTCCTTTTTGAAAACGGAAACAGTTACATTATGCACTGAGTGACGTCACACTTGACGATATTACAATATAAATCTGGAGAGGTGTTATTTTTCTATTTTTAGGTAGGCTGCAGTGTTCTGCTAGTATAATTCAATGGCACACTTGTAAAAAGATGAAAAATGAAAACTCTTCTTTCACCTGAAAATTGCACGACTATCGTTAAATAAATAACATTTCCTGATTTTCAGCAAGTGTGAATACTGCAGTGCTTTTTTTGCGATTAATCGATTACTTTAATAATCATAAATAATTATCGATTAATCGTTACAGCTCTACCGCACATGCAGACACACACAGCTAGAATGGTCGGCAAATTATATTGCTTTATAATGGTCCCCTGCTGATGGCACGTACGTGCCCAATAAAGGGTTAATAAATATTCATAACATTATTCCAACAGATGTTGACATGGATCATCAGCGGAGATCAACAACGTCGTAGAAATCATAACAGCTAACGCGATCATGTTGCTAACTGCAGTGCTTTTTTGTGACAGGACATGCCGATACAGTGTACAGGCACCCAGGGGTTTATCTAGCCATCCCATAGGGGGGGGAGCACTCACCCCCTGAAAGATTCTACTGCCCCCTAACCAAGCACTGTTAACAGTGTAGAATGTAGTACGTATAGGCCTACAATGGCACATTTGCAAAATGGGTTTGGTCTGCTACCCCCTAACATTGCGACCATCCCCTCCTGGGCAGAAAGTCTAGATAAACCCCTGCAGGCATCTTTTCCGCTTCAGGCACAGTGCTAAAATCAATCACGCACACAGCCTCGGCGCTATTTTATCGGACATGCATATCGACACCTGTTTCCAAAAAAGCACTGGCTAGCAGCAGTAGCACCAACAGACTGCTACTAAATTACGACGACAGTAAATACTCCGCAAAGTGGCTCATCGCAAAGTCGAAAACCAAACCTGAATCAGTTGAACAGTGTAAGAGGTGTAGCCATTACTGACTGCAGTCGCTAACTCTTGAGAAATCCTCAAGCAGTTGAAAAACTCCAAATCTTAATTAGCTCGTGTGAATTACATCAAGGACACTAGAGAATGAAATCAGTTTTTGTGCAAAATCTGCTTCCATCAAAAATTTGCACAATCATTTACAAAACATCCATCCCTACATTATGTCCAATACGAACAAAACTAAAGACATGCCACAGGCAAAGACCATGGCAGCGCTAGCAGCAATCACAAAAGAAACTTAGCACTAGCAAACAGATCACGCAGTTGTGGCAACATGGATGAGCAGCTATGATAAATGTAAACACTAACACGATGCTGCTGCATTTGATGATACTAACACTAAATACATTACGGCAGAGCTACAAACATCAGCAAAACGACATAAAAAGCATTCGGCACTTCAAAAGATACACAATGAAAAACAGAGGTTCAGAATACGTACAAAAATCAAACGTAATTAAACGCGTGAAATTATGCTCAAGACATTATGAAGATATTTTCTTTTCGGTGCTTTGATACTGTTGGTTGGATGATAGGAAACACATATGACCTGTAAAAACTCCTGTGCCGTTCTTAACAAGCGGAGGATAACGCCGAAAACCGAGGCTGGAACCAGCTAAGCCGGATTGACCAGGAAATCAGCCGTCAAAACGAAGGTACGGTATATTATGCTGAGCAGCAAGTGATCACAGTATACGTCAGCAACATACGGTCAATGCCCATTCAGCGTACTCGGACTTCAATGACTTATTCGCTAACAACACTATATACACAGTTACTAGAGCGTTGCTCTTCCCGCGTGGCTCACGCCTACGGCGCTCGCAACCCACGACTAAGTCAGCTATTCCCATTACGACGTCATTCGCTACTGAGTCCAGGCTGTCGCCAATCGCCATATCTCCGGCCGGTACCGGCAGCGACAAAGCAACCTATTCTCATTATGACGTCATTGGCGACTGAGCTGGCCACGTCCAGCGTTACAGACGTACGGACACCTTACCGCATTTAATATATAAAGATGCTGCTACTTTCGGCGCTGTGTCACTCAGGAGTGAATGAATATCCGTCTCAACATCCTAAGTTATTTTGGAGACGAGTACTGCACTGGTACCGACAACCAAACTCACAGAAACCCACTCCAAACTAGAGGCTAAAGCTGTTTTACAAAACAAACCACACGCAGGCTGCCGAAAGGGCTGAAAAATGCCGTTTTTGTCTCTGGTGACCTTGACCTTCAAACTCGTCGGAGCGAGGGACCAAACACGTCTTCCGAGTGAATTTTTGCGCAAATCTATTCGAGCGGTTCCGGAGACATAAACAAAAAACCACAGACTGACGTCGCCAAAAACAGAACCTTCCGCAGTTCACTGCGTGCAGTAACAAGCAAACTGGCCGTAGTCAAAACAGACGGAAACATACAACAACGCAAACCAACACTCACTTGGAAGAACGTGTGCATATCACTGTGTACAATTCCAGTATACAATACAGCACAGAATAGTGCTCACAATCCTCTCTTATTCTCTAAACAATCACCACTGTTTGCTGTTGGACCCAGACGTCAACTGCGAGGGCAGGGGACACTTCCCCCTAATATAATTGTACAGGGAAATCCCCCGATATTTCACCTGTTCTCTTTTACATCATCAATATGCACAGGAATGACAGTTTCTAGGTTTAGTAGTGCAATACAAACGTTTGGCAGCCCGGTTCCACCAGATCCTCTGGTGGCAATTTACACAGAATGCCCCCCCCCCCCGAATGTTATTGACGTTGCTGTTGAGGCAGGGAAGAGTAGCTGATGCTAACAAATGCCAAGTATCGTTGTGCAAGCGTACCACTATAACAAACAGTAGCACAAAATAGCTTAACTAATAGTCTTAACATGACGGTAAACATTCCACTACCCAATAACTGACAATACTTAACATGAGTAGTTAGTTAGTTGGAGTTTAACGTCCCTTTTCAGCACAAATATGGCTATATCAGAGACGAAATACTTAACATGAACAGTTGAATTAGCAGCTGCTATAACTTAACAAGAATACCACAAAACAGAAAGCGGTTTGTAGAGAATTTGTCAGTCTAGGCTTATCCTGTGTTAGGCACACACAAATCGTTGTTGGTTAAACGCGAGCCATGTGTAACACACTGGTTAAAATAGACGCAAGTTCACTGTCAACCGGATAATTCAATAACCGTACTTAACACTGTTCTAACGAAAACAGAAAGCTGTGTGCAGAATCAGCCACAGATGCGAGACACACGTAAAAACACTTAGAACGCTCATAATAAATATCAAGTAAACATTGATTCGTAATCACATAAGTACAACGTAAAACGCAAGTAACTCGCATAACTCGTGCAGTAGTAATGATTGTGTGGTGTTAGCTACCATCTACTGTCAAGCACGTATGAAATCTCTACTTACTTTCTAAGATACATTTTCACGGGGCACAAATTTGGGAAACGGCACAGTGCCACTCTGCAAAAGTGACGAGGCCCAGTCATACCAGACCATAGCTAAACCTCTCTGGCTGTGGACCAGACCACGCCCACCCACAGCCACAACACGCAAACCAGTCACATGAATCGATGCATGTGCTTATGAATATTCACTTAATTCCAGACCGCACTGTGTCACTAAACAGTCCTATAAGTGGGCTCGATAACAACATAATCCTACGAAAAACGGCAGCATACACTGTGCTTGCAGTGCAAAAAGTCACGACACAGTAAAACATAAAGCTGTGATAAAATAAAACGGACATGTCCGTCGTGTACTAATCCACGTAGGCGTTTGAATGACCGTCAACTGCTTTCCTGAGGAAGACCGTTAAAGCACTCAGCCGATCCTGTTACAAGTTATACAAAGCCAAGCAACGTGTTCTAGAATTCCTCGTCGGTCGTAATGCTACAACTGTCCGCTTCGTTTGATTCATCATCATTATCATCATCATCATCACTAATGTACGGACACAGTTCGTGGTACAGGCTTTGGCGGCGGGCATCGGAAACAGACACAGTCGACTCTCTGATGCCACCCGCCTGGGCACGCGGTTGAGAGAAGTTACAACAGAAGGGGGATTGACGACCCCGGGGTGACGACGTCCCCACTGTATCACCATCATCTTGACCGTTGTCAGAAGGTCGACGTACATCACTGGGACGGCCACTTTCAACACGAAGGTTATTCGGAGGTCGTAGGTCACTGTGAAGGTCACATGCGGTGCAAAGGTCGTTTGACTGAACAATATCACCGCATACAGTCCTAGAGCATGAACGTGGATCGGGAACCGGCAAAATCGGAGACTGTGGGTCTTCGATGGTAGCAGGACCTGGTTGACAACACGTAAGATGATGTCCTTTTAATCCGAGGTCACCGGATGTGGAGCGATTTGGATAACAGACCGATGCAATCCCGACCGATGGAACTTCTGTGTCCACAGAACCTCGCGGATGTGACCTCACGACCTTTTGACACTGACATGCTTCCCACTGAAGGTCATTTGTGTCAAGGTCACCGCACGAAGACGACCTCCCGCGAGTATCGTTTGGATGAATTTCGTGGCGCGAGGCCGGAAGAGGCGGATTTGGTGTCCGGATCGAAGCAAGTCCGACAGTTTGATCCACCGCCGTCGCGAAACCACGACACACAATTCCGGAATTTGAACTGACGACCCCGCTGCACTTCTGCACGGTGCAGCAAGCATGAACTGACTGAGATTCATTTACTTGACAGCGATTTACGACTCGCGGATCAGCCAGGGAACACATGGTGGTCGTGTGGGAACACGATACCACGGTCGTACTCTGCTCGCAAGTGACAGTTCCACGCAGATCGTCATTCGACAGTTCCATACCACCGCGCACCCAGACACCGCGACGGACATCAAGAACAGACGCCAGGTTCGGCGTTGACAGCCGTCGCCACGCGTTCAGCAGAGCCGAACCTGAAAAACAACGTAAAAATATAATAACTAGAAATGTGGGCCAATGCCCAACGTTACCGTCGCCCTGCCGAATATAGGTGGCGCCTTCTGTTCAACGCCGCAAAGTTTGGCTGACGCCCAGTACTAGATGCCATGCAGTAACGCTGCCAAGATGCGAAATCAGTTGAAATTTGCAGTGGTGCCCCAAACTGG
>Ga0209259_1000115_pt1 | contig 20812 bp, 21 predicted proteins | sample WorMetGr2BELIZE1_FD_187417 | JGI IMG/M metagenome (GOLD analysis project Ga0209259, IMG submission 187417) | Marine gutless worms symbiont microbial communities from Max Planck institute for Marine Microbiology, Germany - Inanidrilus... ...
GGACGGGGAAGACCGTCTTTGCCTGCGGTAATGGCGGGTCGGCAGCGATCTCGAACCACCTCCATTGCGACCACCTGAAAGGCTGCCGGACGGATACGGAACTGCTCTCGCGAGTCCATTCGTTGAGCGCCAACCTGGAGACCATCACCGCCATCGCCAACGACATCTCCTATGACGAGGTGTTCGCCTATCAGCTCCAGTCGATGGGTTCGCCGGGCGATGTCCTCATCACCATAAGTTCGTCGGGTGATTCAGAAAACGTGGTCCGGGCCTGCCAGTGGGCACGTGACAATGGTCTTCACGTGATTGCCATGACCGGATTTTCAGGCGGCCGCACGGCGTCTCTGGCGACGGTCAATCTTCACGTCGATGCCGACAATTACGGCATCATCGAAGACGTGCACCAGTCGCTGATGCATATCCTGGCGCAATCCATCCGCATGGCGCACATGCCGGCCGAACTCATTGCGGAGCGAAAATTTTGATCATGCCGCCGCCACTGGTCAGGACCCTGTGAATTTCCATGTCCGACGCTCCCCAAACGAAAGGCCGCGGCGTTCTCTATATCGTTTGGGGTGACTACGACCCGGCCGTTCTGGAACGCTCGGTCGAATCCCTGAGGGCCCACCACCCGGAACTGCTGGTTCACGTCGAGACGTTGCCAGCAACGGCGACGCTACTCGACAAGTCGTCCATGATGGCCATGACTCCTTTAAAAGAAACGTTGTTCCTGGATATCGATACGGTCGTCCTCGGCAGGCTCGATTTCGGGTTCGAAAAAGCCGGTGTATTCGGGGCAGCGGCAGCTATATGCGAATGCCCCTGGGCGAGGCGCTACGGCGGCATCGACGGCGATGTGGTCGAGTACAATACGGGCGTTCTCTTCTTCACGGCCAGGGCCCGGCCCTTGTTCGATGTCTGGAACCGGATCGCACCGGAAATCGATTCGTCGCTCCATTTCATGATCGACGGACAGCTCGGGCGGATGCCGCTGAACGACCAGGCGGGGTTCGCCGCCGCCGTCGAGGAGACGGGGATGCAACCCTTCGTCCTGCCGCAAAACTGGAACTTCCGGCCGAAATGGCAGAAGAGCTGGTATGGGCCGTTGAAGATCTGGCACGACTACAGCCCGCCGCCGGAGGCCCTTCTGCGCCACAACGACGAACAGAAACGCCCCGATGTGGTGTTGTTGTCATCCAGCCTTACGAGTTGACGGATAGAATGACGCGAAACACGGAAACCCCATAGGAAACGAACATGGCGAAAATCGAAACCCCGGACGCCCTTCGCGAAATCTATGGTCACGCCAAAGGGCGGGCCGTGACCAAGCAGTTGGATCGTCTCGATGTCCATTGCCGGCGCTTCATCGAACTGTCGCCGTTTCTGGTGCTGGCCACGTCACGCACCGACGGTCTCGGCGACGCCTCGCCGAAAGGCGATCATCCGGGGTTCGTCCAGGTGCTCGACGACAAGACCCTGGCCATTCCCGACCGCCCGGGCAACAACCGTCTCGATTCCATGGAAAACCTGTTGGAGAATCCGTCGGTCGGGTTGATTTTCTTCATTCCCGGCGTCGACGAGACCTTGCGCATCAATGGTACGGCCGAGATCCGTGACGATAGTGACTTGGTTTCCCGGTTCGAAAACGAGGGCAAGACACCGAAAACCGTATTGGTCATCAAGGTGGCCGAAGCCTATTTGCACTGTGCAAAAGCCTTGATGCGATCGAGATTGTGGTCGCCGGCTTCGCAAGCCGAGGAACGGCCGCTGCCCAGCTGCGGTCAAATGATCAAGGACCAGACCGGCGCCAAGGAACCGGCGGAAAGCCACGACGACATGGTCCGGCGCTACCAAAAAATCCTCTACTAACGAAAAAGCCGGGCCCAGGGCCCGGCTTTTGGATCTTGTTGAGCGCGTCCGTCAGTGACGGAAATGCCGCATCCCGGTAAACACCATGGCCAGCCCCTTGTCGTCGGCGGCGGCGATGACTTCTTCGTCGCGCATCGAACCGCCCGGTTGGATGACGGCCGTGGCGCCGGCTTCGGCCGCCGCCAGGAGGCCGTCGGCAAAGGGGAAGAAAGCATCCGACGCGACCACCGAACCGATGGCCCAGGATTGGTCGTCGCCGGCGACCTTCGCCGCATCGGCGGCCTTCCAGGCCGCGATCCTAGACGAGTTGACGCGGCTCATCTGGCCGGCACCGACCCCGACGGTCGCCCTGTCCTTGACGTAGACGATGGCGTTCGATTTCACATGTTTGGCCACGGTGAAGGCGAATTCCAGGTCGGCCATCTCTTCCGGGCTCGGCGCGCGTTTAGTCACCACCTTCAACTCCTCAAGCACCCGGTTGTCGCGGCCCTGCAACAGGTAACCGCCGGATAGAGTGCGAATCGTTGCCACGCCGGTTGCGGCGTTGGGAAGGCCGTGGGTCGCAAGGACACGGAGGTTCTTCTTGCCGGCCAGAACGGCCCGTGCATCATCGTCGATTTCCGGCGCAATGATGACTTCGGCGAATAGTTTCGCGACCTCTTCCGCAGTACCGCCGTCGAGCGCCTGGTTGAAAGCAATGATGCCGCCGAAGGCGCTTTCCGTGTCACAGGCATAGGCCCGGAGATAGGCCTCCTTCAGACTATCGGCGATCGCCACCCCACAGGGGTTGGCGTGTTTGACGATGACGCAGGCCGGCTGGTCGGTGAACTCGGCAACCAACTCAAACGCCGCGTCCGTGTCGTTCAGGTTGTTGAAGCTGAGTTCCTTGCCCTGCAGTTGTTCGGCGGTGGCAACGCCCGGCCGGTTCTCGCTGTTGGTGTAGAAGGCTGCCTGTTGATGCGGGTTCTCGCCGTAGCGCAGGGTTTGACGGAGTTCACCGCCAAGCGCGATCCTGGGCGGGAAGGCTTCATCCATCTGATCATTGAACCATTGCGAAATCGCGGCGTCGTAGGCTCCGGTCCGTGAATAGGCCTTGGCGGCCAAGGCCTTGCGGAATTCGGAAGAGGTTTGGCCATCGTGGGTTTCCATTTCGTCGGTCACTTGGGCGTAGTCGCCTGGGTCGACGATCACGGTGACGAATGCATGGTTCTTGGCCGCCGCACGGATCAGCGCCGGGCCGCCGATATCGATATTCTCGATGCAGGTATCGAAATCGCCCCCACCGGCCACCGTCGACTCGAACGGATAGAGATTGACGACCAGAAGATCGATCGGCGCGATGCCATGATCGGCCAGCGCTTTTTCATGATCCTCATTGCCGCGAACGGCCAGCAACCCGCCGTGGATGGTCGGCTGCAGTGTCTTGACGCGGCCATCCATGATTTCTGGGAAACCGGTGTGATCGGACACCTCGGTTACGGCAATGCCGGCATCCCGCAGCGTTTTGGCGGAACCGCCGGTGGAAAGGATCTCGACCCCGCGAGCCGCGAGAAACGAGCCGAACTCGATGAGATCGGTTTTGTCGGATACGGAAATCAATGCGCGTGTTATTGGCGAAGACATCACTAGACGACTCCTTATTATTATCGACGTTTAAATCGTCCCCGATGCGGCTTTGGATTGCAGTGTCGGGGACATCTCAAGTGAAGGCGTATACTCGGGCACAAGGGCCCTTATCGTAGAAATCAATTCTGCGAGGTCGTTGTCGGAAACGGCGTTATTAAGGGCCAAATAGGCCTCGAGAACCGATTGCGTGGCGACCGTTCGGGGCGCGCCGAGAAGAATGCCGGCGCAATCGGTTTCGACGAGATCCTCGGCGCCGTGGAGTACCTCTTCGAAAAGTTTCTCGCCCGGGCGCATGCCGGTGATTTCAACCTGAACATCAACATCGGGACGCAATCCAGCGAGACGGATCATCTGGCGTGCGAGGTCGAGGATTCGGACCGGCTCACCCATATCGAGCACGTAAATTTTGCCTTTCTGGTCGGCTCGATCCCCCGGGCTACCGAGGGCGGAGGCCTGAAGAATCAACTCGACCGCCTCGCGCACGGTCATAAAATACCGGGTCATGTCGGCATGGGTGACGGTCAGCGGCCCCCCCCGTTCCAGCTGCTTTTGAAACAGCGGTACGACGGAGCCGGTCGATCCCAAAACGTTGCCGAAACGGACGGTCACAAAACTGGTCGCCGGCGCCCGATCATGGTCGAAGTCGAGTGCCTGACAGTAGATCTCGGCAAGACGTTTCGACACGCCCATGACGCTGGTCGGATTGACGGCCTTGTCCGTGGAAACGAGAACCATCGTCCTGACGCCGTGTTCGACGCAGGCATCGGCTACGTTGATGGTCCCGAAGAAGTTGGTGCGTATGCCCTCGAACGGGTTGGCTTCGACGAGGGGGACATGCTTCAAGGCCGCAGCGTGGAACACGAGTTCGGGTCTGGTATCGGCGAACACATCGTGCAAGTGGTCGCGTTCGCGGACGTCGCCGACAACGGCGCGCCTGGCGATCTCAGGAACCGTTTCCGAAACCTCTAGGTCGATCGCGTAGAGGGCGTATTCCGAACTGTCGAGAAGCGTAATTTCGCCTGGGCCGAACGCTGCAACCTGTCTCACCAGTTCACTGCCGATACTACCGCCGGCGCCGGTAATCAGGACCCGCCGGCCTTCGATCAGCCGGCGCATCGAATCGCGGTCAAGAGGTGTCTGCGGCCGGCCCAGAAGGTCGGTCACGTCGACCGGGCGAACTTCCAGTTTTTCCGTAACGCCGGAGCGGAAATCCGTCAATCGAGGCAGCCGGGCCATCTCCATTCCCAGCTCATCCGATTGCTCGAGGAGCGAACGGACGACCACGCCATCCATGTCGTCTTTGGTCAAGACCAGGCGTTGCGGTTTATCATCGGAGGCGAGGGACTCGAAAATCGACCTGATGTCGCGCACGGTTCCCAGAACGTGAACACCCTGAATCTCGCGACCAACGCGGTCATCTTGTTCCGATGCGATACCGACGACCCGGTATTGAGAATCACCCGAACGGTGAAGGCCGCGCAGGAAAAGCTCGGCGCCGTCGCCCGCACCGACCAGCAACACGGGGACTCGACTTTCGTAGCCGACACCGGCGCTGAAGTCGATCCGACGGTCCTTGACGAGTCGATAAAAAAACCGGGGCCCGCCAAGAAGCGCCATCAACACGAACCAATTGATGACGGGAATAGAGCGCGGTAGATCCTCGAGACGGGTCCACATAAACATAACAAATGAAAAGATTAGAACGGCAATAGAGACGGCCTTGGTGATCGCCCAAAGGTCGCGAATGGACGCATAACGCCAAACTCCCCGATAGAGCCCGGATTGGCGGAAAACCACCGCGGAAATAGCCGTGAACAGAAGAGCCGCGGGTACGAATTCGCTGGGTTCGAAATAGAAAATGAGATCGCCGACCCGAAGGTAGAATGCCAGCAGAAACGATATCGCCGCCATGACGATGTCGTGGGCGTATGCGACGCGGCCGCGGGCTTTGATTTTGGCGATCATCCGGTGTTTTCCGTTGTCCCTGCTAGCCTCTTATCCTTTGCGGCTCTTAAACCAATCGGCGGTCAGTTCCAAGCCTTGATCGACGCCATAGGGTGGGTGCCAATTCAAATCATGGCTGAGCGCTGAGCTGTCCACTCGCAGCGAGCCCGTCAACCGCGCCACGGAAGCAGCGCGCCCGACCAATCCACCGGCAAACTGCAACAGACCTGGCGGCACCGGCAGCAACCGTGCCGGCTTTCCAAGCGCTTGACCAATGCGGCGTGTGAGACTGCTTGTCGAGAGATCTTCTCCATCGCTCACAAGAAAGGTCTTGCCCGCTGCCGCCGGGTGCTCAAGCACAGTCAGGATTGCGGTGCATAGATTACCGACAAAGACCAGGCTGCGGCGGTTGCCGGTAATCAGGCCTAGCGGCAAGAGCCTGCCGGCGGCAACCGCCGCCATCAGCTTGAGGAAATTGCCTTTGACGCCCGGGCCGTAGACCAGCGGCGTTCGCAGCGTGACAATCTCCGTGCCGGTTCCTTCGGTGGCGCGCTGCAGCTCGATCTCGCCGTCGCGCTTGGTGCGGCCGTAGGCGTCTTCTGGTGCGGGTGGGTCATCGGTGGTAAATGCCCGCCCATGGGTCGCTTCGCCGTTGACCTTGATCGAACTCAGGAAGACGATGCGATTGATCCCGAGAACGGCGGCCTCGTCTGCCAACCGGCGAGTAGCCTCGACATTGATACGCCGATAAGCCGCTTCCGGGTCGCCATCAGTTTCTTCCATAACGTGCGTGCGTGCTGCCATGTGGACCACGGCATCGACGCCATCCAATGCGCCGCGCCACGAGGTTCTGGGGCCGAATTCTCCAAGGTTCACGCAGCCGACCACATCCGGCAACTCCGGTGCGTCGGGTCGACGCAGAGCGGCTACCACATCGTGGCCGGCGCCAAGCAACAGCGGGCAGAGATGTTGCCCAACGAACCCGCTGGCACCGGTAATCAGAACCCTCAAGCGCCGGCCTCCCCCATGGATCGACGTTGGTGCTCGACGCGCCATCGGATCAAATTGTTGATCAAGCGGTCCGCACCGCCTTCCAATTCACCGGCCAACCGGTACGGGGTTCCACCCATTCGGTTCTTGAACCTGTAAATACCGGACGGTGTCAGACGTTCGTCCATACCGCCGAGATCGAAGCGAAGATATCCGTCTTGCTTAAGGCGCAGCAACACCGACCAGAGCAGCAATTGCCCGGCATTTTCGGCACGGCCCAAATCGGTGTTATGGCCGGCCAGATATTCGCCGGTGGTGCCGTAGCGTGCGATAGCGGCACCACCGAGGTAGTCTGCGCCGCTCCATGCCGTGAAGCAGAGCAGCTTGCGCGCGGCCGGTAGTTCGTCCTGCAGGGCCGTCATGAAGTTGACGTCGAGACCGCCGGTCGTGCCGAGCGCCGCAAGGTGGTCCCGGTGACCGCCCATGAAAGCGCTAAATACCTCACCGCCGTCCCCGCAACGAACCGTGACATCGGCTCGTTCTGCGCGAACCAGGGCATTGCGCCGTTTGCCGTGAAAGGCGCCCCGCAACGCCTCTTCTTCGGCACGCAAATCGATGACTGCCGAGGCCCAGCCGGGCGTTGTTGTCGGCTGCAGATCGGAGGTCGACAGATCGGCTCCTTGCAGTGCCGCCGGGGCAATCCGCAGATAGTAACCTCGCGTATCGGTGAAGTGGACAGCAAGCACACGTACCATGGTGGCCAGATGTGACTCATCAGCGTGGCTGAGCAGCAGTGGCCCGCGATTGACCCAGGCCATGCCCCTATCGACAAACGGCAAGGTGCGGATCATGGTCTGGACGGCACCCCTCGGTATTCCATTAGCTTCGAGGACCCCGCGTTCAGCAAGCCAGCCGGCGGTTGCGGTCTCCTTGGCGGCACCATAGGCCCAGGTTTGCAGCAGACTGAGGTTCGGACAATCGCCGATCAACGAGTCCCAGGCCTCAGCACCGCCATCGAACGGACGGTAGGTGTAGTGGGGCACCGTCATCGCGCCGCCGCCCGCTCCAGTACCGTTATCATTTCCCGAGCCTGGGTCTCGCGGCTATGGCTGGGTGCCGCAGCGAGGCTGGCGGCGGCAAGTTCGCGGCGGAGCGGCCGATCGCGATACAATCGTTTGGCAGCCTCAGCGAGAGCCATCGGATCCTCAGCTGGTACGTGTCGGCCGGCCTTGTCGGCGGCCAGGATGGCGCTCGCTTCGCCTTCGGGCGACGCCATCAGGATCGGCAACCCCATGGCCATGGCCTCAAACATCTTCGATGGGATGACGTCGCGAAACACCGGCGAGTCCCTCAAATGAACCAATGCAACGTCGCAAAGGCTCCAAACCGCCGGCATACGGTCCTTTGGTTGCCGGTTCAGGAACACGACATTTTCGAGCCCACGTCGCCCGGCATCGGCAATCAGGTTTTCGCGCTCGGCGCCACCGCCAGCCAGCAGAAAGGCAAACTTCGGCTCGTCGCGCAGCTTCTCGGCGGCGTCGAGCAGATTGACCAGCGCATGCGCCATGCCGTGGGTTCCCACATATCCGAAGACGAATTTGTCCGTCAAGCCGGTTTCAGCCGCGAGATCCGGGTCGCGATCACGCGGGCCGTAACGCCAGGTATCGACGCCGTTTATGACGACGCTGATCTTGTCGGCTTCAATGCCACGGCCGACAAGGTTCCGTTTGAAAGCATGGGTCAGCGCCGCGACTGCGGCCGAGCGCCGATACAGGAAGAGCTCCAGCTTTTCCATCATTCGGAGCCCGATACTCGGGCGCATGGCGCCGACGGCGACGATCGAGGCCGGCCATAGATCGCCCAATTCGAAAACGAACGGCACTCGGCGTACAGCTCCCAATGCCCAACCACCGACAGCGGCGAAAAACTGCGGTGAGGTGGCGGCTATAACGTCAGGGCGTTTCTCGAAAAGTCCGGCCGCGAACGCGGTGATCATGAAGCTCAGGAAGTCGAGTGTGCGGCGCACTGTGCCCCGGTTGGCCGCCATATAAGTCTTGACCCGGACGACGCGGAGCCCGTCCATGTCCTCGACCTGATGCCACCGGTTGGCGTAGCCAGCATAAAGACGGCCTTCGGGAAAATTGGGAGCGCAGGTGAGAATGGTCACCTCGTGGCCCCACTTCACCCAATAGCAAGCGCGTTCGTAGACGCGGGTGGCGGCGGCGTTGGTCTCCGGCGGAAAGTTCTCGGTCAAAAACAGAATCTTCATTCCACCGCCGTTACTCTGTTGGTCCACCTTTGGCCAGCAAGAACAGAAGCAATATCGTGGCGCCGGTAGCGCCGAAAAGCGCCGCCCAGGGGAGGCCGCGCATGGCAACCATGGCCAGAGCCACCAGAAAAAGGTTGGCCACAGCAACGATGCCGCTCACTTGGTCATGCCGAAGACCGCTTCGGACCGCGATCTGATAGAAGTGCTCGCGATGCGCTTCCCAGATCTTGTCGCCGCGTACCAGCCTGCGGAACAGCGTAATCGTAGCGTCGGCCAGGAAATAAAGCGGCAGGATCACCGCCGGTGCCGGATGGCCGGCGGCCGCCAGCGAAAGCAGCAGCCAGCCCAACAGAAAGCCAAGCGGAATACTTCCGACATCGCCCAGAAAAATCTTGGCCGGATGCCAGTTCCAGCGAAGAAAGCCCACCGCCGCCGCCGATGCGGTCAAGCCCAGCGCCAGCCAATGGTCGTCAAGATTGCCGATCTTAGCGGCCACAAATACGCCGAGGCCGATGGCGGCGGTCTCGACGCCGGCGATTCCGTCGATGCCGTCCATGAAGTTGAAGAGATTGATGAACCAAAGCCACAGAAATGCCGTTGCGGCAATGTCCAGAAACGCCGGAAACAGGCCACCGAATACCGGCGCCGGAAAAGGCGCGAGCACGAGCGCTATTGCCACGCAAGGCCCCTGGACGGCAAGCCTCGAGGCGGCGCCCAAGCCTCGCCGGTCGTCGGCCCAGGAAACGACGGCAAGGGCCAGTGCGATGGCCAGTACATACGGCATGCCCTCGAGAGCATTCTCCGTCGTCGCGCCGATGAAAAGCCACGCGGGCAGCAGCGCGGCAAGCACGGCGATACCGGCGCCGCGTGGAGTCGGTGCGTCATGGGATGAACGGTCGTTGGGATGATCGAGAATGGCGCGGCTGGAAAGCGCGCCGATCAATGCCCGCGTGCCTGCGTAAGATACTGCCAACACAAGGGCAGCGATCAGTGCCGCGAGAGCTGGGGAGGGGAAGTGCACCATGGGCGCATCCTACCGCTGTCGGTCGGCGAGCCCAAGCCTCATAGGCGGTCGGATTTGGAGAATACGGCTCAGTCGCGTCCGTATGAATCCTCCAGGCGGACAATGTCGTCTTCGCCAATGTAATCGCCCGATTGTACTTCGATCAAATGCAGGGGATCAGAGCCCGGGTTGGCTAACCGGTGTGGTGCGCCCTTCGGAATATAGGTGGATTGATTGGGGCCGAGATCGAAGACTTCGTCGCCATTAGTGACCCGGGCGGTCCCGGCCACAACGACCCAATGCTCGGCGCGCTTGTGATGGTATTGCAGGCTGAGTTCGGCGCTCGGCTTGACCATGATTCGTTTGACGAGAAAACCGTCTCCAGCTTCCAGGTTCTGGTAATGGCCCCAGGGGCGGTAAACGCGGGTGTGGCTGATGGCCTCTTCACGCGACGACGTCTTCAGCGCGGTGACGAGATGCCTAACTTCTTGTGACCGATCCATGGGCAGCACCAGGACGGTATCGTCGGTGGCGACGATCACTAGGCCCTCGACGCCAATGGTCGCTACCAAGGGTTTATCCGAATGGATGTAATTGTCCCGCCCGTCGATGACGACGGCGTCGCCCGCGATGACGTTGCCTGCGGCGTCAGCCTCGCCCAAAGTCCATAAGCTGGACCATGATCCCATGTCGTTCCACGTGGCCGTCATCGGCACCATGGCGGCATGGTCGGTCTTTTCCATCACAGCGCGATCTATTGAGATGGCTGGTGCGGACCGGAAGGCGGCCTCGTTTAGACGGAAGAAATCGAGATCCCTGTTCCCCGTTTCGATGGCACGACGCGCCGCCGCGCCGATTTCCGGATGGTGGTTATCCAATTCTTCCAGATAGGCTTTGGCGGCAAACAGAAAAATGCCGGCGTTCCAAAAAAAATCGCCCTGGGCGAGGTAGGCTACGGCATTACTCCGGTCCGGTTTTTCCACGAATCGGCTGACCCGCCAACCGCCGTGCAGGGCCTCGCCGCGTTGGATATACCCGTAACCGGTTTCCGGTCCGTCGGGAACGACACCGAAGGTGATCAGACGTCCGTCATCGATCAGCGCCGACGCTCGTTCGATACTTTCCACGAAGGCTTCGCGGGGTTCGATCACATGGTCGGACGGTAAGACCAGAATCCGCGCATCCGGGTCCCGTTCCGCGAGCTGGAGTGCCGCGGCCGCAATGGCCGGTGCCGTGTTGCGTGGGGTCGGCTCGAGGATAATGTCAGCCGACCGAACGCCGGCCATCCGCATCTCCTCCGCCACCAGGAAGCGATGTTCATCGTTGCAGACCACGAGCGGCGGGGCGAACGGTGCGCCTTGGACGCGCGCCAGGGTTTCCGAGAACATCGACTTGTCGCCGCGAATTGTCAGGAATTGCTTTGGGCGCTGCCGCCGGGACAATGGCCACAAGCGGGTACCGGCACCGCCGGACAAGATGACCGGATGGATGGAATTGCTCATGCGACCCGTCTTACCACCGCCGACCAGACACGCTTAAAAGAACCGGCAATAGAAAATCGTTCGCAAGACGCCGAACACGTGATGAGCGCGGATCTTTTTTCCTTCCTTGAAGGTACGGCCGTGATAGCTGATCGGCACTTCATATATGTTCTGGGCGTTCTTGCGGGCGATGGACAGGATCTCGGCGTGCTGATCCCATCCCATGCGCCTGAGCCCGCCGGCCGGCACCAAATCGCGCCGGAACAGCATGTAGCAACTGTAGATGTCCGTGAAGGTCGTGTTGTTGAGAACGTTGAAGAACAGGGTGATCAGTAAGTTGCCCACCTTGTTCCAAAAATAGGCGACGCGGGTGAATTCGGGCGCGGCAAAACGGCTGCTCATGACCAGATCGGCGTCGAAAGCAAGGACGGGTTTCAGCAGCTTGGTGTAATCCTCGGGGCTGTATTCCAGGTCCGCGTCTTGGAATAACACGTAATCGCCGCTCGCTTGCCCCAACCCCGCCTTGACCGCCGCACCCTTGCCTCCGTTGCGCGGCAACTTGATGGGATGTGAATAAAGTTCGGGGTTGGCTTCCAGTAGCGCGACAGTAGCGTCCTTGGAGCCGTCGTCGACGACTACGACCTCGGTCTCGACGCCGTCGAATTCCTGTGCCCGGACCATCTCAAGAATCTCCACGATGGTCGCTTCTTCGTTGTAAACGGGAACGATGATGGAGAGCTTGAGCATGGGCGATATTGAGTGCCGGCCTACTGTTTACCCGTGTAAACGGTGTCGGACCAATCGAGAAAGCGCTTAAGCCCATCGTCGAGAACCACTGCCGGATCGTAGCCCAGTTGCAGGCGCGCCTTGCGGATATCGGGCGCGCGGCGGTTTGGTTCGTCCGCAGGGTAGCTGTCGGGATACTCGACCACATCGTAGGCTGTGGGACGCGACGATACCTTCTCGATGCGTTTCACAAGGTCAAGCATGGAGATTTCCGGTTCGGGATTTCCGATGTTATAGGCCTCGCCGGCGACGCCCTTCAGTACGACGAGCATGAACCCGACGATGGCATCGGTGATGTAACAGAAGGTCCGTGTCTGGTTGCCGGTGCCATAGACGTGGAGCGGCAATCCGCCTTTGATGCGGCTGGCGAAGTTGGGCAGGACACGGTAATCGGTTTCCTGCATGCCGGGTCCGAATACGTTGAATGGGCGGATCGTGTTCGTATGGGTGCCGTTGCTGCCATGGAAGATGTAGCACAACGTTTCGCCGACGCGCTTGCTCTCGTCGTAGCACGCGCGCGGACCCTGACAAGATACGTTGCCACGATAGCTTTCCGCCATGGGAACGTGTTTAGGATCCGGGTCACCATAGATTTCGCTCGACGAGAAGAAGGTGAAACGGGCGTCGCGCTTGTCGGCTAGTTCCAACATCCGCCTCGTGCCGGTTATTGCCACCTCAAGGGTTTCCAGCGGAAAAGCGCGGTAGTAGAAGGGGCTAGCTATGCCCGCAGCATGGATCACGTAATCCAGAGGCCGGTCCCACTCGAACGGCTGAATGACGTCATGTTCGATGAATTCGACGTTGGGCAGATCAGGAATCTGCGCGCCTACCTCACCAGCGGTGATCATGTTGTCCATGGAGACCAGGGTCACTGGATCATCGAGAACATGCTCGTTTAGGGCGTCGAACACCGCCATGAAATAACGACCGAGGAAACCCCGCCCCCCGGTCAGCAGGACGGTTTTACCGGCAAAGGCTTGCGCTTCCGCGCTCAAGCGGTCGGTGATTTCTGCAATATCGGATTCAAGAAGGAAACTGCTCATGATCGGAATATTTTAACTTTCGGCAAAGGCACGATGAACGTACCCCCTTGGTTCAGGTATTTGTCATGGTTGCGCATGATCGGCTCGGCGAAATTCCAAGCCAGAATGATCACTGCATCGGGCTTTTTGCTGTATATGGCCAACGACGGCAAGACCGGAATATGCATACCCGACGAATAAAGTCCCTGTTTCAAGGGGCTGTCGTCGACGATGAAGTCGACGATGTCCGGGCCGATACCGAAATGATACATCAAGGTTGTCGCCTTGGCCGGCGCGCCAAATCCGGCGATGGTCTTTCCCGCCGCTTTCAACTCGTGCAGCCGGGCGGTGAGTTCCGACTTGACCGCATTGATCCTCGCGCCGAAGGCATTGAGGGTATCGGCCCGGTCGAGGCCGAGAGTTTTCTCAAGCGCAATGAGGTCGGCTACCGAGGGTTCGACAGTGCGCGGGCCGCCGGCCACCTGGGCTACGCCGCGTAGCGAGCCGCCGTGCGATGATATCCGCTCGGCAGCAATCAGCTGCATGCCGTGGGCTGCAAAAAATGCCACCAATGGTCTGACCGAATGATAAGCCAGGTGTTCGTGATATATGGTATCGAACAACGTCTTCTCGAAGACGTCGACCAGGTAGGAAACTTCGAATACGAACACACCGTCCGGCGCCAACAAAATCCGAATGCCGTCGGTAATATCGCCAAGGCCGTCAGCATGGGCAAAGACGTTGTTGGCGGTGACGACCTGGGCCGCACCGCGCTCGGTCCGGATTTCATCGGCCAGCGCTGCATTGAAGAACGTCGGCAGGGTTTCGATGCCTTCTGCGCTGGCCTTTGCGGCAATGTCTCTTGCGGGATCGACACCCAGCGCCGTCATGCCGCGGGTCTGGAACTGCTTCAGCAGCGTGCCGTCATTGGAACCGATGTCGACGACGAGGCCGCCGCCTTCGCCGCTGCCGTATTTCCGAAGAACCGTATACACGCACTCTTCGAAGTGTTTAACGAAGACCGGCGAGGTTCCCGAAACGTACACGTAATTGGCAAATAGCAATTCGGGGTCGACGACATCAAGCAGCTGCACATGGCCGCAGCTCTCACAGAAATGCACATCCAATGGAAACGCCGGCTGCTCTTCATCAAGCCCTGATTCGTCGACGAAACCGTTGGCCGTTGGCGTTGGCGTCAGCGCCAGAACCTTGGTCAACGCATCGCCGCCGCACAACCGGCAGGATGTGCGGCGATGACATGGTATGTCATTCAACGGTCGTCGCCTTCCGGACCGCGGGATTGTTCGTCGCCCGGCTTCCAGGTTTTCAGACCATCCGTAGAGACGAACTCGACGCGTACGACATCCGCCTCGTAGGTCGCTTGATCGCGCGGGTTGCGGCCCAGCGTCAGAAACACCGTGTCAACCGGAAACAACATGCCGTGATCGACCATGGGCGGCGTGAAAACCATTTCGCCTTCGTTGACGATAATGACCTCCGGTTCGGCATTGGAGCCGGTGGGGCGGTGCAGGTATTCGATCTGGCCGGAGACCACATAACAATAGTGCCAGTCGGTCTTATGATAGTGGTTGGCCCGCAGAGAGCCGGCTTTCGACTCAATCATCACCGCCGATCGCATCATTTCGTCGACCAGCGGTTGGATCTTGCCGCGCGCGTCGATGAACGGCTTTTCGAGTTTTACAACGCCGTGCGCCGGCCAGCGGGCGCGTTCTTCTTCGGTGACGGGGGGAATATGGGGTGCGGTCATGGCTGATCTCAACGTGGCGGGCTCAAGTCGATGTCTATGGTTGCCTCAGCGGCATCGCGGTTCGTGTTGCGGCTTTGTCAGAGGCTCTTATTGGTAAGTGCATGTTTGCGGCGTCAGCCGTACCAACGTCAATCGGTTTTTTTGCCGGCCCAACAGCGGCAAAGTTCGCGATACCATGGCAGTAGCCGAGATCTTTTCGATCACGGTGAGACATTGGTGTTTAAGAAGAAGAATGTTGGCCATACGCTGGTAGGGCGTTCCGCCGGCAGGCGAAGCGTTGAGTTCGAACGGTAAAAGAATGTGCGAAATCTTCTGGTCCTGGAGTTGCCGCCATAAGCCTTCCGGATCTCGGACCTTGCCATGGATCGCGATGACAGCTTGTTCCATGGGGTTCGCGTAGAACACCGGAACGTCGAAAAGATAAACAAGTTGGCGGCTGGACACCACGACGCGGTCGTCGGAACTCAGATGCGGCATGGACGCCACGACGGCGTCATATTCGGAAACGTTTCGGAGCAAAAATTGCTCGCGATCCTGGCCGGATAGATGATAGGTGGCATAATTCATGGCTAAGACACCGGCACCGGCTATTTGGATTCCAATGACGGCGAAAAAAGCCGTTTTCAGAGGTGCTGAGAAACCCGGAAAACGGTCTGCGGCTTTCACGGCGGCGACGCTGAAACAGATCAACAACAACGGATAAACCGGCAGCAAATGGCGCAAACGCTGCGACGGCCCAAACAAGAACCATATGGCGTAGGTGATCAAGCAGGCACCGCCGAATATAAATAGGGGATGGCGAAAAACCTGTTCGCGATAGATCCAAAACCCGATGACGCTAAACGGCAGTAGCATCAAGGTGGCCGGACCGAAGCCAACACGCAGCGATTCGAAGGCCGGGTGAGCATCCAGGATGGCCTTCAGGGGATAACCGAACAACCAGAAGATATTTGCCGGCAACGGCTTTTCGGTGATTGTCGAACGATAGGCTTCGTGAATATCAGCATCCCACGGCACGTGCGCAGGATAGTCGATTGTCCCGAAAAGCAACGGGAATACGGGATCGCCGGTATTCGCGAAATTCCAAAAATACCATTGGCTTCCAAAGATTAGTAACGCCGCGCCAAAGGCGAGTCCGTGGGCCAGCCAGCGTTTGTGGAACAACAACATGCAACCACAGGCAAATGCGAATATCAGACCGGTGTATTTGCTTGCTATGAAGAAACTTGCTGCAATACCTGCGAGGAGAGCCAAGCGGAAATCGCCCGAGCGCCGTGCTTCAGCCGCAAACAATACGGCCGCCAGAACAAACATGGCGTTCCGAACCTCGATATGGCCGCTGCCGGCACTGTATGTGACTGCTGGCGTACACAGAAAAACCAGAGTGACGGCGAGCGACCAGTTGGTGCTCAGAAACCGACGAGCGATGACGTACATCAACCACGCCGCACCCCAGCCGGTGGCCATCGTCCACAAGGTCATCAGACCTTCTCCGCCAATTCCCAGCGCGGCAAGGTAGGTCATTTGTTGCATGAGGGGGATGGCGCCCTCGATGGCTTGGTAGACGGGGAAAAGGCCGCCCGCGGCCAGGAAGGATTTCGGCAGGGCAAAATGGTAAGCAAGGGAATCGCCGTCGGCCGGTGGTGCAAGACCCTCCATGACATCGACGCTCAAAACCAAGGCAACGCCGAGCCATAGAAGAGCGCGAACACGGATGTCGCCCGGCAGGTCGGACAGAACGGCGGCCGCGTCGCGTTGGCCACCCTGACCCTTGACGATAGGGATCAGGAAAACCGATCCCAGGGCCAGAACGGCAAGGACGGCGACGAGATGGAATGGCTCAATGAACCCTGCCAAGGCCAGGAAGAATACGACCCAACCGATCAGCCCCACTCCGAGCGCAAAGGCCAGGGTGAAAATCTCGCGCGGCGGAAAGTGTCCGATCAAGCCGCTCCCGCGCAATAGCAGCGAACCGCCGCCGAGGGCAGCCATGATCATCAGTAAAAGATAAATGAGAGACACGGCTTGATGAAATCCGGCTAAGTCGCGCCGTGATGGGAGAGCGCCTTCGTGGCGATAACGCTAAGGTGGCGACGGCGCTTGCTATACAAAAAGTCCAATCCGCCCTCAAGTAGAAGTTTCTGATAGGGTAGGGGCGCGGCCGGTGAGATCGAATCTGCGCTCACAGCCATGGCGTCACCATCGGCGCCGTTGGCGCCGCGTAAACCGCTACGGCAATGGCGAAAACGTGACGCGATGACACCTAAGGCGGCGGTGTTGATGCTGCCGATATCACCGAAAGCGTAGGCGTACCATCGGGTGGTTTGTGACAGGCGTTCGTCCATGAGATCGGCCGCCGTGATGATCTCTTCGGCCAGGTCCACCGGCTGCAGTTCAGACAGGCGACGATGAAGCATGCCATGGCAACCGATCTCATGGCCGTTTTGTTTCAATTGGGCCAACTCGTCCCAGGTCATTAATCGGGTGGACGGTGGAAGCGATTCGGGGCCAATCCGCCCCTCGAAAACACGTTCTGCGACCGCCGCCCGCTGGGCTTCGCCTGAAAGATCCGTTAATCCCGGGCAAACGAAAAAAAGGGCCTTGACCCCATGGTGATTGAGGATTGAATTGGCGACTTGGAAGTTCGAGGCGAAGCCGTCGTCGAAGGTAAGCAGGCACGGCGCTTTCCATGATGCTGAATTAGGCCTCGGCGGCGGTCCCCGCTCCAACCACGCGGTTGCCTCCTCCGGGGTTAGCGTGCCGTGTTCCGTGGCGATGTAGCCGATCAGCCGATCGAACGCGGCTAGGTCGTAGTCGGAAATATCGTGGAAAAGCAAGGCGCGGAATCGCCCGTCGTGGGGACGTCCCAATCGGGCTAACCGGTGGGTGCCCCTTAGAGCCGGTGCGAGCAAGTGACGAAGACGTGCCATTTAACTCAAACGACCGCATGAGAGAAGACCGAGAACCCGCCATCGAGTTCCCGGTCCAAAGGCCAACATCCCCGTCGTTCGTGTATCGTCAGCCACCAAGGACCTTTGCTGTCAGCGGACCGATGAAATCGCGAAACTGAAACAAATACGCTGCAATCACGGCGATCACCCAAACCCACAACAGGAAGGTCCAGTTCACGGGTTTACCAAGCATGACTGTTTCCGGTTTTTGGTCCGACTATCATGGCTTATTCCCAGTTCAGGGAGGTTTCGACAATGATATCGAGATCGGTGTATTTCGCCAGCCGGCCCAGGGTATGGCGCGACCTGGCGGAGTTAGCTACGAAAACTGGTGCGCCGTTCTTGACGGCTGTATCGATGAACGGATTTTCACCCAAACATTTTACTCCGGTCTCGTTTCCATGGCTGCAACACCGACAGCGTTCCAAACAGAAGGGCTCGCGGGTTGAGTGGGAAAATCCTCAGGCTTTCGAGAAATCGCCGTCGCGCATCGGCGTATTGCCGTGCGGCGGCAAATTGCCGTGCTGCCCCGTAAACGACCATCGAACGGCGGAACCGAAAGCGAAGACCGTCCAGAGGCCGTTTCGGGGTCAACTGTCGAAAATGTTGCTCGATGGCATACAGGCCCGCGTTCATGTGGCGCAACACTGCGGCACTGGAGTTCCCTTCATGTAGGCGGTAAATGGACTGAACCGAATCGATGAACCGAACCCGGACCGCCAAGGCCGCGAGCCGCAGCCAAAGGTCATAGTCTTCGCAGGTCACCAATTCCGGATCCTCCCGAAATCCCCTGACCCGTTCCAGTATATGCCGCCGCACTAGGACCGCTGTGGGTGAGAAGCAATTGCCGTTGAAAAGGAGCTGTCGGTACCCGGCATCCGACACCTTGCAATGCGGCGACACGCGAAGTGTTCGACCGTTCCGAACGGTCTTCTCTCGGTGGCAAATGAGATCCGCTGCTTCGCTGTCGGCCAGGCAGACTTCCAACTTCCCCGGCTCCCAGAGATCGTCGGAATCGAGAAACGCGATCCACTCTCCACGAGCCCTTCGAATGCCTTCGTTGCGTGATGCGGCAATGATACCGTTATTGCGGAAATCGATGAGCCGAAACCGCGAGTCGGCAAACGAGTTGACCACGGCCTTAGTTTCATCTTCCGAATGGTTGTTGATGATCACGGCTTCCCAATCACGCTCTGTTTGTGCACGCACGCTTTCCAGCGCCAGCCGCAGCAACCCTGCTTGGTTGTAGGTGGGGATGACGACGCTGACCTTAACCATTTCCGAACGTCCTTCGGCAAAATTCCAAAGTGGCGTCAATCTCGCCGGTGAGGTCGGCGTCCAGTTGGAACCCGCTGGCACTTAGTCGGGCTGTGGATATCTCGATCGCCGTCGGTCGGGCTCCGTCATCTGGAGCATGATCAATGGGCCTCATATACCCGTCAATCCGTGCTGCCCGCTCGGCGATCAGACGCGCCAATTCAAAGCTGCACATTGAACGTCCGGCGGCAAGGTTGAAAAGCCCGTTACCCAGGGCGTCGGCATCGAGTTCAAGAAAGTGCCGGATGGCCCTTGCAATTTCAACAACTGGAACGAAGTCGCGTTGCTCCCAGCCGGTGCCGCGCAAGACCAGTCGCCGCGTTTCGAAGGCTTGCCGGCAAAGGTCGTTGGCGAGCAGCATCCAGCAGTTCGCGAGCGAGTCCATGGGCGCGCCGACGCCATTGGCCAGGCGTAGCGTAACTCCTTCTATGTCCGCTGCTCTGCGAACAGCGGTTTCGGCCGCCAGGTGGGTGGTTGCGTAGGGGTGGGTGTTTTGCGTGGGCGAGGTCTCGTTCAGTCGTCCTGCAAGAGGGGCCCCGTAGACGTGCGCGGTAGAAAGGTAAATGATTCGCCCGACACCCACCGCATTGGCGGCGCGGAGCAATTTTTCGGTTCCTTGGATGTTCACACGTTCGGCCGCGGCCGGATCCTTGGCGCAATCACCTGCGTTCAGGGCCGCCAAATGGACCACCCGATCCACGTCGTCGAGGGAATTCGTCAATGTCGATTCGTCCGTCAAGTCGAGGTCTGCGACGTTCATGCCTGCCGCCCATGGCGGACGACGATCTTCTCCTCCGCGCACGAGTAACCGAACCGCATAACCAGTGCCGGCCAAATGGTTGGCGATACGCCCTCCCAGATAGCCGAATCCGCCGGTGATGGCGATCGTTGGGCTCATCCGTGCTTGATGGCCCAGTCGTAGCCGATGGCGGGATCGAACGGATCTCGGCGAGAGATCTCATCAGGGTCGTGCGGAATAGTTGCGCAGTTGGCGACGATCGCGGTGTGGTCACCGACGCCCTTGAAGCCGTTCCAGACCATCGGCGGCACCGTTACAAGGACGTAGTCAGCAGGGCTCATGAATATCTCTTGAGTTTCGCCGCGGGTGGGACTGTTGTCGCGGTCGTCGTGTAGGACGAACTTGATCTTCCCGTACGGCACGGCGTAGTTCAGAGTCATGATTTTGTGAATGTGCCAAGCCTTCACCACGCCGGGATGAACGGTAGAGAAATAGATCTCCCCAAACTGCTGAAACACGGGCGAATCGTTCCGCAACATGTGCATCACCGAACCGCGTTCGTCTGTGAAGTGTCCGAGCGGTGAAATGGTCACACCATCGATCATGGCCGTCCCCTCTCAGCGCGCCCATGCCTTGTCTTGATCCAGCCAACCGCTCCCATTCCGAAGACAAAGTAAATCCACATGGTCAATGCCAGTGGCAGAAGGCTGCCTGTCATCAGGGTGAAATTGGATTCTTGGTAGAAAAAGGGCAGTACAAGTCCGGCGGCAATCGCTTTCTCCGCCACGTTGGTTCTCGGTGCGTTGAACAGGCGGTCAAGAAGTCCCATGAAAGACCCAATCAACGCCATCCCCAAGAAAATGCCGATCCTGCCATAATTGGCGTACAGTTCGGTGATCCAAGGAATATTCACGGACATCGTCCACTGCTGTCCGGTTTAATTTTATGGACAGGGTGCACGGCGTTGATTCTACTCGTTTCCAAGCGTTTGGCGACGATTGGGACACGAGAAGGGAGCAACGCCGTGCGGCATCAAAATAGCGTATT
>Ga0209259_1000118_pt1 | contig 20740 bp, 19 predicted proteins | sample WorMetGr2BELIZE1_FD_187417 | JGI IMG/M metagenome (GOLD analysis project Ga0209259, IMG submission 187417) | Marine gutless worms symbiont microbial communities from Max Planck institute for Marine Microbiology, Germany - Inanidrilus... ...
TGTGTCAAAGACGCTCTCAGCCCCTCCAAAAGGCCCCACTTCGCGCCAAAACAGCGCAACCCAAGGCCCAGCGACGCCAACCAAGCTACAAGCGCATCCGCCCGACCGTTTTCACACGGCCAAGACCCGAACCGGGGTCCGCTCACCGACAAAGAAGTCGCCGAGCCCCTCCACGTCGGCATCGGCGACGACGCGGCCCTGGTGCAGTTCCGGATACACTTGGCGGATGCGACCCTCGCGGATCGGCGCACTGCGTTCGCGGTTGCCAGACGTCATGCCGCGGCTGCCGACTTGGATGACGTCGCCTTCGCTGAGGAAGCGCGCGTGGCGTTCAGGCAAACGCAGGCGAAGGACGTAACCCCGCGCGGCTATCGTGGCGATCGGTTCGCCGGCCATGACTACCGCGCCTTCGGTCACCGCGACATTCAATACTCGTCCGTCGGCCGGTGCCAGGACCACACCTTCCGACTGCTGCTCCGAGATCACCTTGCGGTCGGCCGTCGCCCCGGCCAGAGCCCGGTCGGCCACTTGCATCGCGGTCTCGGTCTCGTCGAGCCGGGTGCGGGGAATTGTGCCGGCAGCGAAAAGGCTACGGGCTCGCTCGACAGCCGTCTTGGCCAGGTTCCACTGCGACTGCGCCGCCTGAACCCGAGCCTCCAGCGCTGCGATCTGAAGCCCCAGCTTGGCGTCGGTCACGCGAGCCACGGGATGACCTTCAGGCACTTCGACGCCCTCGTCGACCTCAAGCGCGGTTATCGTGCCGGCGATGCGCGCCCGTGCGGTCGCAACGTCGGTCGTCTCGACCGTCCCGTACACCGCTTTGAGGTCATCGATCACGGTCGTGCCGACGATCAGCGTGTCTTCGGCGGCGCCGGTGTGCGACGGGATGGCAGCAAGCGCCGACACCGCGAAGGTCATGACGGCTACTAGCATTCGAGGGGTCACCAATCGTCCTCCTGGAAATATCACTTTTCTATTATATGCGAATTTGCTAATTTAACAACCACCGTGTCAGGGAGCGGTTGCTACCCCCCTGCGCGCCACGGAGAACGGAGCGAGCAAAATGAGTATCGATCGGGTTGTTCTGGCTTTTGCCGGGCTGATGGTCTTGGTGAGTCTGGCGCTGTCCCAGGTCCACCACGTCTACTGGCTGTGGCTGGCGGCCTTCGTTGGCGCCAACATGTTCCAAGCCGCGTTCACCGGCTATTGCCCTCTCGCCATCGTGCTGAAGAAGTTGGGTGTACGCCCTGGTCAGGCGTTCGTCTGATCCGGCCTCACTTGAACACGGCGCGCCGCTCGGCAACGCCGTACGGATCTTCGTGAATCAGCACCTCGGCCCCGGGGAAGGCGTCTTCGATTTCGGCCATCACCGATTCGGCGATGATATGGGCGTCGTGCAGGGTGATCTCGCCGTCCATCTCCAGGTGAAGCTGGATGAACGTGCTCGGCCCAGACGACCGGGTTCGCAGGTCATGCATGTCGATGACCCCAGGGTGTCCCACCGCGATTGTGCGGATCCGCTCGCGGTCCTTGTCGGGCAGTTCGCGGTCCATCAGCAGGTTGAGGCTCTCGCGGATGATGGTTAGTGCGCCCCGCAGGATGACGAAAGCGATGGCCAGGGCGATCAGTGGATCGGCGTAGACCCAACCAAAATGTACGGTCAGCACCAGGGCGACGATGACACTGACATTGACCAGCAGGTCGGCCGAGTAGTGTAGCGAGTCGGCGCCGATGGCCACCGAGCCGGTGCGCCGGACGACGTAGCGCTGGTAGAGGACCAGCCCGGCGGTCACGACGATCGAAAACGCCATCACCGCGAAGCCGACCGTCGAGTTCGTCACCGCCACCGGGTGGAGGAGGCGTTCGCCGGCTTCAAACACCAGGAACGCCGCCGAGCCGCAGACAAACGCCCCTTGGATCAACCCGGCCACCGGTTCGGCCTTGCCGTGACCGAAGCGGTGCTCGCGGTCGGCCGGAACCAGCGCCTGGCGGACGGCTACCAGGTTGACCGCCGACGCCGCGAGATCGAGCAGCGAATCGATCATCGTCGACAGCATGGCGACCGACCCGGTCACCAGCCACGCGACCAATTTGGCGGCGATCAGCACAAGCGCCACGGACACTGAGGCATAGGTCGCCGTCCGCTTGAGGCGCTTTGCGGTTTCCGGATCCACGTCCGTCGCACCCGGTTTGTCCGCCGCGCCGATCACGGATACAGTTCCTGCACCGACCAGCCCGATTCCGTTCGCCGATAGAGGACGCGCATGTGCAGGCGGAACGGCCGGTCCTCCCAGAACTCGATCGATTCCGCGATGAGCCGGAAACCGGACCAGAATTCGGGTCGGGGAACCGTGCCGACGGCGAACTTGGCGGTAAACCGGGCGACCCGCGATTCGAGCTCGAATCGCCCGTCGAGCGGCGCCGACTGCTTTGACGCCCAGGCGCCGATCTGGCTCAACCGCGGGCGCGTGGCGAAGTAGGCATCGGCCTCGGAATCGTCGACCGGCGCCACCGGCCCATCCACACGCACCTGCCGCCGGAGGGACTTCCAGTGGAAACACATCGAGGCATGGGGGTTTTCCACCAAATCCTGCGCCTTGCGGCTGCCGAGGTTGGTGTAGAACACGAACTCGTCGCCCTCGACGCCCTTCAACAGCACCATGCGCGCAGACGGACGGCCGTCCTTCGAGGCCGTCGCCAGGGTCATCGCGTTGGGATCATTGGGTTCGCTGCCCTCGGCCTCGGCCAACCAGGCGTTGAACTGCTCGATCGGATCTACGGACTGGGTGACAGTCATGGCGGGCCTGAGGGACGATCGGAGATCGGTTAAACCGTGCCGGCGATATCCAAACCAGCCCGCTTTACCCGGACGGCGTTATGCATATCTTAATTCCGCCTGAATTATCCAGGAATGGTTACAATAAGGGGTACGGCTGCGGCTTCGTCACGTGACGGTGCCGTTGTCCCTCGAATGACCGGAGGTCCGAGACCCATGAACGTCAAGAAGCTCGTTCCCGTCGTCCTGGCGGCAGCCCTGGTTGCGGGTTGCGCCACCGGGTCGGGTCCCAAGCAGACCGGCGGTACTCTGCTGGGCGCCGGCCTCGGCGCGCTTGCCGGCTCGCAGATCGGCAGCGGCAAGGGCCAGCTGGCGGCCGTCGCCATCGGCGCCCTCGCCGGTGCGTACCTGGGCGGCGAGGTCGGCAAGTCTCTCGATGCCGCCGACCGCCAGGCCATGCAGAGCAACGCCCAGAACAGCCTCGAGTACGGCCGCACCGGGCAGACCTCGTCGTGGCGCAATCCCGACAGTGGCCACAGCGGCACGTTCACGCCGACCCGCACCTACGTCAACACCGCCGGTTCCGACTGCCGCGACTATGAGAGCACGATCTACGTCGACGGACGCGAGGAAACGGTGGTCGGCCAGGCGTGCCGTCAACCCGACGGGACGTGGCGTATCTCGCAGTAAGCGGACACGTCCGAACGCCCCATGCGGGACCCATACGTCGTTCTCGGTGTTTCGAGGACCGCCGGGGCTGACGAGATCAAGACTGCCTACCGGCGGCTGGCGCGTGAGTGCCATCCGGATGCCGATCCGGGCAACCCCTGGGCTGAGCAAGAGTTCAAGGAACTGGCACAGGCCTACGCCCTGCTGTCCGATGCCACGGCCCGGGCCCGCTACGATCGAGGCGAGATCGATGCGAACGGGACGGGCCGCCGCGGCAGGCGGACCCGGCCGGGTGGGTCTTCAGGCGCTAAAACGGGTGGACATGGCCGGATCGTCAAGATCAAGGGTGCCAACGTCTCCTATGAAGTTACCGTCGGTCTGCTCGACGCGGCCCACGGCGTGACGAAAACCCTCGACACCACCAGCGGCAAGACGTTGTCGGTGCGCATCCCGCCGGGAACCACGGATGGCCAGGTGCTGCGCCTCAAGGGTCAGGGCATGCCCGGGTTCGGCGGCGGCGGCGCCGGCGACGCGCTGGTCGAGGTCCATGTCGAGCCGCACCCCGACTTCGAACGCGACGGCGACGACGTCCGCATCGAGGTGCCGGTGACCCTGGCCGAGGCCGTGCTCGGCGGCCGCATCGAGGCACCAACCATCGACGGGCCGGTTTCGGTGACCGTGCCACCCGGCTCCAACACGGGTACCGTGCTACGGCTGCGCGGCAAGGGCCTGGCCCGGAACGACGGCGACGGAGATGGCGGAGGACGCGGCGATCAGTATGTCAGCCTGCGGGTCGTCCTGCCGCCCAAGCCCGACCCGGAACTCACCCGGTTCGTCGAGCAGTGGAGCACCGCCCACCCTTACACGGTGCGGCGCGCGCCGAAGTAGCGGGGGCACGGCATGCGTGATCCCTACGAGGTGCTCGGCGTCAACAAGGGTGCCGACGTCAAGGAGGTCAAGAAGGCCTACCGAAGGCTCGCTCGCGAGCTGCACCCGGACCTCCATCCGGGCGACGCCAAGGCCGAGGAGCGGTTCAAGGAAGTGGCGGCGGCCTACGACTTCCTCTCCGACGACGACAAGAAGGCCAAGTACGACCGTGGCGAGATCGACGCCTCCGGGGCGCCGCGCTACGAACGCGCCTTCTACCGCACCTACGCCGACGGCGAGCCGGGAACCCGCTATCACGACCCGCGCGAGTTCTTCCGAGGCTTCGAGGGCTTCAACGTGTTTTCCGACCTGTTCGGCGGCGGCGGCGGCGGCGGACGAGCGGGACCCATGCGCGGCGCCGATGCCCGCTACCGGCTGGACGTGGACTTCCTCGACGCGGTCAATGGCGACACCCGCCAGATCACCCTTCCCGGCGGCAAGCAGCTCAAGGTGGCGATCCCGCCCGGCTCCTCGGACGGCCAGGTGCTGCGGCTCAAGGGCCAGGGTGGCGCCGGCGCGGGCGGCGCGGCGAAGGGCGACGCGCTGATCGAGATCAACGTTCGTCCGCACGCCGTCTTCTCGCGCACAGGCAACGACATCACCGCCGACGTCCCGGTGACCCTGCCGGAAGCGGTGCTCGGCGCGAAGATCGAGGTCCCGACTGTGGACGGCCCGGTAACGTTGAGCGTTCCCCGGGGCTCTAATACCGGCACCCGACTGCGGCTGAAAGGCAAGGGCGTGCCGAAGGCCGGCGGCGGCCGCGGCGACCACTACGTGACGCTGCGGGTCATGCTGCCGGAGAAGCCCGACGACGACCTCGCCAAACTGGTTGGTGAATGGGCGGCCAAGCACCCCTACACGGTGCGAAAGGGAAGCTGATGTCGAGCTTCGACGACATTGTTGCCCAACACGGCGTCCGCCGAGTCGAGCTGGAGGCCTGGATCGAGCGGCGCTGGGTGCGGCCTCGGCGCGACGGCCGGGCCTACGTGTTCGACGAGGTCGACTCGGCGCGGGTAGCGCTGATCGTCGAACTGCGCCGCGACCTCTCCGTCGACGAGGACGCCTTGTCCCTGGTGCTGTCCCTGTTGGATCAGCTCTACGCCGCCCGTCAGGTGCTGCACTCGGTGGAGGGTGCACTGGACGCTCTGCCCGAATCCGTGCGCGAGCAGGTCCGTGAAGCGTTACGGGGACCGCCTGAGCGGTAGCGGCTCGGCGCCTTCCGTCTTGCCTTCGTCCTTTTCCTCGGCCAGCAGATCGCGGAGGGTCATCCCCATCAGCTCGGCCTCGGAGTCAACGGTTGCGTAGGCAACGGTGTCGAGCCGCCGACGCCACGCCGGCACGTCTTCTTCGGCCGCGGGTGCGCCAATGTCGAAGCCGAGACCCAAGGCCCGATAGAGGTCGTAGAGGGTTGCCGTGTCCGGATCGCGGGATGGCAGCCAGCGGCCCTCCGAGGTCACGTCGGCGTAGCCGGCAGTGCGCAGCTGGGCGAGCATGGCATCGACGCCGGCCTCGCTGGCGTTGATGCGCCCGATCAGCAGCCGCCGCTTGATCCCCCGCCCGGCACGGATCGCGCCGTAGAGGGCCGCCAGGATTTCCAGCGCCGGCACCAACCCGTCGCCGGCGGCCCGCGCGCTGCCCGCCGCCGCCAGCCCGCGCCGCCACGATGGCAGCGCCGCCGCGACCACCGCGCCGATCAGCACCACCACCCACGATACATACATCCATACCAGGAAGATCGGCACCGTCGCCAAGGCGCCGTAGAGGGTTTCGTAAGTGGGAAAATGGGTGATGTATTGAGCGAAGCCGTAGCGCAATCCGCTGAGCAGGACGCCCGCAACGACGCCACCCGCCAGCGCGTGGCGAATCTTCACCGGACGGTTGGGGATGATGGTGAAGAACACCGTGAACCCGGCGACGGCAAGCACCAGCGGCAGCAGCCGTGCCAGCCGCCCGAGCGGGCCGGTGAAGGCCTCGATCTCCGCCGACGCGGTCAGTGCGACCATGTAGGTCGACAGCGAGAAGCTGGCGCCGAGCAGCAGCGGCCCGAGGGTCAACACCGCCCAGAAAACCAGCACCCGCGGCACCAGCGGGCGCGGCCGGGTGACCCGAAAGATGGCGTTCATCGCCGTTTCGATGGTCGACAGCAACAGCATCGCGGTCAACGCGAGACCGATGATGCCGGGCCCGGTCAGCTCCCGCGCCTTGCCGACGAACTGGTCGATGTAGGCCTGCGCCTCGTCCACCGCCGACGGCAGGAAGTTGTCAAACACGAAGGCCTGGATGTCCTTCTGCACCGTCTCGAACACCGGAAACGCCGACAGGACGGCGAAGCCGACGGCAACAAGAGGGACCAGCGCAAGCAACGACGTATAGCTGAGCGACGCCGCCACCCGGAGGCATTTGTCCTCGCCGAACCGGCGCCAGACGATTCGGCCGAAGGCGCGGAGATCGTCGAGGCGCGGCCGCAATTCGCCGCCACCGCCCGCGCCCTCTCTCCGCGCTAAGTCAGCCATGCACCGTCGCCCCGCGATTGACGCGCCGCCGGTCATCATATATGGCCTCGCCCTATGGGCGAAACTGCCTTGCGCGACGGCTCCCGACGTCTCCAGAGGCTGGTTTTGCCATCGCGCGCCGATTGTGTAGGATGCGCCGCCCCTTCCCTGCCGGTTCCGTCCGGGGCCTTGGGGGTGAACCAGCGGAGAGGACGTGATGAACGAGCCCGGACCCTTGATGGCCGGAAAACGCGGATTGATCATGGGCGTCGCCAACGATCGTTCGATCGCTTGGGGCGTCGCCCGCGCCGCCGCCGCCCACGGCGCTACCGTGGCGCTGACCTACCAGGGCGACGCCCTGCTGAAACGGGTCACCAAGCTCGCCGACGGTATCGGCTGCGACGTGCTTTTGGAGTGCGACGTCACCGACGAGGGCAGCCTCGACCGGGTGTTCGACGACCTCGCCGGCCGCTGGGGCGGGCTGGACTTCGTCGTCCATGCCATCGCCTTCTCCGACAAGGAGCAGCTCAAGGGCCGCTACGTCGACACCACGGCCGACAACTTCGCCGAGACGATGCTGATCTCGTGCTATTCGTTCACCGCCGTTTGCCAGCGCGCCGAGAAGCTGATGAACGACGGCGGCAGCCTGCTGACCATGACCTATGCCGGCGCCGAGCGGGTGATGCCGCACTACAACGTCATGGGCGTCGCCAAGGCGGCGCTGGAGGCCAGCGTGCGCTACCTCGCCGAGGACCTGGGCAAGAAGAACATCCGCGTCAACGCCATGTCGGCGGGACCGATGAAAACCCTGGCGGCGTCCGGCATCGGCGACTTCCGCTATATCCTCAAGTGGAACCAGCACAATGCGCCGATCCGCCGCAACATCGACCTCGACGACGTCGGCGGCGCCGCCGTCTATCTGCTGAGCAACCTTTCGACCGGCGTGACGGGAGAAGTCCACTACGTCGACGGCGGCTACCATGTCGTCGGCATGCTGGCCGTCGACGCCGCGCCGGCGATCCGCGAGATGCTCGCCAACTTCAACAGCCAGGACCACGGGTAGGCCTTCGGTCCCGGTTGATCCGTTCCGGCCGCGGAGGCCCCGATGTCCGGCAACACCTTCGGCACCCTGTTCCGCGTCACCAGCTTCGGCGAGAGCCACGGGCCGGCCATCGGCGGTATCGTCGACGGCGTGCCGCCGGGGATCGCGCTCTCGGAAGCCGACCTCCAGGTGTGGCTGGATAAGCGCCGTCCGGGTCAGTCCCGCCACGTCACCCAGCGCCGCGAGGCCGACGCCGTCGAGATCCTCTCGGGCGTGTTCGAGGGCCGCACGACGGGCGCGCCGATCGGGCTCTTGATCCGCAACCAGGACGCCCGCTCCAAGGACTACGAGGCGATCAAGGACCTGTACCGGCCGGGCCACGCCGACATGACCTATCAGGCCAAGTATGGGCTGCGCGACTACCGGGGCGGCGGGCGGTCCAGCGCGCGGGAGACGGCGATCCGCGTCGCTGCCGGGGCCATCGCCAGGAAGGTCCTCGGCGACGGCATCAGCGTCCGCGGCGCGCTGGTGCAGATGGGCCCGGAGGCCATCGACCGGTCGCTCTGGGACTGGGAGGAAACGGCGCGGAACCCCTTCTGGTGTCCCGACGCCGAGGCGGCGCTCCGCATGGAGGCGCACCTGGACGGGGTGCGCAAGGCCGGCTCATCCACCGGCGCGCTGATCGAGGTGGTCGCCGCGGGCGCCCCCGCCGGATTGGGCGCGCCGACCTTCGACCGCCTGGACGCCGACATCGCCAAGGCGCTGATGAGCATCCCCGCTGCCAAGGGCGTCGAGATCGGCGCCGGCTTCGCCGCCGTCGAGATGACCGGCCCCGAGCACAACGACGAGATGCGCATGGCCGAGGGCGATGACGGGCCTTACGTCTCGTTCGTCACCAACAACGCCGGCGGCACGCTGGGCGGCATCTCCACCGGCGCCGACATCGTCGCCCGCCTGGCCATCAAGCCGACCAGCTCCATCGCCACGGCACAGCGCACGGTGACCGTGCGCGGCGAGGACACCCGCATCAAGACCAAGGGCCGCCACGACCCCTGCGTCGGCATCCGCGGCGTCCCCGTCGCCGAAGCCATGGTCGCCATCGTGCTGGCCGATCACCTGCTGCGGCACAAGGCTCAGTGCGGGTAGGGAGTCTCGCTCCCTTCCTATCCTGGAGAGCGATCTTAATCGATCAAACTGCCGCAGTACGAAAACGCCTGCTATAACGATCCCAAGTAGCTACGAAACTGAGAAAGTTCCTCAGGAATGGTCATGGATTCCCGATTCCACAGCACGAACGCCGCTTCGGTCAATGCTCGCGCATCAGAAAAGCCGCATGCCTGAGATACAGAATTCAATACTTGCTTTCCTTCACATTGTTTCCAAAGGTCATTTTCTGCTCTTATGCGATCGTATTTTTTCGCACTAATTTGCAATATTTTCTTTAACTTTTCATTATTGCTAGCATCTAGCATTGAGACCTTTGCTATGTTTTGAACAGTGCCTTCCCAATCGCTTTCAAACTGCTTCCAGCTAATAGATTTCGTTCCCGACTTCGTACCACCGGAAACCACAGGCAATGACTTCAAATCAGAGGTCGCCATCATATGCTGGAAAATCCAGCTGCCGGCACGGGCATCGGCTGCAGCACGGATAAGGTCCAATGGGTCAAGAGAGGTGCGACCGTGCTGGTTCAATAGAATTCGGAGCGTCGGTGGGTGGAGAAAAAAGTTCTCCGCTTCATGAACTGGCAAGACGAATATGTTTCGGTCGACTGATAGCCTTGCTGCTTCTGTTTCGGAGCGAAAGTCTCGATCTACTATGCCACCAATACGAATTCCAGTATCGGTTTCATGGGCGAGCGCCCTCAAACTTTCTACCTTTCGGATGACTTCGGTGCACGAACCGGATTCCAAAAACCTTATGTCCTGAGGTAGCGCCGCGAGTTTGCGGAAACGCTCTCTTTCGCCAACACCTTCCTCTCCTTCAACGAATACGAATAATAACTGAGAAATCGAAAAAGCAGGTGTCCCAACGGCGCGGGAAAGCACTGAAAGCACTGGCCGATCATCCAACCGACTAATGCGGTCTACATTCCGAGTTTCGTCACTTCTTTCTAGAACGAAAGTGGCGTGTTGCCCGGCGGCCTCAACAGCTTCGAGCGAATGCGTCGCAAGCCAAATCTGCCCCGTTTCAACGGTACTTGTGAGGAACTCGACCCAGGATCTAATAAGGTCAGCGTTAAGGTGCAGTTCGGGTTCGTCAAGCAAGAATAGGCCGCGCCTAAGCCCGAAGCGGTCAATTTGACCGACCAGAAAGGCAATTTCCCGCTCACCACCACTAAGTTGATCAAACGATAGCTCTAGGCCAGTTGTGTCAAATAGAAGCGTACGCTTTTTTGAATCAACACCCGTAAAAACTAAGTGTTTTAATATTATTTGGAGAGAGTTTTTGTATTTTTCAAAATGATCTTCAAATTTTGGCTCCTCCATACCTTGCAATCTCGCAATTCTGATTTTCTTTATCAGGGAATTTCCAGATTGATTTTCCTTAGCAAGGAAATATTTTATCCATTCTTCATATAGAGTTGTTGTTTCCTTAAATGACCTTCCGCGCGTATATTCCGCTGTAGTCCAGTCCGTTTCATACGCGTTTGCTATTTCATGAACATTTATATTTTTCTTCGGATACGCACGATTCGCATCAAGAAAAACAAAATTAACTTCTTTAGACTCCGAAAGGTGCCGAACGATAAGTTCAGAAAATTGCCGATTGCTGCCCTGATCGACAATTCCACCACACATTGTTTCCTTTTTCACTGTTTCTGGCGTATTTTTACTTGATATGGTAATGGTCCTATCCCAGTCTGAATATTCCGGGCATGGGACCAGTTTCTTATCTATGATTTCACTTACGCCTTCGTCAATATCAAACTTCAACATGAACTCATGTAGATCTGAAAAAGGATCGCTCCTTTGCTTCTCAATTCCTGGGGACAATCCAATTGCATGCGCACAAGCAGCTATCAACTCCAATAAATGGCTTTTTCCAGTACCATTTGCGCCAACAACGCAAACTAGCCCAGATTCTTCATCCAAATTAAGTTCTATATTTTCAAAATGCCTCCAAAATTTGATTTTTATTTGCCGAATTCGCATAATCTTCTTCTCTAAATTTCCAATTGCTCTTTCCCGTGTTTCGCTTGGCGGAGATGTGTCTACAAATACGATAGATTCAGTCAAAGATCGAATGCCGTAAAGCGCCAAAAGCTAGATGCATTGCCTGTTCGGTTTAGGCGGGTGCGGCAGCCATTGACCAGCCGCCACGGTGCCGGCAGAAGGCGGCGCTCGATTCGTCCAGGTGCCGCGGCCCCGTAGAAGCGTTGCATATGGCAGCGCGCCACAACGCCTTACGCGGAGTGGTTTGTATGCGGGCCGCCACGACCCCTGCGTCGGCATCCGCGGCGTCCCCGTCGCCGAAGCCATGCTCGCGATCGTGCCGGCCGATCACCTGCTACGACACAGGGCGCAGTGCGGGTAAGAGAGACCTAGCCCTCCGCCCGGGGTTCCCGTTCGTCGTCGTTGGCGGCGTCGGTGCTGGGTTCGGTGTCGTCCTCATCGGAAGCGGCGCGGCGCTTGGCTTCAAGCTTGGCCGCCTTCTTCGCCGCCTTGAGGCGGTCCCGCTCGGCGCGCTCGAAACGATAGTTGGGCTTTCGGGGCATGGCGGGCTCCTCTCCGGGGGGCGGGACGGCCGAACGGCCGGGCGAAGGCCCCTACCCTACACCAGATCGCCGCCGGCGCAATGTTCGGGGAGCGAACAGGTGAATGCTGAGACAGCGAGAAGGCATCCCCTCCCCCCTTGCGGGGGAGGGTCAGGGAGGGGGGTGTCTACTGGCGTAACGCGTCGGACGGGCGTTCGAGATTATCTGATTGTCCCCCCCCACCCCATCCCTCCCCCGCGTTGGGGGGAGGGGGTAGCGTAGTTGCCGCGCCTATGGAGACGCGGCCTCAAGGCGCCAGCGTGTCCTCCGCCGCCAAGCCGGCGACCCAGGCCTCGGCGGCGACTTCGCGGCAGACGTTGGAGTCGGCGCCGACCTCGACCGTCACCGTCACCGTGCGCCCGGCGAAACGGGCGAGGTCGATGCCGGTGCGCTCGGTCCAGCCGTCCTCGGCGTGGTCCATGCCGGTGGCGATGACTTCGTCGACGACGATGCCGTCGACCAGCACCCGGAACCGCGCCTTGGTCAGCATGTTGGCCGCGGCGGTGAGGTTGAGCTTGCGGGAATAGCGAAGTGCCGGGCGCTCGCCGAGCACCAGCGCGGTCGAGGCGGTGCTGATGTGCAGACCGGTATCGCAGTCCACCCCCGAGGATGCCCGGCCGTGGACCACCGGCCCACCGTCCGGCGCGGCGGTGCCGGCGTCGAGCCGCCAGCCGGCCTCGCCCCGCCAGCCGGCGCCGAGATCGGTCATCGGTACCGCCGGGTCGGCCGCGGGCGCCGGCTCGTCGTCGTCGGGACCTGCGCCGACGCCGGCGGCCAGTCCGGCCGTTTCGAAGGACTTGGTGAGGATGCCCTTGAGGTCGACGCCGGCGATGGTGCCGGGGCCCGAGGCGCTGCCCGAGCCGGCGGCGATGCCGGCAAGTTCGAAGGCGCTGTCGATGATGCCGCCGACGTCGATGCCGCCGGCACCGCCTCGGCGACCGCCGGCGCGGCGGCGGGAGCGCGGCTGTTCGCGCCGGCCGGACTCGCCACCGGCGCGCTTCTGTTCCTCGTCACGGATGGTGGTGTCGACGATGATCGCGCCGGGCTGGTCGATCTCGACATCCGGTGTTTCGGGACCGGTTGTCTCGGGTTCGCCCGTTTTCGGCTGGGGCGCCTCGGCGGTCGGCGCCTCGGCGGTGGGCCGCACGGTGTCGGTGAGCCCCCAGGCGCGGGCGGCGTGAACCGTCGACGAGATGCCGGCGTCAATGATGAACGGCGCTTCCGTGCCGCAGCCCTCGGGGCCGTGGGGATCGATGGGAACGCCGTGGCCCATGCCGGCGATGGTGTAGGACTCGACCAGCGGTTCGCCGTCGGCGCCGCACCACACCCGGTGGCGGTGGCCGTGGACGGTGGTCTCGTAGGTGTGTGTCGCAGCGAGGCCGTGGATGTCGGCCCACTGGCGGATCGACTGCTCGGCATTGGTCGGGTTGACCGCCGCATCCTCGGCGCCGTGCCAGATCGCGACGCGCGGCCAAGGACCGATGTGCGACGACGCCTCGCGGACACGCCGGCCCCACGACGGGGCGTCGTCCTCGCGGCCCTGGAAGATGACCTCGAAGGCGTCCTGCAGGCCCTCGGCGGCGCCGTAGGGCACGCCGGCGATGATGGCGCCGCCGGCGAAGACGTCCGGGTACGTGGCCAGCATCACCGCGGTCATCGCGCCGCCGGCCGAGACGCCGGTGACGTATACGCGGGACGCATCGACGCCGTGGCTGGCGACCATGTGCGCGACCATCTGGCGGATGGAAGCGGGCTCTCCGGCGCGGCGCTGCATGTCGTCGGGACGGAACCAGTTGAAGCAGCGGAGCGGGTTGTTGGTGCGGCTCTGCTGGGGATAGAGGACGGCGAAGCCGTGACGGTCGGCGAGCGTCGACCAGCCGGTGCCGTGGTCGTATGAGCCAGCGGTCTGGGTGCAGCCGTGCAGGACGACCACCAGCGGCGCGCCGGGGCCGACGCCTTCGGGGACGTAGGCGAACATTTTCAGGTCGCCCGGATTGGCGCCGAATTCGGCGACCTCGGTCAGCCGGCTCGGGCGCTTGTCGATCTTCTCGGCCCAGGCGCGGGCGGCGCGGGCCTTGTCGAGGAAGGCGTCCCAGCGGCCGCTGTCGCGGCGCCCGCGGGCGAGGCTGGCGAGCTTGGCGATGTCGGCGAAGCGGTCGAGGTTGGGGATGTCGCGTCCGAGCATGGCTGTTGTCCTTTCTTCTTCGGGATCGGCGGCGGTGAGCCCGGCGATGTCGATGAGCTTGGCGCCGGGCAGAAAAACCGTGTGCAGGAGGCCGGGATCGGCGGCGCCGCCGGCCTCGGGGTCGAGCCAGGGGGGCGGGCGAGAACCGGGAGAAAGACCGAACCGGCGGGTGACGATGCCCCGCCCCTCGCCGGCCGGTGACCACTGGGCGAGCTGGACGGCAGCAACGGGAAAGCCGCGGCTCACCCAGACGCCGAACAGTCGCCGCGCGATGGCCTCGCGGGTCTCGGCGGCGCGGGCGGCCTCGATCAGCGCGGTCAGCGCGGCGCCGAACGGCACCGCGGGCGGCAGCAGATCCGCTTCGGGCACGTCGTCGTCCACGCGTGCCGGGCCGACGACGACACCGGGTGCGCCCGTGGCGGCGTCCTCGGGCGTCAGCGCGGCGTAGCACCTGATGGCCTCGACGGTGTCCGACTGCTGGGGGGCGGCCATCACCCCGATCAGCAGATCGGCGGCATACCCGGGCGTCGCCGGCGGCGAGCCGGGGCCGCGGGGTCCGGGCGGGATCAGCCCACCGCTGACCAGCAGCGTTACCCGGTAGCGCAGGTCGCGCCGCGACGCGCCGAGAATGTTGGCGAGGCGTTCGGAGAACTGATAGCGGCGCAAGCCGGTGGCCATGGGGCGGCGCCCTTCCGGTGTCTGGCGTCGGGACAGTTATTAGGTAAGTGACGACTACTGAATTGCAAGCCCAAAAAGCTTCGATCGATCGTTTTCTGATCCTTATATTTTATTACAGTGTGTTATCTGTGTTTTCTCACGCGCGACACGAGAATAGACGTCGTGCCGTTTCGGCCCTGAAACTCGAACTCAACCGGGAAATCGGACTACGGACATCCTTCGACACGCGGCTTCGCCGCTGCTCAGGATGAGGGAGAGTGCCAGTGGTCTCCCCCAATCCTCATGCTGAGCAGGCGCGCAAGCGCCGTGTCGAAGCATGTCTGCGTTGGTCGGAACCGACGGTTTCCGGTTTCAGGCCCCGATAGGCCGCGTTTTCGCCAATTTGTCGAAGGCGACGAGCGTCTCGACGACGGCGCTCAGTTCGTTCATCGGGATCATGTTGGGGCCATCCGACGGCGCAGTGTCGGGGTCGGGATGGGTCTCGATGAACACCGCGGCGACGCCCACGGAAACGGCGGCGCGGGCGAGCACCGGGGCGAATTCCCGCTGGCCTCCCGACGCGGTGCCCTGCCCGCCCGGCTGCTGCACCGAGTGCGTCGCGTCGAACACCACCGGGCACCCTGTCTGAGCGAGCACCGGCAGGCCCCGAATGTCGGTGACCAGGGTGTTGTAGCCGAAGCTGGTGCCCCGCTCGGTTATGAGGACATTTTGGTTGCCGGTGCTCTGCACCTTGGCGACCACATTGGCCATGTCCCAGGGGGCGAGGAACTGGCCCTTCTTGACGTTGACGGCGCGGCCTGTCTCGCCGGCGGCGACCAGGAGGTCGGTTTGGCGGCAGAGGAACGCCGGCACCTGCAGGACGTCGACGGCCTCGGCGACGGCGGCGCACTGGCCCGGCTCGTGGACGTCGGTGAGGACAGGACACCCGACGGTCTCGCGGATCTCGGCGAACACCGGCAACGCCGCCGCCATGCCGACGCCGCGGGCGCCCGAGAGGCTGGTGCGGTTGGCTTTGTCGAACGACGTCTTGTAGACCAAACCGACCCCCAGCCCTGCGGCCATATCGGCGAGCGCATGCGCCGTCTCCAGGGCGTGCGCCCGGCTCTCCATCTGGCACGGCCCGGCGATCAGCACCAACGGCAGGTCGTTGCCGAAGGTGACGCCGGCGACGGAGACGTGACGTTGTTCGGTCCCGGACCCGGCGGCGCTGTCCATGCTTACACCAGCCGGCTCTGCTCGACCGCGGCGCGGATGAAGTCGGTGAACAGGGGGTGCGGCGCGAAGGGTTTGGATTTCAGTTCGGGGTGGAACTGCACGCCGATGAACCACGGATGCGTGGGGATTTCGACGATCTCCGGCAGGAGCCCGTCCGGCGACATGCCGGAGAACTTGAGGCCGTTGCTCTCCAGCACGCCGAGGTAGTTGTTGTTGACCTCGTAGCGGTGGCGGTGGCGCTCGCCGATTTCGCCGGTGCCGTAGATCTCGCGGACCCGCGTGTTGGGCTTGAGCACGGCATCGTAGGCGCCGAGACGCATGGTACCGCCCTTGTCGCCGTCGACCTGGCGCTCTTCCAGTTGGTTGCCGCGCATCCACTCGGTCATCAGCCCGACCACCGGCGCCGGGCATTCCCCGAACTCGGTGGAGCCGGCGCCGGGGATGCCGGCGAGGTTGCGCGCCGCCTCGACCACGGCCATCTGCATACCGAAGCAGATGCCGAAATACGGCACACGACGTTCGCGGGCGAACCGCGCCGCCTCGACTTTGCCCTCGGCGCCCCGCTCGCCGAAACCGCCGGGCACCAGGATGCCGTTGACGTCCTCGAGGCGGTGCAGCGACTGGCCGTTCTCGAACACCTCCGAATCGATCCAGTCGATGTGGACTCGGACGTTGTTGGCGATGCCGCCGTGGGTCAGCGCCTCGGAAAGCGATTTGTAGGCATCCAAGAGACCCGTGTACTTGCCCACGACGGCGATGGTGACCTCGCCCTCGGGCTTGGTGGCGCGGGAGACGATGTTGCGCCAGGTGTCCAGGTCAGGCGACGGCGCATCGAGGCCGAAATGCCGGCACACCTGTTCGTCCAGCCCCTGCAGATGGTAGTCGACGGGCACCGCGTAGATGCTCTCGACATCGAGCGCCGGGATCACCGCGCCATCGCGGACATTGCAGAACTGGGCGATCTTGCGCCGCTCAGTGTCTGGGATCGGGCGGTCGGACCGGCACAGCAGAACGTCCGGCTGGATGCCGACGCTCAGCAGTTCCTTCACCGAATGCTGCGTCGGCTTGGTCTTGAGTTCCCCCGCCGCGGGAATGTACGGCAGCCACGTCAGGTGCAGGAACATGACGTTTTCGCGGCCGTGTTCGTTGCCGAACTGGCGGATGGCCTCGAGGAACGGCAGCCCCTCGATGTCGCCGACGGTGCCGCCGATCTCGCACAGTACGAAGTCCTCGCCGTCGAGATCGGCCGAGATGAACTCCTTGATGGCGTCGGTGATGTGGGGGATGACCTGGATGGTGGCGCCCAGATAGTCGCCGTGGCGTTCACGGGCGATGACCTCGGAGTAGATGCGCCCGGTGGTGACGTTGTCCGCCTGGCGCGACGGCACGCCGGTGAAGCGTTCGTAGTGGCCGAGGTCGAGGTCGGTCTCGGCGCCGTCGTCGGTGACGTAGACCTCGCCGTGCTGGTAGGGGTTCATCGTCCCCGGATCGACATTGATGTACGGGTCCAGCTTGCGCAGGCGGACGGTAAACCCGCGCGCCTGCAGAACGGCACCCAGTGCCGCCGATGCCAGGCCCTTGCCGAGGGAGGAGACCACGCCGCCGGTGATGAAAATGAACCGCGCCATGGACCGACAGTCTATAGCAGAGGGTCGGCGGCGAAAAATCGTTATCTGCGAAAAAGCGGACGGCGCCGCCGGATGAGTCCCGGAGGCGCCGCCATCGATGGTCGAAGGTCGCTGTTTTCCGCCGATCAGCGGGCCAACGGCGCGGCCGGCTTGTCGGGCTCCGCCGGCGCCTGGACGGGCGCCGGCGCCGGCTGATCGACGAACGATCCGCTTTCGCGGCCGGCACCGGCGAGAATCGCCAGCAACAGGCTGGTGCCGATGAACGCGACGGCAAGAATCGCCGTCGTCCGCGTCAGCAGGTTGGCGGTGCCGCGCCCGGTCATGAACCCGCCCGCACCGCCGCCACCGCCACCCATGCCCAGCGCCCCGCCCTCGCTGCGCTGCAGGAGGATGACACCGACCAGGGCGATGGCGAGCAGAACGTGAACGACAAGGACGACGGTAGTCATGAGTGCCTCGGGCGCAGACCGTTTACCGGATCAAGAGTAGCTTGCCGATTACGGGCAGCTTTGTGAGATGGTCCAGAAATCGTCGGGTTTCAACGCCGCGCCACCGATCAGGCCGCCGTCGATGTCCTCCTTGGCCAGAAGCTCCTCGGCGTTGGCGGCGTTCATCGAGCCGCCATAGAGGATGCGCATGCCGTCCGAGGCCGCCTGTCCCAGCTTGCCGACAAGCTCGGCGCGCAGCATCGCGTGCACTTCCTGGGCCTGCTCCGGGGTCGCGGTGACGCCGGTGCCGATGGCCCACACCGGCTCGTAGGCGACGACGGTGTTCTCGGGCGTCGCGCCGTCGGGCAGCGAGCCGAGAAGCTGGGTGCGGTTGACGTCGAGCGTCTTGCCGGCTTCGCGCTCGGCCAGCGTTTCGCCGATGCAGACGATGGCTTTGAGGCCGGCGGCCAGCGCGGCTTCCGCCTTGGCCTTGATGATCGCATCGGTCTCGGCGTGGTTGGTGCGGCGCTCCGAGTGGCCGACGATGACAAAGGAACACCCGGCGTCCTTCAGCATCCACGCGCTGGTGTCGCCGGTGTGGGCGCCCTTCTCGGTCATGTGGCAGTCCTGTCCGCCGACCGCGATGCCGCTGCCCGCGACCGCGTCGACGACCTTGGAGATCAGCGGGAACGGCGGGCAAACCAGCATTTCGAATTTGTCGGACGCGCCGGTCTTCATGCGCTCGGCGAGGTTCCCAGCCAGAGCCAGGCCATCGGCCTGCAACCCGTTCATCTTCCAATTCCCGGCGACTAGAATACGTCGGCTCATCGTCGTCTCCCCTGAAGAGTCTTTTTTCGGCCAGATCGCCGCGCGGAGGGCGCGGCGCGGGGGCACTCTTAGCACAGTCCCCGACGCGCCTCCAATGCCGAATGCCCGAGCCGGGTTCGCGGTTGCGGGCCGCGGGTGCCACTCCTATTATTTCGCCGCCGCGGCGCCTGATCCGGCGCCAGGCCCCCTGCCCCGGATGGTGATTGCACGATGGCCATGCTGGATACCCTGCGCAAAGGCGTCGCATCGATCGCCGTAAAGGTGCTGCTGGTGCTGTTGATCCTCAGCTTCGTCGCCTGGGGCATCGGCGACGTGGTCTCGCCCGGCGGCGACGACGAGTGGGCGGCCAAGGTCGGCGACGTCGACATCCACGCCTATGAACTGGGCAACGAGTACCAGCGCGCGCGCGCGCGGCTCCGCGTCGAGCTCGGTACCGACATCGGTCCCGAGCAGGCAAGGGAACTCGGCCTGCCCAGCATGGTGCTGAACCGCATGGTCGACAGCACCCTTGTTCGGCTCGGCGCCACGGACCTCGGCTTCACCGCCGGAGACGACCTTGTCCGCGCCCGCATCCGCGCCGATACCCGCTTCTTCAACGAGTTCGGTGTATTCGATTCAGCCGTGTTCAACGACATTTTGCGGGGACTCGGCCTGACGGAGGGCGGTTATGTAAACGAGATCCGCAGCCAGATCGTCGGCAACCAACTCGTCGGCTCGATCGGCGCCGGTGTCGCCGCACCCCGGCCGCTGGTCGATCATCTTTACCGCCATCGGCTCGAGCAACGGGTGGCGGAAATCCTGCGCATTCCGGATTCGTCCGTCGAGGCGCCGACCGTTGCCGACGAACCGACCCTGCGGACCTTCCACCAGGACAACGCGCCTGTATTCACCGCGCCCGAGTATCGGGCGCTGACCCTGGTCGCATTCGAGGCCAAGGACCTGGCGCCGGAGATGGCGGTACCGCAAGCAGAACTGGACGAGGCATTCGAGGATCGGGGTGACGAATTCATCGAACCGGAACGCCGGACCCTGCGGCAGATGGTGCTTCCCGATGCCGACGCCGCCAAGCGCGCCCGTGACCGGATCAACGCAGGAGAAGATTTCGCTGTCGTCGCCAAGGAGGAAGCCGGACTTGAGGCCGATATCCTCGCTGTCGGATCGACGACCCGCGTTCAGCTTGCCCGTGATCTCGGCGTCGAGATTGCCAACGCCGTGTTCGCTGCGGCACCGGGATCAACGACGCCGCCTCTGCAGAGCCCGCTCGGTTGGCACCTGCTCGAAGTCTCCGAGGTTACCCCCGGCCACGCCCCACCGCGCAGCGAGATCGACGAGAAACTGCGTGCCGAAATCGCCCTCGACAAGGCCATCGACGCGTTGTTCGATCTCGCCAACCGGCTCGAAGACGCCCTTGGCGGGGGCGCCTCGCTGGAAGAAGCCGCGCGCGGCCTCGCGCTCACCGTGCGCAAACTGGATGCCGTCGATCCCGCCGGGCTCGACGCCAACGGCACCGTGATCGCCGATCTCCCAGCCGGGCTATTGGAGACGGCATACGCAACCGAGGCCGGTGCCGAGAGCGCGCTCACCGAAACCGGATCGGATGGCTACTTCATTGCCCGTGTCGACTCCGTCACGCCGCCAACCCTCCGCCCTTTCGAAGAGGTGCGAGACGAGGTCGTCGCCGCATGGCTGGCGAAGCGCCGGGGCGAGGTGGTCGGTGAAGAAGCACAGACCATCGCCGAACGAGTCCGCGGCGGCACCGCTCTCTCCACGATTGCCACTGAACGCGGCCTGAACGTCGAGACATCGTCTCCATTCAACCGCAACGGCGCCAGAGCGTCGCCGGGGATGTCGGCGGATTTGATCGAGCAGTTGTTTTCGGCCCAGCGCGGAGATGTCGTTGTCGGCCGAGGCGTGCGTTCGTCCATCATTGCGCGCCTCGTCCGGGTCGCCGATGCGGATACCAGCGCCGATGCTCAGAATACACGCCGGGCCCTCGCCCGGCAGCTGGCCAACGGCATCGGCAACGACCTTGTTGCCCAGCTCACCAGCGCGCTCCGCGACCGCTACCCGGTGTCGATCAACACCCGGGTCGTCGACGAACTCTACTGAGACCGG
>Ga0209259_1000119_pt1 | contig 20695 bp, 13 predicted proteins | sample WorMetGr2BELIZE1_FD_187417 | JGI IMG/M metagenome (GOLD analysis project Ga0209259, IMG submission 187417) | Marine gutless worms symbiont microbial communities from Max Planck institute for Marine Microbiology, Germany - Inanidrilus... ...
GGGATTGCAGAAAAGATATTAGTAATTACAGTAGCTCCTCAAAATCTTATTTGTCCCCAAGGTAGTACGTATCCTATAAAGGCTGTAGCTATAGTTAGAATAAAAATTATTACTCCAGTATTTCAAGTTTCTTTTATATAGAAAGAGTTGTAATAGATACCTCGAGCTATATGAAGATATATAAATAGTATAAAGAATGATGCACCATTTATATGGGAATTATGAAGTATTCATCCTCAATTTACATTTCGGGTAATATGGATTAAGGATGAAAAAGCTAATTCAGTTCTTGGGAGATAGTGAATAGATAGTATAATTCCTGTTATAATTTGTAAAAAGAGAAATAGGCCTAATAAGGAGCCGAAGTTTCATAACAGAGAAATATTTATAGGTGCAGGGAGATCTGTAAGTCTTGTTGATATGATTTTTATTAGTGGATGGAGTTTTCGAACAGGTTTCATGGTTAACATGATATTATAAATCTATTGTCTAATGATATTTCATGTTGAGATATTGGACTATTTTATCATATTTAATTTCATCAAAATTATCCGTTCTGCCGGCGCAATATCATCATATATTTGGTAGAAGTAAAGTTTAAGGGCTGTATCTGTATTAAGAAAGGATTCTTATTTTTAGAGCTTAAATCTAATGCATTTATTCTGCCATCTTAATATTTTTAGTAGTTTATATAGGATTACAGTTTAGTAACGGAGAGTTATTTATTTTAGGTTTATTAGGGAGAGAAATAGATGTATGAGTATAAGTTTTGGTTTAATGGCTTAATTAGTATCAATTTCATAGTATTAGTTGTGGTTTATAAAAGTTGTTTATTTTTTTTATGTAGTTTCTTTTGTAAGTATAATTATTAATAATAAATAGATTTAGTAAAAATCATGTACCGATAAATATGGTTATTCATTGTATTGGAGATATGTGTGGCATTATAGTAAGTTTTTAAGTAGTTATTGTTGGCTGATTATATTTATTGAATACTAGTTTTTAGTAATGGTAATAGTTTCATTTATATTATGATATCTTAAAGGCAGTATTTGTTCTCATTCTATCGATGTTCTTATATTTCTAGTACAGATTAGCATTCGTTTTCTTATTAAGGCTTCTCATAAGATTATAATAAATATTAGTAAGGCAGTAAATGAAATTATTGCACCAATAGATGATATTATATTTCATGTTGTATATGTATCTGGATAATCAGAATATCGGCGTGGTATGCCCCTCAATCCTAGAAAGTGTTGAGGGAAAAATGTTGTATTTACACCGATAAATATTAGTATAAATTGAATTTTTATTCATCGTTCATTTAAGGTTAGTCCTGTTAGTAGTGGGAATCAATGCGCTGTTCCAGCAAAGATAGCAAATACAGCTCCTATTCTTAGAACATAGTGGAAGTGTGCTACTACATAGTATGTGTCATGAAGAGTAATATCTATAGAAGAATTTGATAGACAAATTCCAGTTAAACCACCTATTGTAAATAAGAAAATAAATCCTAATCTTCAGAGTATTGGTGAGTTTAGTTTTAGATTTGTACCATATAAGGTAGCCAGTCAACTAAAAATTTTAATTCCTGTAGGAATTGCAATAATTATGGTTGCTGTTGTAAAATATGCACGTGTGTCAATATCCATACCAATAGTAAATATATGATGTGCTCAGACAATAAATCCAATTGTTGCAATTCTGATTATTGCATAGATTATGCCGAGCGAGCCGAAGGGTTCATTTTTATATGTATTATGGGCAATGGTATGAGAAATTACCCCAAATCCTGGGAGAATTAAAATATATACTTCAGGGTGTCCAAAAAATCAGAATAAGTGCTGGAATAAAACAGGGTCGCCGCCCCCCGCAGGGTCAAAAAATGATGTATTTAAATTTCGATCGGTTAAAAGTATGGTAATTGCTCCTGCAAGGACTGGTAGTGAGAGAAGTAATAGAATTATTGTTAATAGGATTGATCAAATAAATAATGGAATTCGTTCTAATTCTATACCTCTAGATCGTATATTTATAATAGTAGAAATAAAGTTAATTGCTCTTAAGATTGATGATACACCGGCTAGGTGTAGAGAAAAGATAGCCAAGTCTACTGATGGTCCTCTATGTGCAATATTACTTGCTAGAGGGGGGTAAACAGTTCATCCGGTTCCTACCCCTCTTTCTACTAGTCTTGATAGCAATAATAAAAGTAATGATGGAAATAGTAATCAGAGTCTTAGATTATTTAGTCGAGGAAATGCTATATCTGGTGCTCCTAGCATTAATGGAAGTAGTCAATTTCCAAATCCGCCAATAAATACTGGTATTACAAAGAAAAAGATTATTAAGAATGCGTGTGCTGTAACTATAGTATTATATAACTGGTCGTTTATGATTAAAGACCCTGGTTGAGTAAGTTCTATTCGAATAATTATGCTTATGGCTGTTCCTAGAGAACCTGCTCAGATTCCTAGAATTAAGTATAGTGTTCCAATGTCTTTATGGTTTGATGAAAATAGTCAACGCATGAGAAATTTAGTGTAGTTTATAGAGGCCCTGGTCTCATATTATTAATAAATATAATAATTATTAAATTTTGGTCCTTTCGTACTAAAAATTTATGGAGGTAGAATGTAGAGTATCGTAGATAGAATCTAACCTGGCTCACGCCGGTCTGAACTCAGCTCATGTAATTTTATAAAGATTGAACAAATCTTTTATCTTAGCTTTTGCACTAAGTAAGTTTATAAGCCAACATCGAGGTGCAAATCTTTCTTTTTAATTAGAACTTTTAAAGAAAATATGTCTGTTATCCCTGAGGTAGCTTTAATTAATGGTCGCTGATATGGATCAAGGCATGATTTATTAATCTTGTATTAGAAGATAGTTTTATATATCTAGGCCACCCCAGTCAAAGTTTAGTAAGATTTATGTATTTTAGATAATTTAAGTTCTACAGGGTCTTCTTGTCTTACGAGATTATAAAAGCTTCTTCACTTTTATATAAAATTTTAAATTATTTTAAGAAACAGTATAAATCTCATTTATTCATTCATTCTAGTCTGCAATTAATAGACAAGTGATTATGCTACCTTAGCACAGTTTATATACTGCGGCAATTTATAAGTACATTGAGCAGAAGATACTAGAAATTATTTGCTTCTAGCTATGTTTTTGGTAAACAGTTGGATTTTATATTTGCCGAGTTTTTTATGAAATAGGATTATGAATACTTATTTTTACATTTTAGGAAAAATAAATATATTATATTTTTTTATTCATTAGTTTTGCAGTGATTAGTAGTTATTATTTCATCAAAATTATAAAATATTGTAAATTAGTCAGTATTAGATTAATATTTAGTCTAATTTTTAGTCTATGGCGTAATTATAAGGGCTTATCCTCTTATAAGTGTAGTTTACTACAAGTAAATTTTTTATTTAGTAGGTTTATGAATAACCAGGTATAAGTTTATGCGGTAAGTATGTAGCTCCTAGACTATAATTTTATTTAATAGTGAGACATTATATAATTATAGTTCTTAACAATAATAGTCTAGCTCATAAAATTTCGGGTCCGTATGTAATTAATTTTTCTTGTATAACCATAATGCAAAAGGTACTTATATTTACTATTTGTATTAAATTTATGTTATTTATCTTTTGATATTTTTGTATTTTATAGTTAAGTATAGATAGATATTATTTTGTATATGTAAAATTATAGAACATTAATTGATTTTTAAGGTATTTATAGCTTTAGTGTTCTAGATATAAATTATTGCGTATATTAGTTTTATGTGTATTAATATAATTTATAAAAGTATATAGATGAGTTTAACAATCTTTTATAGTCTTTCAAGGACTAGTGTTTTCGAAACGATATACTAGATTTTTATATATTAAGGTAACCAGAATTTTATTATTTATCTTAATTAAAAGTTAAGTGCTTTAGAGAGTATAAGCTATCTAGTTAATTTATATAATTAGTCTAATATTTTATTTTATTGATTCAGATCAGTTAATAAATGATTTTACATTAACTGATTCTATTACGATTGGTATAAATGAGTGATTTGCTCCACAAATTTCTGAGCATTGTCCGTAGAAAACACCTGGTCGATTTATATATATAAATGATTGATTTAAGCGACCTGGGATAGCATCAACCTTAATCCCAATAGAGGGAATTGTTCATGAATGAATAACATCTGAGGCTGTAACAAGGAGTCGAATTTCTGTTTGTATTGGAATAATTATTCGATTGTCTACTTCTAATAGTCGAAATATTCCAGTATTAAGAGAGTTTTCATTTAGTATAAATGAATTAAAATTAATATATTTAAGATCTCTATATTCATAATTTCAGTATCATTGATGTCCAATTGCTTTAATTGTTATAATTGGGGGTGTTGACTCTTCTATTAAGTATAGGAGTCGTAAAGAAGGGATAGCTAATAAGAGGAGAATTATAGCTGGTATTACTGTTCAAATAAATTCAATTTTATGTGCTTCTTTAAATATGCGATTAGATAATTTATTTGATATAGTAAATATTAATATATAGAAAATAATTGATAGAATTAGTACCATGGTAGTTAGAATAAGATCGTGAAATGATAATAATATTGTTATTGTTGGAGTTACCCTATCTTGTAATTGTAGTTGTGCTCAAGATCTCATTTTTAAGTTATTTATTTTATAATTTTTTAAGCATGAATTAACTTAATTGTTGGGCGTTAGAATAGAGTTTTTAGATCATAATTTTAGTGTAGATAAAAGGCATTAAGTTATGCTATATTCTAAGATACAGCTTCTGCTATATCTACTTTGTTACGACTTATTTCATTTTTCAACGAAAGTGACGGGCGATATGTACATGTATTATTGGTAATTGATAAATTTATAGTAAAACTTTATTACTGTCAAGTTCTAAGATTATTATTTATTTTAATGTTTATGTAACTAAGTGTAGCCCATTTTTCACACATGTTATTAGTTGCACTTTGGCCTGTTTTATATTTGAGTATAAGATATTATTTATTGTTTAGGTATTTAAGCTAAACTTTACGGTAGTATACAAACTGGTGGTTTCAAAGCATGGTAAGATATTTGTGGATTATCATATTAAGTAACAGGCTCCCCTGATTTTATAAAACACCGCCAAGTTCTTTGGTTTTTAAACTATGTTATTATTAACCGATTTAAGTAAATTATATAAATAGAAGGGTCTCTAATCCTTGTTTTAGATTATATTTTATTATTGTTATTATGTATTTTTGAGGCAGAAAGGATATTAATTTGATTTATATGAATATTTTATTATATGAGTGATTTTATTCTTTATTAGTAACTTAAGCTTTTTGTTTAACCGCAACTGCTGGCACAAATTTTGTTATCTTATGGAATAATATCTAATTTCTTACTTTAGATTGATTAAAAATTTTTACTGATTAGTTTAGTATTTATTGTAGTAGGTCATGTAAGATTATTATTATAGTTAATATTTTTAGCTAGAATCAAACTATTGTGGTAGTAGAAGAATAGATCATTGTTGGGGTATGGGCCCAATAGCTTAAATTAGCTTATTCTACTGTAAATATTTATATAACTAGCTTGTTATGAAAATAACTTAATTTATTATGATTATGATAGATATAGAAGCACTTGTTAGAATGAGCTTAAGATTTATAGTTATGTTATTATTTTTGCTATAACCGGGATAATTAAAAGAAGTAATATTAAGGTAGCAGGTAAAATTTTTTTTCATAGGCAATTTATTAAAATATCGTATCGTAGTCGTGGTAGGGCCCCACGAGCTCAAATAAAGATTATAGAAGTGGCTGTAGTTTTTATAGCTAGCTCAGTATTTGATATATTTTTTGTAAGTATTGATATTGTCAATAATCTTATAAATAGAATGTTTATGTATTCTGCTATAAAAATTATAGCGAATATTGAACTTCTATATTCAATATTAAATCCTGATACTAACTCTGATTCTCCTTCTGTGAAGTCTAGAGGGGTTCGATGTGTTTCAGCTAAAATAGAGATAAATCAGGCAATTGTTAGAGGCAGACTTACTACTATAATTCAGGTGAATTCATTTTGTATAATTGACAAGATATTTATTTTTCTAGAGTGTATAATAAAGTAGATTAGAATTAGTGATATTCTTACTTCATAAGAAATGGTTTGAGCAATTCTTCGTAGTGCCCCGAGTATTCCTCATTTTGAGTTTGATCCTCAGCCGGCTATAAATGTGGTATAAACTCTTATTCTTGTAATACATAAGAAATAAGCAATTCTAAATTTTATAATGAAGGATTGATTAAAATGGGGGTATCTTGGTCATAGTAGTAGAGAAAGGCTGATTATTATAATAGGGGCACCAGAATAGTATTTAATATTAGAGATAGTAGTAGTTTTTTCTTCTTTTAAGAATAGTTTTCTAGCATCTCCTATAGGAACAGCTAGTGCTAGAATTCTTGGTTTATTTGGTCCTTTACGGTATTGTATATATCCTAAAAGTTTTCGCTCTCTTAAAGTATAAAAGGCTATTGCTAGAAGTGTAGAGATCATTATTATTATTAGATTAATCATTTTAGTGGCAATTGAAATTTCTCTTTTTAGGTGCTAGTTAATTGTTCTTTATAAACTAAATTGCATTTTAGGTTAGTAGTTTTATGTATAGAATTTTAGCAGATAACTATAATAAATATTTTAGATTGTTATAGTATAATTAATATTAGACCTAATGATCTTATTCTAAGGACTGTATTGGTTGGATTAGGAATATTTTTAGAATTTTCGTAGAGTTTTTTTATTTTAGTAGTAATGAGTATATTTAGTCTAATATTTAGATAGAAATATAAATTTAGTAATGAAGCGAAAATTAAAATAACTGTTAGTATTATTGAGTATTTTAATAAGATATTAATTATAAGAAGTTTTGGTACAAACCCTGTTAATGGAGGAAGTCCCCCTAGGGATAGTAGGAGAATTACAGTACAAATTTTTAAGTTATTAGGAGTATTTTGTTTTTTTCATGGTTGGTATAGAGTATCTATATTTGTTTTATTTAATATAGTAAATAAAGGAACTGAAATTATTCTATATAAGATTAAGTAAGCAATTGATATACAAGGAGTTTTAGTTGCTGGTCCGACTAGTATTCATCCTATATGTGTAATTGATGAATATGCTATAATTTTTTTTATATGTACTTGTCTTAATCCTATAATTCTTCCTATTAATGCGTTTAGAGCAGCTATTAAAGTTCTTATATTAGTTTTAGGCTTAATGATATAAACTATAATAAATAGTGGAGCAATTTTTTGTCATGTTGAGAGAATAAGACAGTTTATTCATCTAATTTTTTCTATTGTTAGCGGTAGTCAGTAGTGACACGGTACTATGCCAAGTTTTATCGCTATGGCAATTCTCATAAGAATATTTATTTTTTCATGGAATCAGTGGAAATTAAGAATAATTCTGCTGCTTATTAGAAATAGTATTGAGCCTAATGCTTGTGGTAAGAAGTAGTCAATTGAGGCTTCAATTTCATTAGTTGTAGAGTTGTTTATTAATAATAGAATAAAGGAAAATAGATTAATTTCTATGGATAGTCAGACTATAAGTATATTTCTGGAGGAAATTACTATTATGGTTGAGATAACAGTAATCGTGTACACTATTAATTTTAGGTTTATGCTAATTTTCATTTAGACCAATTTATAAGGTAAATTGTATATGGCCGGTAACAAGTATGTTTAGTAGGTGAGATTACTTGTATATTTATTTATCTTGTTATTATGCATCACTATTTCTAGATTTTTAAATTTGCAATTTAATGTTATTTTTAACTATGACGCTTAGCATCAGTTTATTAGTTTAGTTGGTATGACTAATAGTATTAATAGGGGCCAACTATGTGAAAATCAGGATGTAAGAATTATTGAATTTGGCTGGAGTGCATGATTAATTATTTTTAATTTGTTTCCATGATTAATTATTGTGTATATATATATAGAGTATGTTGCAGTGGTTAGGTTAGCTATTATTAGTATAATTATGATTGTTTTAGAAATTATTAGTGAAGATATTATAATTATAATTTCTCCAAGAATATTAAGACTAGGCGGTAGGGCTATATTTAGTCTAGTAGAGATTATTCATATAATAGAGGTTATTGGAGCAATTACAAGTGTTCCTCTTATTAATAGAATATTTCGTGTGTTTATTTTTTCATATATGAGATTTCTTAATATAAAGAGACAGGAAGATGTCAGTCCGTGGGTTAATATAATTATTAGTCTTCCGTATTGTCCTAACTTTGAGTTTGAAAGTAGTCCGATTATTATTAGTCCTATGTGCCCTACTGATGAGTAGGCGATAAGAGATTTTAAGTCTGTTTGACGGAGACAGATAATATTGGTAGCTAGAGCTCCTATTATTCTAATTGATAGGATAATATTGGGGATATTTAGTGAGCAGTAGGTAATTATTTTATTTATACGAAGCAGACCATAGCATCCTAATTTTAATAAGATTGCTGCTAAGATTATTGATCCAGCCAGGGGAGCTTCTACATGGGCTTTAGGTAATCAAAGATGTAGTGAAAATAAAGGTAATTTAACGAGAAAGGCTAGTATTAATATTAATCAGCTTATATTATTGTTGAATATTATAGGTAGTGTATGATTTATGTAGGACAAATTTGAGTGAAAGTTTGTCTTTATTAGTGCTAGTAATATTATTAATAAGGGAAGAGAGGCTGTAATAGTATATATAATAATGTAGAATCTTGCTATTATTCGTTCTGGCTGATAACCCCAAATTATGATTAAAAAGAGAATAGGAATAATAGAGAGTTCAAATATAATATAGAATATAATTATATTATTTATTGAGAATAATCTAATTAGAGAGATTAAGAGGGTTATAATAGTAGCTATAAATAGATTTTTTTTATTTTTGATTATATATCTAGATGAAATTATTAATGTGGAAATTCAGATGGTTAATATAATTAGGATTATTGATATTGAGTCTAATATAAGGTTTTGGGATAGAAGAAAAATATGATCTTTTATTGGCAGTATTATAATAAATATAAAATTAATTATTATTATTGTAATAATTATATTTTCTCAGGATTTCTTTAGATTTATTAATAGCATGATTGAGATGAGACTAAATAGTATGATTATTAACATGATCTAATTGTATAATTTAGTCTTGAGTCTCTTCCATTTTTTCGACTTATTATGATTAGTAGTGTTAGACCAATTCTTGCACTACATACATTTAAGGTTAGAAGAATAATTGTAGAGGCTCTTATATTTATTGATTGATAGTTGCAGTGTAGGGGTAAATAGGTAATTATAATTAATATTATGTTTTCTAGGCAGAGTAGTATTGATAGCAGGTGCTGTTTCCGTGAAATTAAAGTTAAGAGTGTCATAGTTAGAGATAGTAAGAGAATAAAGGTGATAGGTTTATTCATATAATTGATTTTATAAAATTTATTTTGTTATTTTCAATTATTGGCAGGACAAGGCTTTAGAGCGAATTCTGAGTCGAAATCAGAGTATAGATGTATTTCTTGTCTGTATTAGTAACAAGTAATAATTTTATTGTCTTCAGCAATATGTTTTGTAATTAAACTATCTTGTTTAAATTAAGTTAACATAGTATAAGTAGCCTTATTATAATAATTCTTGATATAATTGAATTTAGTAGGGTATTTTGCGGGTATTTGGGTAATAGTAAATTGTTATGGAGACTTAAATTAAGAAGTCTATTAGGCAGCCCTAGTCTAAATAGTTTTTCTAGTCATGATTGATCAAGGTATTTATATAGCGATAGTGATAAATTAAAGTAGGCAGGTAGAATGAATTGAGTAGAAATTGGTGTAATAAATATTATTGAAGTAAAAAGTTTATTTGTTGTAGAATGTTTTTTATTTTTATGGGTAAAAGTGATTATGCTAATTGCAAGTATAGTGCTGAATAGTATAATTATATTTGGTATAGTTTGTTTTAGATTTTCATTTATTAATAGGTGTATTTCTTTTATAGGAGAGAGTCATTGAATAATTCTACCAACTCAGATTCTTATTAGGGATATGGTAATTATTGGGGTGTTATTGTTATTTGATCTAATTTGTTTTATAGTTGTAGATTTTTTTATTGGTAGTATTATAATAAAAATTAATAATCGTGTGGAATATATAGAGGTTAAGGCAATTATTAGTATTAGTATGGCATAAATAATTAAGTTTATGTATATTCTTGAAGATCATTCTATAATTTTATGTTTGGAATAGTATCCTGTTATAAATGGAATGCCAATTAGGGCTATTGAGGAGATTATTATACTAGAGGATGTTAATGGGGTTAATTTAGAAAATGATCCAAATAGTCGTATATCTTGTTTGTGGTCGTTTTGTATAATTAGTGTTCCTGCACTAATAAATAAAAGGGCCTTAAATATTGCATGAGCAGCTATATGAAAGAATCTTAATATAGGTATATTTATTGTTATGGGTATTGCTATTAAGCCTAATTGACTTAATGTAGAGAGTGCGATAATTTTTTTTATGTCATTTTCATATATGGCCATAGTACCAGCTGTAAGGATAGTTAATATTCTTGAAATTATAATAATAAGTTGTATTATTTTTGAATGAGTAATAATTATGTTAAATCGGTATAGGATAAAGATTCCTGCTGTTACTAAAGTCGAGGAGTGTACTAGTGCAGATACTGGAGTAGGAGCAGCTATTGCTGCTGGGAGTCAACTAGAAAATGGTAGTTGAGCTCTTTTTGTTATAGCAGCTACTAGAATTCCAAATCATTGATAGAAAAAGTATTTATTTGTTACTAGATGAAAAATTGGTAGAAATTCTCCTGTATTCATAGTTATTCTAATTGATATTAATAGAAATACATCACCTAATCGATTAGTTATTATTGTTAGTATACCAGCCCTTAGTGATCGTGGGTTATTATAGTAAATAATTAGAATGAATGATGTAATTCCAAGACCATCTCAGCCGATAAGTAGACATAAAATATTTGGAATATAGATTAGTATGTTTATTGATATAACAAATATTAGTACGAGATAGGTAAAACGTAGATTATTTAGGTCATTTTTTATATATTCTTTAGAAAATTTTAGAACATTTCTTGAAATAAATAGTACAATTATAGAAAATAGTATTCTTCTTCATTCTAGTATTATTTCTAGTTTTATGGCTGTTCTAAGTATTGAAGTTATTTCTCATTCAATAATGATGGAGTGGTTCATGTGTATAAGTAGTATTATTGGCGGTAGAGTTGCTGCGGTAAGAAAGTAAAGAAATCTTGGAATAATATTTATCATGTGAATATAGATATAGTGATAATATAATTTTGAATCCACAGTTCAATAGTTTATTTAACTTACTATATTATGAGTTTTATTAGATATATTTATAGTAATTTATATTTTATTATTATAAAGCAGATATATAAATATTTGTATTGTAGGATAGTGAGTAAAAATCATAATTTTTATAATGGCTATAGATTAAATAGTATTTTAGGTGATATTAGTTTATGATATATTACAGATATATGATTGGCATATAATGTATTATAGAATAAGTTTAGATTTTAGTGTAGTTTAAATAGTTGACATAGTTTAAAGTATCTGATGGTTGGATTTAGATTGGTAGGAATAATTGTAGTCTATTGAGAGTGGAGCTTTATATTGTGAACTGTTGGGAGTTAGATAATAAGGATTTTTATATTTAGATTTATTAGTTGGTGTGGTTATATCCTCGTAAAGGGCCATTATTGGATTTTACTATTTTAATTACAATAATTATTATATAAAGTAAGATTATTGTAATAACTAATAAAATAATTATATTTGAAGAGAGATATAGTTTTAATAGTTGTAGATTAATAGCTGGCGGGACAAGAATTTGTAGGTTAAGGCTCTTAATTATGATTAGTGGTAATAGGAGTAGTTGAAGTTTTCTTTTAGCCCATATTGAGTCGTTTGATCTGAATCTTACAAAGTAAGAAAATATAGTTATTATTCCGCCAATGTAGATTAAGTATAGAATTATTGCGTATCATGTTGATATTAGAAGGTTAAGTATTAATGAAGAGCAAATTGCTAGTGTAATAATAATAATACTTAGAGTTAGCGGGTTATTTGAGGCAAGTAAGGATCAGGCTATCATAGTCATAAGTATGGAATAGAGTTGTAGTATTGTCATTTTATAGTTTTCAGTTTAGTGAGCCTTCATTTCATTCATAGATAATTCCTATTGAAAGAATCACAAAAAATATATTTAGGAATATTATTATTTGGATAGATCATGATTGAATTAGTGGCATAATTAGAATTAGAGCAATTTCAATATCAAAAATAATAAATAAGACTATTAGTAAGAAAAATCGTAAGGAGAATGGTTTTCGAGGTATAGAATTTAGGTTTATACCACATTCAAAGGTTATAAATTTTTCTGATCATTTTTTAGTTAATTTTATGAAAAATAGAGGAAATAGTACTATAGTTATTGTAATGAGAATAATAATTAATCTGTATATGGTTAGTTGTATCATTAGGGTTATCTATGATCATTTGCATATAATGATAGCAGAAGACAAAAGATATATGCTTGAATCATGCAAATAGTAAGTTCGAATATTAGATATATTCTAGATATTATTCTTATTAATAAAAATGTTTTTATTATGTATGAAATACTATATATGAAAATTAAGTTTATAATTACATGTCCTGCAGTTATATTTGCTGCTAGTCGAAAGCTTAGGGTTAGTGGACGGACTAAGATTCTTGTTAGTTCGACAAGTACTAGAAATGGGCTGAGTCATATTGGTGCACTGTTAGGTAATAGGTGTGCTATAAAATTTTTTGTTAGGAAAGTTGCACTTCTTATTATTAATAGTATTCATATTGGAAGTCCCATAGATAGGGTAAATAGGATATGACTAGTAATTCTAAATAGATAGGGCATTATACCAATAATATTTATAAATACAATTAATATGAATATTCTTCTAGTTATGGATAAAATTATTTTAATATGTTTTAATTTTGTAAGTATTAATTGATTAGAGACATAAGAAATTATTGGTATGAGACCTATAATAATTTTATTTTTTTTTAGTCAGAGTATTCTTAGAATTATAATTGGTGGTGTAGCTACAGCTATTAAGTTTTTATAGCATAGACTAAATCATATAGGATCGAAGTTTGAAAAGATATCTATTAGCATTCAAGAACTGAATTTCAATTTTAACTTTGAAGGTTAATAGTTTTTTTAACTTAAATTCTTAAATTATTTAGTTTTGATGTTATGAGCCTCATCAGTAAATACAAATGTATAGGCAGATTCATACTACATCGACAAAGTGTCAGTATCAGGCTGCTGCTTCAAATCTAAAGTGATGTCTTATGGAGAAGTGTGATTTTATTATTCGAATCAGATTAATAAGAAGAAATAGTGTCCCAATTATTACATGAAGACCATGAAAGCCAGTAGAGATAAAGAAAGTTGAGCCATAGACTCTATCAGCAATTGTAAATCTACAGTTTATATATTCTGTAATTTGTAAAAAAGTAAAGTAGGCTCCAAGAATAATAGTGACTAGTATTGTTTTTATTGCGGTTATTCGCTTACCTAATATTAGTCTATGATGTCTTCAAGTTACTGTAAATCCTGATGCTAGTAGAATTGTTGTATTAAGCAGTGGAATTCTTATAGGGTCAATAGTTTTTATTCCAATAGGTGGTCAGCTACACCCTAATTCTGGTGTTGGAGCAAGACTTCTATGAAAAAATCTTCAAAAGAATGAAAAAAAGAAGCATACTTCTCTAATAATAAATAACATTATTCCGATACGTAGGCTTTGTTGTACAGATAATGTATGTTTTCCTATTATAGTGGCTTCTCGAATTATATCTCGTCATCATTGAATTATGCATATAATTATCAGTATTATACTTAGTAGTAAAAGGTATAGATTGTTGAAGTGAAATCAGTTAATAAGTCCTATAGCAAGAAATATGGAACTTGCAGCTAATATTATTGGTCATGGACTGAGTTCAACTAGATAGTACGGGAGTCGTGGCATATTGGATATACTTTAAGTAGTTTTTATTTGGAAAATAAATGTATTTATGTTATACTAAAAGTATTTATGTAGAACTAAGTGAACATATAGGTATGTTATTTCCTAGTTAACGGGTAGGTGCTTAAAGCTTTCACTTATAGTATAGAGTTATTAAGAATTGAGAGGGTATCTTTTTTGATTTACAAGATCATTGCTATTTAAGTATTAGCTTTCAATTCCAGAGAGCTCAATAGAGAATTTTAGTTCCCAGGACTAATATTTTAGTTAAATTACTCTCAGAATTAGATAGGATAATTTCATAACTTTGAGTGTATATGATAGTTTTTAGTTTTAATGTTATTTTATTATAAGACTGTATTCTGATATATTATGAGTTATAGATAGTTTATGAGTAGGAATTTGGGCTGTCACTGATATTTAGTGTTATAGGTATAGATATTTATAGATTTTATAGTCAGTTATTTTAGAGATTTGTAGTGTTTATTATTATTGTAGCTAATAGATTTATTTTATAGTAAGTGTTTAGTTGATAGGATGTTTAATTAATTTATATATATATTACAGCTTAGTTTATAGGATATTTGGAGAGTTGTGATGTTAAGTTTAGAAATAGTTTGATAATTAAGTGGTAGTTGTATGGTAGAATTTGTAGCTAAATAGGTGAGCGGAGAAAATAGAGTAGGGATAAATATGTAGCATAGACTATTATAGAGTGTAGAGTGATAGAATGATTGATATCAATAGAGAAGAGAAATGAGCATAAGTATATAATAAAGGAAAGTAAGTATTAAAGTGGAGTAGTAATAGCTATAATTTATAGTTTTATATTGGGTATAAGTAAGTTTATTTTTAGTAAGATTTAGTATATAGTAATATTTTATTTTAGTATTGTTTGTTTTGCAATTTTATGCTTGCTTATAGGATTAATTTGGAATTAGAGAGCTTAGGTAGTAAGTTATGTATTTATAGAGTTATTAGGATTTAATAAGTTTTCAGGTTTATAGATTTATTTAGTTTTATTGTTTATATAGTATTTTATTGGTATTTAGATAGAATGTGTTTATAGTTTGTTTTTAGATCAGTATGGATTTAGCTATTTGAGGCGGATTATATATTGTCTTAATTGTTTTATTATAGTAATATATTCTTGTATATTTAGTTAGCTATAGCAAGAAATATAGAGGTAGTTAAAAATAATTGGAGCAGGATTTGATTATATAGGGTTTAGTGTAGCGGGATTGTATTTTTGTTTGTCATTATGGTTAGATGATATTAATTTAGTAGAGTTTGTAGAGGCAGTTTATATAGTAGATAATATTTTATATTAGGTGTCATTATAGAAAAGTTTTGATTAAGTCAGTAAGTAATATTTATTAATGTAGTAGTTATATAATGATGATTAAGGTAGTTGAGTAGTTTAGTTTTATGGTAGTTTATAGTTATTTTAATGTATATGATTTAACAGATTGTTTATATAAATTTAGTTGTAAGAATGCAGTAATTTGATATAATTGGTATTATAGAGTTAGGATGAATTGATAAGTTAAGTAATAGTTATAGGTTTTATTTATTATGTATATGGATATAGTGATTGATAGTAGATATTATACATATTTAGTGTATTTAGAATAATATTTTATATTTATAAATTCTTGATAAATATTAGTTTTGTGTAGTGTTTTGATAAATATGTAGATGGTGGTAATTTATAGTTGATGGAGTTAGTAAAGTTTTGTTTAAATATTACAGGATTTAGTTATTTTGTAGTATTTGTTAGTTTTAAGCATGTTATTTTAGATTTATAAGTGTTAAATTGATTAGTATTATGGAAGTAGATAGTAGAGTGTATAATTTATTTAATGAATAGTTAGTTTTGTTTATTAGTATGGGTTAAGTACAGCAAGCAAGTTTAATTGTATGAGATTAGTTTTGGGTATATTTGATAAATAGTGTAGTTTATAGTTATATGTAATTTATAATGTTTAGTAGTAAATATTTATTGTTATGCTATATTAGATTTGGGTTTAGTGAATATAGTGGCTGAGCAGTATTTATTTGATTTATGTTTGTTTACTAGAGTGTGTGAGTATTTATTATAGTAGAATATAAATATTTTATTGGATATAGGCTTAGTACTAGTTTATGTGCGAAATGAATTAAATTTGGGCAAGTATGGTGAATATTATTTATATTAGGTTGGTAAATTTTTGATACTATAAGTAGAATTATGGGCGTTGTGTATTTTATACAGAGTTAGAAGTTGAATTTTAATTAATTTATGTAGATTTGACAATAAATATAGTATATTGTGTTGTAGGTATGTAGAACTGTAGTTTTATTTTGGTAGTTGTTTGAAGTTAGTTTATTTAAATTGAAGGAATAATGGGTATTTTATAGGTTTGTATTTTGATAAAGTTTGAGCATAAATTTAGGTAAAGTATTAGATTAATATCGTATAGTAGATTTTTATATAGTTATTATAGCTTACTACATAAGTAATTTAGATTTGACAAATCTATGTTATTATTTAACTAAAGGCTATTTGTTGATATGAGTTATTGGTAGTATGTTAATAGATTATAGATTTTAGTATATTTGTTTAATGTGTAGATGACATAATATAGTTGCTAGAGTTTAAGTAGGAGTGTTTACTTTAGGTTTTATATAGTTTAATAGTTGTATATTAAATTTGTCTAGTGTAGTTATTTAATTAATTTTATATTTAAAGAAAATAGTTGTATGATTTATTATGGCTCAGCATAATATAGATTAGTTTTAATATGTGAGAGAGGTAATAGCTTAAGATTAATATAATAATGATTCATAATATATGATGTTTATTGTAATATTGATGCAGGCAATTGGTTTATTTAAGAGGTGTTTATATGATAGTATTATTAGTTTTATAATTAATGTTATTTTAGTTGTAGTATCTGGTAATAGTTTTATAGTTTCATTAGGTTAGTTGGAGTTAATAATAGTTTAGTGAATATAGATTTGTTATAGGAATTATTATTTAATTATATAGTATAGTTAATTATTTTTGATTATTAAGTTTATTATTGGATTTGTATAGATGTAGTATAATGGTTATATTTTATTATGAGTAGTATAGTTATTTGAGAATTATTATTTTATTGTAGTAGATTTGTGAGTATGGATGAGTTAGGGTTTGTATTTAGTTAATATGGATGTTTATATAATGTGGTATTATAGTAATATAGATTTTTTCTTATTAATAGAGTGTTCTATGATTTACTTATGTTTAATGTTTTTAATATATAAAGATCTTAGTTTGTATATTGATTTATTTGATTATTGGTTTTATGTTATTTTTATTTTAGTTTATAGCGATTTATATTTATTGATTTTTAGATTGTTTTTAGTTAACTGATAATAGGAGACTTGGATATAGTTTATGGAAAAATAGTATTGATAGTGGAATAGTTATATTTAATTAATGGACATGTTAAAGGTGGTTTTAATATGTAGTATAGTTGTTTTATCTTGTATCAGGAGATTATATGGTATTTTAGTCTGTAGTGTGTTTGTTATTTGAGATATTTATTTTATAAAGAAGTTGTGTATGAGTTTTGTTTCATTGGGATTAGTCATAAAAATAGTTTGATTAGGAGATTAAATTTAATATTTATTAGTTTATATGTTATCTAGTATTATATAATAATATGGTTTGTTTCTCAGAGTTAGTTGAAATTTGGTTTATTATTGTATTAGTGTTATTATAAATAGTGGAGAGTCAGTAGGTATGTATGATATGGCTTATGCTATTTGTTGTAGAGAATTGAGTAAAAGATTATGTAAGGTTTATTATAGTGTTGATATATGATAAGACGAGGAAGTAGTATATTGTAGTTGTATAAAGTGTTGCTAGGGACTTAGGCAGTGGAAAATAATTTTTGTGTTATGAAGTATAAGGGTGCCATATAAGTTTATTAATGGTAGTTGTTATTTATTTGATTTGTTTCGGGTCCATTTAGGTGGTGATATTTAACATTTATTAGTGAGAACTAGAGTATATTATAGCCTTGTTATAGTTATATGATATATGGATTAACTAGATTATGCGAGTAGTTTATATATGTATAGTATAATATATTATTTGTTTAGTTGTTTGGTGATTGTTTATATTTTATATTAGCATTATTAGTGTGGTAAACTAGATATGGGTAATTATTTGATTTTGTAGGGTATTTATATAATAGGAAAATTTATTTTAGGTATAGAAATTATTTGTTTAATCCAAGTATAGATTTTATAATAAATTTATAGTTAATTTAAGTTTATGGTTTTTGAGGAGTATATTTTTAGAGGTTTGTTTTATTGATGTGGTAGTTTATTGCTCTTAGTTATATAAAAGTTTGTATGGAAGTGTTGGTTTTGTATATTAATATATTGTAATATTAGTGAGTTGTAGTAATAGATGGGGGTTAGAAAAGTAATCTAAGGAAGCGAGGGTATAGGGTATTTTACGTATTGGTAAATTATTAAGTAATTATTGGTGTTTTGTGGGGATATAGTGGTGCTATATGTTGTTGGTAGAGCTTTATTGGGTTTATTTTAGTAGTTTAATTTTATTAAGTGGATAGTAGAGTGAGATTATGTATATTGATAATACTATATTGAGTAGAACATGTAAGAATTTAGGATGATTTCGATTAATATTAATAAGAAGGCATGTTTAGAGGATTTAAGGCTTGTTATTTAGTAAGTTCTGTTTTTAGTTAATTGTTTGGGAAGGTGGACAGAAGTAGGATATAATAATTGTAGTATATTTTTATTTTGTTTAGTTAGTTTAGTAGTTATTATAGTATTTATTGTGATTGGTGTCTAGATTAGATTATCGTGCTTGAGTATAGAATATGATTAGTAATTAAATAGTCGGTAATGAATATATTATGATGTATATCAAGTGTACAATGTAGTGTTGTGGATTAATAGTGATAATTTTTATTATTTATTATGTTGGATAAAAGATTTTAGGTTTATTGTTATTTTGTTGGGTTAGTTTAGATAGAACAGGTATAAATAACGTGTAAGAACTGGATAATTGTAGGATAAATAGGCTTATTATTGCGATATTTGTGTTGATACAGTTTATTTTATATATAGTATAGGTTAAAGTAATCGGGATTTATTATATATATTAAGTATATTTATGTTTATTTATTTTATTGTATGTTATTTAGAAGTGTAAAGTGGCATAGGTTAGGCATTATATAGTAACTGATAGTGATTAAGGTATTATTTTATTTGGATAAGGTGTTTTATATTTTATAGTACATAGAATTTATTGTCTATTAATTTAGTTTTATTAGGATTTAAGGTGGCGGAGTGTTGGTGTTGATGGATTATATGGTATAATTTTTGAGTATTGAGGCGGGGGACATATAATTTAGGTTTAATTAATTTATTTTGATTATTAATTTTGGTTATGTGATTAATAATGGGCAGATTATATTATAGGAGATTGTAATTTATTTGGATTTGGTAAGTAGTGAGTATTATAGTGAAAGGTATTTGCTATATAGGAAGGATATTAATTTATTAGGTAAGAGTTGTGGTATTAATGGTTTTATTATAGATGGTAAGCTATTATTGGTGGTTGTATGAGTAGTTAATTGAGTTAGAGGCATTTTTGGTATTATATTAGTTAGTTTGGTGTTGTAATAATATTTTGTATTTGATGATTTTGGTTTTAGTTACTTAGTTTATAAGAAAGGGTTGTATTTAGTATTTTAAATTTTTAGATGTTTTAAATTGTGGGTAGTAGTTGAAAGAATAACAGGTGTAGGAGGTTTGGAAGTTAAATATTAAGTATAGGATTTTTATTTATTTTATTAGGTATAGCTATGTGGTAATTTTTAGTTGTAGTAATTGTTTATTAGCCGGTCTTAGTATTTTGGTGTATATTGGGGTTGTTAAATAGTATGTTATCTATGAGTTAATATTATGTGTTAGTTTATGTTTTATATTAATGTTTGGGTATATCGGTAATAAATTTTTGGATATTGTTGATTTATGTAAGTATTTGTATAGTATGTGGTAGTATATAATATGTAGCATATAATGTATATGTAATATTTATGATATGCATATCATATATTATATGTAGTTTATATGTTATACATTATATGTGTATTATATGTTGTACGGTATATATGGAATTATAGAATATATGTGTATGTATAGTATATATGGTATATATTGTATAGTATATGTGGTGTATATGTGGTGTATGTGGTATATGTGCGATATATTGTGTTTAATAGTATTTATGTAGTGTGTCTGTAGTATATAGTATGCATATATATAGTGTATATATAGTGTATATATAGTGTATATATAGTGTATATATATAGTGTATATATAGTGTATATATAGTGTATATAGTGTATATATAGTGTATATATATAGTGTATATATAGTGTATATATAGTGTATATATAGTGTATATATAGTGTATATATAGTGTATATATAGTGTATATATAGTGTATATATAGTGTATATA
>Ga0209259_1000121_pt1 | contig 20485 bp, 7 predicted proteins | sample WorMetGr2BELIZE1_FD_187417 | JGI IMG/M metagenome (GOLD analysis project Ga0209259, IMG submission 187417) | Marine gutless worms symbiont microbial communities from Max Planck institute for Marine Microbiology, Germany - Inanidrilus... ...
GAACAGCCTCGGCTTCGGGTTCCCGGCCTGCGGGCGCGGCGTCACGCTGCCGATCTCGACATGGCCAAACCCCTGGCCGAGCATGGTATCAGCCACCTCGGCGTTCTTGTCGAAGCCGGCGGCGAGACCGATCGGATTGGCGAATCGGCGCCCCCAGATCTCGTTTTCCAGGATCGGATAGTCTCTTTGGTGGGAAGACGGTACGAGCCCCACCTTAAGGGCCGTAATGGCCAAGCCGTGAGCCGTCTCCGGATCGATCCGGCGCAGGATCGGGCCGACCAGGGGATAGAAATCGACCATACCCGGGGCTCAGGTCCCGCCGCCTACAGCAGCCGGGAAAACGTGCACACCGTCATCCCCTAACGGGAGCGGTTCGACGCTGATAACCGCGGATATCGGCAACGGCCCATAGAGGTGCGGAAACAGATCGCCGCCCCGCGAGGGCTCCCACTTCAGCGACTCCCCTAACGGAACCGGGTCGACCGTCAGCAGGACCAACCCGGATTGACCGGCCCGATGTTTAGAAGCGCTGGTACGGACTTGGATCGCTGTCGAAAAATGGATGAATCCATCGGCCTCATCTTGCGAGGAGCCTTCGTAGCTTCCGGACCGGAGGGCGGTTTCCCATTCGTCCTTCCGGCACATGTGGTAGATCATTTCGGACATGGGGGGACCCTAACCCAAGGCATGGGAAAAACCCAGTCTGCCCGACGTTAAAGGCGGAGAGGAGCGAGAATACGTTTCAACTGGGCGAGGGCCGTCAAGCCGTCCTTGGGCCGCTTTTCCCGGTCCGGGTCGCGGCAAACATCCAGAAAGCTCAGCAGAGGATCGGGGACGGTTTCGCTCTTGGGGCCGGTTCGGCCTTTGTCCTTGCCCGGCAAGGTGCCGAAGATCATTCGATGGCCCAAGACACCCGCTGAATACACATCGGCTCGCGGATCGACGGTCGCTTCCGAGGCTTGCTGCTCCGGGCTGGCATAGACTTCTGTTCCCATCAATTCACCTTCCGGTATGGCCGAGTCACCGGGCAATTGGACCATACCGAAGTCGGCAAGTTTGATGTTGCCGCCCTTCTTCGACGTTAGCAGCAAATTCCCCGGTTTGACGTCGCGATGCACCAAACCCTGCCGGTGGATTTCGCCGAGAGCGAACAACACTTGGCGCAGGATCGTCAGCGCCCGCGAGAGTTCGATCGCCCGTGCATGACGGTTTTTCGGAAGCCGGGCCAGGGTCATGGGATCGTCTGTGTCCTTGCCGATCTCGTAGGACAGGGTCGCCGGGTAGAAGGGCATCACCATGTAGGGCGTCCCGTCGTCAAGATACGAGAGCTCACGGACCGCTGCGATGTGCGGATGGTCGATGCGGGCCAGCACGCGGGCTTCTCGGAGGAATCGGTCCCGCCAGAACGCTGCGACATCCGGTTCCGGTTCGGAACCGTCGTCATTGCGCATATTGAAGGCCTTGACGGCAACATCGACCATCAGGTCGGGATCACGACAGATAACGATGTCGGCAAATCGCGTCCGGTGAAGAGGTGCGAAAAGCCTGTATTTACCGTAATTTGGACGGGGCATATCGGCTTCGTCCGACCTCCATTTCAGCGCATTCTGCCAGACGCCTCGACACCCGGCAAAGGAAAGGCCGCCATCCTCTCAGTTGGCGGCCTCGCCCGGAGGACCTAGGGAGCGGTTGGCTCTACCACTCCAGCTTCTCCACGTTGTCGAAGGTCAGTTCGCTGCCGTCGGCAAGGACGATAGAGCCGGAGGCTTCGGCATCGAACTCGACGCCGCTCTCGGTTTCGGTGTAGGTCGTGCCTTCGTCGACCTGCAGGGTCCAACCGGAGTCACCGCCCGGACCGCTATCGACGCCCTCGAGCTGTACCGTATCAGACCAGCCGTCACCGCCGTTGAAGTAATCGGCGCCGTCGCCGGATCCGAAGATGAAAAGATCATCCCCGTCACCGCCCATGACGTGGTCGTCGCCAGCGCCACCGTCGATGGTGTCGGCCCCGGTTCCGGCATCGATAAGATCGGCACCGTCGCCGCCGTCGATGATGTCGTCGCCGGAGCCGCCCATAACCGTGTCGTCGCCGTCCCCGGCATCGATGTCATCGGCACCGCCTTCGCCGGAGATGACGTCGTCGCCGGAAGAGCCGGTCAGGGTATCGGCACTGTCGGTCCCGGTGGTGCCGGCATCGAAGCCGTCGTCGCCAGTGTCGAACTGAACCAGTTGGGTTGCCGTCCGCGTATCGCCGCCCTCGTCGGTGGCCGTCGCCGAAACGTTGAGCATGAAGTCGTCGGATCCGGAGGGTACGGTCACGGTCAACCCACTGAGATCACCGGATTCGAGGGACCAGGTACCGTCCTGGTTCTCGGTCCCGGCCGACAGGGTCGCGCCGTCGGGCAGGCCGTCGACGGTGATGCTGAGGCTCTCGGAGCCGTCCGTATCGGCCAGCGCCGTGGTGATGGTCAGCGGATACTCCATACTGGGATCGCCGCTGTTCATCATGTCGGTGACACCGTCCTCATAGAGGTCGGCGACCTGATCGGCCGTCAGCTGTTGGTCGTAGATGGCGATGTCATCCATGTGGCCGTCGAAATAGTCTTTCAGGTTGTTGGCCACATTGTCGCTGCTCGACCACTGGTTGGCACCGAAGGTCCACGGGTTCTCATTGCCGCCGAGACCGCGGGTCCAGTTCTCATCGGCCCTCACCTGTTCTCCGTTGACGTAGATCCGGGCCCCGTCGTCGCCCCAGGTCACGGTGACCTGGTTCCACTCACCGGTGCTGACGCTGCCGCCGTAGAGGTTGGTCTCGCCTTCGGAGTTGTCGCCCTGCATGCGTAGCCGGATCTGGCCGTTTTCGATGAATAGGCTGAAATGGCCGCCGTCATCGTTGCCGCTGGAGTCGGATGATGCCAAGGCGTTGCGGCCACTGACGTCATCGGCATTGAACCACATGGTTATGGCCCCGTTGTCCGGCCTCAAGGCATCGCTGTGGTCGACCTCGATGTACTCATTGGAATTGCCGGGCCGGAACTCGGCCGAGGTCGTCCCGAAGACACCGCTGTCGTCCTTATCGAAGCTGCCGTGCATGGCACCATCGTTGTCGCCGATGGAGTCGTAGAAGGTCGACCCCGAGGTCTCGTCGACGTTCCAGTAGCCGGCAGGTGTGACGCCACCGCCCGTCTCCGTGCCGGATCCCAGGGTCACCGCCAGTTCCGGCGCGTCGGCGATGCCGTCGACCGTGACGTTGACGGTCGATGTGGTCGTCGAGGTATCGCCGGAGGTCGTTTCGGTCGCCGTCGCCGTCACCGTCAGCGAGAAGTCGGCCGCCGAATCTTCGGCCGGCAGGATGGTCAGGCCGGAGAGATCGCCCGAATCGAGGGTCCAGGTGCCGTCCTGGTTGTCGGTACCCGCACTCAGCGTCGCCCCGTCCGGCACGCCGGAAATGGTGACGCTCACCGTCTCGGACCCATCCGTGTCGGTCAGCGTGGCGCCGATATCGAGCGCAATGGCCCGATCTTCCGAACCGCTGGCGTCACTGGTGCTGAGGGTCACGCCTTCGGATACGAGGTCGGGCTCGGTGACGGAGACGGTGCTGGTCACCGTATTGGCGTTGCCGTCCGATTCCGTCGCCGTGGCACTAACCGAAAGGTCGAAGTCCGCCGTATCCGCGGGCACGGTCATCGTCAACCCATCGAGGTCGCCGGACGACAAGGTCCAGGTACCGTCCGGATTCTCGGTGCCGGCCGAGAGCGTGACCCCGTCCGGCACGTCGCTGACGGTGATCGACAGGGTCTCGGAACCGTCCGTGTCCGTGAGCGACGAAGTGATGTCGAGCTCGCGTGTGTAGCCATCATCGCCGCCGATGTCCGCGGCGCTCAATTCGACCGTATCGAAGGAGACGAAGTTGTCGCCGCCGGGATGGACCAGTTCGATCCGCAGGTCACCGCCGAAACCGGCGAAGTCATCGGCGAAGTCGGAACCGTTGACCGTCACCGTTGCCGTCGTGAACTGCTGATCGGTGAGCGGGAAATCGGACTGGTCGACGGAACCGACCAGCTCGTCGCCGGCATAGAGACGGATCTCGTAGGCCGGGCTGCCGGTACCGCTGGCGTCACCGACCTCGACGGAGAGCTCATAGCTGCGGTCGGCTTCGAAGGTGCCATCGACGGTCTGCGACATGGTGCCACCCCATCCGGCCCAGCCGACGTTCTCGCCGTCCGGCACGCCATGAGTCCCGTCACTCGATCCCTGGTCGGTGAACTGACCCGATTCGGCGTCCCAGGCGCCGGCATAACCGGTAACATCCCAACCGGTTGTATTGCCGCTGCCACTGGAATAGCCGCCGTCTGAGAAGCTGTCGGCTTCGAAGGACGGATTATCGACGGTTATCGAACCGACCGGACCGCCGCTGTCACTGCCGCCGGTGGAGGTCACGGTGCCGAGTTCGACGCTCAGCGTTGGCGCGTCGGCGACACCGGCCACCGATACGTCGACTGTCGACGTCGAAGTCGAGGTATCGCCGGTGCTTTCTTCCGTCGTCGTCGCTGAAACCGTCAGCGTGAAATCGGCGTTGGAATCGGCAGGCGGCGTGATCATCAGACCATCGAGATCACCGGCCTCCAGGGTCCAGGTTCCGTCCTGGTTCTCGGTGCCGGCGTTGAGGGTCGCACCGTCCGGCACGCCGGAGATGGTGATGCTGACGGTCTCCGAGCCGTCCGTATCGACCAGCGTCGCGTCGATATCGAGCGCGATGGCCTGATCCTCGGAACCACTGGCATCGCTGGTGTCCAGGGTCACGCCGTCAGCCGTCTCATCCGGCGCCGCAACCGAGACGCTTGCCGAAACGGTATTGGTGTCGCCGTCGGCTTCCGTCGCCGTGGCGCTGACCGCCAGATTGAAGGCGCCGCTGCCGTCCGGCACCGACATGGTCAGGCCACTGAGATCGCCGGCTTCGAGGGTCCACGAGCCGTCTTGATTCTCGGTTCCCGCCGAGAGGACCGCGCCGTCCGGCAGGTCATCGACAGTGACCGACAGGGTTTCGGAGCCGTCCGTATCGGTGAGGGCGGACGTGATGTCGAGGTCGTAGACCAGGTTCTCCGGATCCGGCGTCACATCGACCGTTTCACTGGCCAGGGTCGATGACCAGTCGTCGCCGGCGGTGATCTCCAAATTGTCGACCATCATGTATTCGCTAGACGCCGTCGTGTTGGTGCTCATCTCGAGGGTCACCTGGCCGTTTTCATCCAGGGTCACCGTGAAGGAATGGCTGGAACTGTCGGCTTCGGTCGTGTCCAGGACTTCTGTTCCGTTGGCCGATACGTTGAAATAGTCTGTGTACTGGCCACTTTCCTCCCAACCGGAACCGGCGTCGAAATCGAAGCTGATGGTGACCGTTTGGCCGCCATGTTCGGAACCGAAATCGAAGGTTTTCGATGTGCTGGTGTCGCCTTGCAGCTTCATCTGTCCACCCGAACTGGTGGCACCGCCGCTCCACCCCGAGACACCGCTATCGAAGTTCTCGGAGGCGAGGCTATCGCCCGCACCGCCCGTACCCGACACCTCGAACGACAGCGACATTGCATCCGTCGAGCCGTCGGCCGGGGTTACGGTCAAACCGTCGACATCGCCGGCGGCGAGCGTCCAGGTGCCGTCGCCGTTGTCCGTGCCGGCGCTCAGGGTGGCACCGTTCGGTACGTTGGAGACGGTGACCGTATTGTCGCCGGTCGCCGCGTCGGTGACGGACTGCGGAACGTCGATGGTCGTCGCAACCGCTTCCGTCTCGCTGTAGGTGGCGTCGGCCGAAAGCGTCGGCGCGTCGGCGTCGCCGGTGACCGTGACGTCGACCGTTCCCGTGGTTTCCGTGCCGTCGGCGGAGGTTGCCGTCACCGTCAGGGTGAAGTCGGCGTCGCTGTCAGCCGGCAGCGTCACTTCCAGGCCATCCAATTGGGCGTCGGTCAACGCCCAGGTACCGTCCCGGTTCTCCGTGCCCGCGGACAGCGTGGCGCCTTCCGGAACGCCGGAGATGGTGATCGATGCCGCTTCGGCACCCGAGGTGTCGATATTGAGCGCAATGGCGTTGTCCTCGACGCCGGTCGAATCGTCCAGCGTCAGCGTCACTTCTTCGGCCACGTCGGCGACATCGACCGTGATCGTCCCAGACGTCGTCGCCGTATCACCGCCGTCGGCTTCCGTCGCCGTCGCCGTCACCGTCAGATCGAAGGAACCCGAATAGTCGTCGGCCGGTGTAATCGTCAGGTTGTCCAACTGCTGTTCGGTCAGGGTACAGGTGCCATCCTGATTCTCCGTACCGGCGCTGAGCGTCGCCCCGTTCGGAACACTGGAAATGGTAATCGACACGCTCTCCGAACCGTCGGTGTCGGTCAGGCCCGGATCGATGTTGAGGGCGATCGGCGTTTCCTCGTCGCCGGATGCATCCGACAGATCAAGCGTCGGCGCATCGGCATCAGCCGCCACCGAAACGTCGATGGTGCCGCTGGTCGTCGCCGTATCCGAACCGTCCGTAGACGTCGCCGTCACCGACAGCGTGAAGTCGGCATCCGAGTCCGCTGGCGGCGTGATGGCCAGGCCTTGCAGGTCTCCGGCTTCCAGCGTCCATGTGCCGTCCGGGTTTTCCGTACCGGCATTGAGTGTCGCCCCGTCCGGGACACCGGAGATGGTGATCGACAGGGATTCAGACGCATCCGTCACACCGGCGTCGATGTCGAGCGCGATCGGTTGGTCTTCGGTGCCGGTCGCGTCGGTTACGGTAAGGTCGGCCTCGTCGGCCACCGCCGCCACGTCGACCGTCAGCGTACCCGTGGTCGTCGCCGTGTCGCCGCCGTCGGCTTCCGTCGCGGTTGCGGTGACGGAAAGGTCGAAGGATCCCGAGTAGTCGTCCGCCGGCGTGATCTGCAAGCCGTTCAATTGATCCGCGCCCAGCGTCGCCGAGCCTTGCGTGACCGTGATCGTCTGCGTTGCACCGTCGCCATCCATATAGGTCAGCGTCGCACCGTCCGGGATATCGCCGATGGTGACCGACAGGCTCTCCGAGCCGTCCGTGTCCGTCAGGCCGGGATCAATGTCGAGCGCGATGGCGTTGTCTTCTGTACCCGACGCATCCGTCAGGTCGAGGGTCGGCGTGTCGGCATCAGCCGCCACCGAGACGTCGATGGTGCCGGATACGGTCTCCGTATCCGTTCCGTCCGTCGTCGTCGCGCTGACCGTCAGCGTGAAGTCGGCATCCGAATCGGCCGCAGGTGTCACGGACAGACCGTCGAGCTGCTGTTCGGTCAATGTCCAGGTGCCGTCCTGATTTTCCGTACCTGCCGACAAGATCGCACCATCGGGAACGCCGCTGATCGTGATGCTCAGGGACTCGGAGGAATCCGTCACGCCGGCATCGATGTTGAGCGAGATCGACTGGTCCTCCGTGCCCGTGGCATCGGACACCGTCAGGTCCGCTTCATCGGCCACGCCGGCCACGTCGACGGTGATCGTCCCCGACGCCGTCGCCGTATCGCCGCCGTCGGCTTCCGTCGCCGTCGCCGTGACACCGAGGTCGAAGGAACCGGAATAGTCTGGCGGCGGCGTGATCGTCAGGTCGGACAAATCGGCCCCATCGAGGGTCCAGGTCCCGTCCGCATTGGCCGTACCGGCCGACAAGATCGCCCCGTCCGGAACACCACTGATGGTGATGCTCATGGTTTCCGAGCCGTCCGTGTCGCCGAGACCCGGGTCGATGTTGAGCGCAATGGCGTTGTCTTCGTCGCCGGAAGCCTGCTCCAGGTTCAAGGTCGGTGTATCCGCATCGGCCGCGACCGAGACGTCGATGGTGCCGGATACGGTTTCCGTGTCCGTGCCGTCCGTCGATGTGGCGCTGACCGTCAGCGTGAAGTCGACGTCCGAGTCGGCGGGTGGCGTCACCGTCAGGCCGTTGAGGTCGTCGGATGACAGAGTCCAGGTGCCGTCCTGGTTTTCCGTACCCGCATTGAGCGTCGCCCCATCCGGAACGCCGGAGATGGTGATGCTGAGGGTCTCGGAACCATCCGTGTCGGTCAGGCCGGAACTGATTTTTAGCGCAATGGCGTTGTCTTCCGTACCCGAGGCGTCCGCCGTTTCGAGAGTCGGCGCGTCGGCCACGGCTTCCACCGAAACGTCGAGTGACGCAGTTACCGTGGACGTGTCACCGGAAAGCGTTTCCGTTGCCGTAACGGAGACACTGAGCGTGAAGTCGGCATCGCTGTCCGCCGGCGGCGTGACCGACAGGCCGTCGAGGTCGGCAGGGTCGATCGTCCAGGTGCCATCGCCGTTGTCGGTACCGGCGCTGAGTGTCGCACCATCCGGCACGTCGCCGATGGTCACAGACAGGGTTTCCGAGCCGTCCGTGTCGCTGAGCGCCGCATTGATGGTGATGGGAATGTCGCCGTCTTCGAGGCCGGCCGCATTGTCGACGGACACGGTCGGTGTTTCGGCAACCGTGTCGAGGGAGCCGACGTCGATCGTCTGCGTCGTCGTTTCCGTATCGCCGTCGTTCTCCGTCGCCGTCGCCGAAACGGTCACGCTGAAGTCCTCGGTACCTTCCGGTACGGTCATCTCGAGTCCGTCGAGGTCGGCCGGATCGACGGACCAGGTGCCGTCGCCGTTGTCGGTGCCGGCACTGAGCGAAACGCCGTCCGGCACGTCGTTGATCGTCACCGAAAGGGTTTCGGAACCATCGGTGTCGGTCAGGGCCGTCGTGACGTCCAGGTCGTAGGTCGTGACCGCATCGCCGCCGTCGGCGTCGCCGGTCGTCGTCGTCACGTCGCCGACCTTGATGTAGCCGCCCGGGTTGCTGATCCCAATGGAATGCACGCCGTCGAATCCGCTGACATCGGAGAAGTCGACAGTGCCGCCGATGCCGTAGCTGTCACCCATGGAGATCGACTGCGAGGTGATCTCGTTGCCGTTCTCGTCATAGGCTTTAACGACGATGCCGTCCCCGCCCCACTTGCCAAGATCGAGTGACTGCAGGTTGAACGTGCCGCTATCGTCGGCTGAGATTTCGATCTCTCCCGTCGAATAGGCGATTTCGCCGTAAGACGATGCGCCGCTGAAGGTCAGCGCGCCGTCATTAGCGATGTCCACTGTTACCGGATCGCTCTCTGGCGTACCGCCGCTCGAATAAGTGCCGTCGTCGATGCTGACATCGAGCGTCGGCGCGTCGGCGTCACCGGTGACGGAGACGTCGAGCGTGCTGGTCGTCGTCGCCGTGTCGGTACCGTCGGCCGAAGTGGCGCTCACCGAGAGTTGGAAGTCCTCGTTGGAGTCCGCCGGCGGCGTGATCTGCAAACCGTTCAGCTGAGCAGGTGTCAGATCGGCCGAGCCGTTTTCCACCGTGATGGTCTGCGTATCATTACTGCCGTCCACATAGGTCAGCGTCGCCCCTTGCGGGATATCGCCGATGGTGATGGACAGGGTTTCCGATGTATCCGTCAGTGCCGCGTCAATGCTAAGCGGAATCGCCGTATCCTCGGTCCCCGATGCGTCGCTCACCGTCACCGTCGGCGCATCGGCGTCACCTTCCACCGTCACATTGAACGAATTGGACGTCGTCTCCGTGTCGCCGTCGTTCTCCGTCGCCGTCACGTTGAGCGTTATCGTGATTTCGCCCGAGAAGTCGTCCGGCGGCAGGATGCAAACCTGCGGCAGTTCCGCAGGCGTCACCGACCAGGTGCCGTCACCGTTGTCCGTTCCCGGCGCCAGAAGCGCACCGTCGGGAACATCCGTGATGGTGATGGTCAGGCTCTCCGAGCCGTCCGTGTCGCTCAGGGCCGAATCCAGATTGAGCTGGATCCAGGTGTCTTCCGTCCCCGTCTCGTCCTGAACCGTCGCCGTCGGTGCGTCGGCATCGCCGGTCACCGACACGTCAAGGGCACTGGTCACCGTTTCCGTATCGGTGCCGTCCGTCGTCGTCGCGCTCACCGAGAGCTGGAAGTCCTCGTTGGAATCGGCCGGCGGCGTGATCGACAAGCCGTTCAGCTGATCCGCCGTCAGGTCCGCCGATCCCCCCGCCACCGTGATCGTCTGCGTTGCGCCCGCATCATCGACATAGGTCAACGTCGCCCCGTCCGGGATGTCGCTGATGGAGATCGACAGGGTCTCGGACGAATCCGTGACCTCGGCATCGATGCTCAACGGTATCGCCGTGTCTTCCAGGCCGGACGCATCGGAGACCGTCAAATCGGCCTCGTCGGCAACCGCCGCCACGTCGACGGTCAACGTGCCCGACGTCGTCGCCGTATCGCCGCCGTCCGCCTCCGTCGCTGTCGCTGTGACGGAGAGATCGAACGAACCGGAATAGTCCTCCGGCGGCGTGATCTGCAGGCCGTTCAGCTGATCCGCCGTCAGGTCGGCCGAACCGTTGGTCACCGTGATCGTTTGCGTCGCACCATCGCCGTCCACATAGGTCAGGGTCGAACCGGCCGGGATGTCGCCGATCGAGATTGAAAGCGACTCCGAACCGTCCGTGTCGCCGAGACCCGGGTCGATGTCGAGTGCGATCGCCCTGTCTTCGCTTCCCGAGGCATCCGTCAAGTCGAGAGTCGGCGTGTCCGCATCGGCGGCAACCGATACACTCAGACTGCCGCTGGTCGTCGCCGTGTCCGTGCCGTCCGTCGAGGTCGCCGTCACGTCGAGGGCGAAGTCGACATCGCTGTCTTCAGGCGGCGTGATGGCAAGGCCGTTCAGCTGATCCGGCGTCAGGTCCGCCGTACCGTTGGTCACCGTGATCGATTGCGTGTCGCCGTTGCCGTCGACGTAGCTCAACGTCGCACCCGCCGGGATATCGGCGATGGACACACTGAGAGTCTCGGACCCATCCGTCGTGTCGGCCACGATCGACAGCGGAATGGCATTGTCCTCGACACCCGAGGCCGGCGTCAGGTCGAGCGTCGGTGCATCCGCATCACCGGCCACATCCACCGTCAGCGTGCCCGACGTCGACGCCGTATCGCCGCCGTCCGCTTCCGTCGATGTCGCCGTTACGCTCAGGTCGAACGATCCCGAGTAGTCTTCCGGCGGCGTGATCTGCAGGCCGTTCAGCTGGTCCGGCGTCAGGTCGGCCGAACCGTTGGTCACCGTGATCGATTGCGGCGCACCATCGCCGTCCACATAGGTCAGGGTTGAACCAACCGGGATATCGCCGATCGAGACAGAGAGACTTTCTGAATCGTCCGTGTCAGTCAGACCGGGGTTGATATTCAGCGCGATGGCGTTGTCTTCCGTACCTGCCGCATCGCTCAAATTGAGCGTCGGCGCATCGGCATCCGCCGCCACGGAGACGCTGAGGCTACCCGATGTCGTCGCCGTATCCGTACCGTCCGTCGAGGTTGCCGTCACGTCCAGGGTAAAATCGACGTCGCTGTCTTCCGGCGGCGTGATCGCCAGCCCGTTCAACTGGTCCGGCGTCAGTTCCGCCGTGCCGTTGGTCACCGTGATCGATTGCGTGTCGCCATTACCGTCGACGTAGCTCAGCGTCGCACCGGCCGGGATTTCTGCGATGGACACACTGAGAGTCTCGGACCCATCCGTCGTGTCCGCCGTGATCGACAACGGAATGGCATTGTCCTCAACCCCCGTGGCCGGTGTCAGGTCGAGCGTCGGCGCGTCCGCGTCCGGCGCCACCGAGACCTGCAACGTGCCGCTGTTGGTCGCCGTGTCCGTGCCGTCCGTCGCCGTCGACGTCACCGTCAGCGGGAAGTCAGCATCCGAATCGGCGGGTGGCGTGATCGAAAGCCCGTTCAACTGCTCCGGCGTCAGGTCCGCCGTGCCATCCGTCACCGTGATCGACTGCGTGTCACCGTTGCCGTCCACATAGCTCAGCGTCGCACCGCCGGGGATGTCGCCGATGGTGATCGACAGGCTCTCCGAGCCGTCAACGTCCGTCGAGGCCGTGCTGATGTTCAGCGGAATCGCCGTGTCCTCGGTCCCCGAGGCAGGCGTCAGGTCGAGCGTCGGCGTATCCGCGTCCGGCGCCACCGAGACCTGCAACGTGCCGCTGTTGGTCGCCGTGTCGCCGTCGTCCTCGGTCGAGGTGGTGGCCACCGACAGCGTAAAGTCCTGGCTGGAGTCCGCCGGCGGTGTGATCGTCAGGTTGTTGAGCTGGGCTTGCGTCAGTTCGGCTGTGCCGTCGCTGATCGTGATCGGCACACCGCCGGAGGCCAGCACGGCGCCGTCCGGGATGTTGCCGATGGTGATCGACAAGGTCTCGGAGCCGTCGAGGTCCTGCAGGCCCGTCTGGATGTTGAGCGGAATGGCCGTGTCCTCGTCGCCCGAGGCGGGTATCGACAGGTCGAGCGTCGGCGTGTCGGCAACGCCGGTGACCGAGACGTTTAGGGCATCCGTGAACGTCGCCGTGTCGGAACCGTCGACGGTCAGGGTGCCGGTCGCCACGGCCTGATCACCGCCGTCGGCTTCCGTCGCCGTCGCCGTCACGTCGAGGTCGAAGGTGCCGTCGAAATTGTCCGCCGGCGTGATCGTCAGGCCGTCGAGCTGGGCGTCCGTGAGCGTCCAGGTACCGTCACCGTTGTCGGTGCCGGCGCTCAGCGTCGCGCCGGTCGGGACGCCCCCGATGGTGATCGACAGCGACTCGGACCCATCCGTATCGGTCAGCCCCGGATCGATATTAAGCGCAATCGCCGTGTCCTCGGTGCCCGTCGCCGGTGTCGTCAGGTCGAGGGTCGGCGCGTCGGCAACACCGGTGACGTCGACATTGAGCGTTCCCGTGGTGACGGCGGTGTCGCCACCGTCGGCTTCCGTCGTCGTCGCTGTGACGTTGAGGTTGAAATCGCCGGAAAAATCAGCCGGCGGCGTGATCTGCAAACCGTTCAGCTGATCGGCCGTCAGGTCGACCGATCCGTCGGTGACGGACAACGTCTGCGTGGCGCCTTGGTCATCGACGTAGGTCAACACGGAACCGGTAGGGATGTCGCCGATGTTGATCGATAGCGATTCGGAGCCGTCGGTGTCGGTCAGGCCGGTATTGATGGTAAGCGGGATCGCCGTGTCCTCGCTGCCGCTCGCCGCCGCCAGATCAAGGCTCGGCGCATCGGCATCGGCAGCGACCGAGACGGAGATGGTGCCGGTCAATTCCTGACCATCCGGCGACTGCGCGGTCACCGTAATGTCGAAATCGGTATCGGAATCGCCAGGCGGGGTGATTGTCAAGCCTTCGAGGTCGGCTGCCGTCAGCGTCCAAGTGCCGTTACCGTTGTCGGTGCCGGCACTCAGCTCGGCGCCGTCCGGAACGCTCGAAATGGTGATTGCTTCGTCGGAAGCGGCACTGATATTGAGATCGATCGCGGTGTCTTCGACACCGCTCACCGTGGCCGTGATCTCGCCGCCTTCAACGTCGTTGGACGTGGTTGTATCGATATCGAGATCGGCGATGGCGGCGACATCAACCGAGAAGGGAGTGACAACGACGCCACCGTCCTCCGAAAATGCCGTCGCCGTCATGTCCATCTCGCCGTTGAAGTCGGGCGGTGGCGTAATCGAGAGTCCGTTCAATTGCGCTTCCGACAACTGCGCGACCGAACCGGTATAGTTGATGGATTGCGTCGCACCCTGATCGTCCACATAGGTCAGGGTCGACCCCGGCTCGATGCCGCCCAGCAAAACACTGCTGAGTTCGACCGTCGTCGGGTCCGGCATTTCGGCCGAAATGTTGAGGGAGATGGTTTCGTCCTCATTGCCCACAAACTGTGGGTTTCCTTCGTCATCAAGAATCGGATCGCCGTTCTCGTCGAGGCTCGTTACCGTCACCTCCGGGTCGTCGTTGACGGGCCGCACCGTGACGCCGAAGGTCGTCGTCGTCGCCGCTGAAGCCGGCGAGGCGTCGTCGGCCGTCTCCGTCGACGTCGACGTAACCTGGAGCGTGATGTCGCCGTAGTAGTCCTGCGGCGGCGTGATCGACAATCCGTTCAACTGGTTCTGCGTGAGAGAGGCCGAGTTGTCCGTGACCGTAATTTCTTGCGGATCTCCCTGGTCATCGACGTAGGTCAACTTGGCGCCTTCCGGGATGCCGATGATGTCGATGGACAGGCTGAGGGTTTCCGATCCGTCCGTATCGGTCAGGTTCGACGAGATTGTCAGCGGAATCGACGTATCCTCGTCGCCGATGGAACTGGTCACGTCGAGATCGGGGCGGTCGGCGACGGCATGAACCGTAACCGGGACATCGAGGGTCTGCGTGATGCCGGTAACGTCTGTACCGGTCACGCTTAGGGTGAATTCCTCATCGGAATCCTGAGGCGGCGTGATGGTGATACCGGCCAGGTCCCCGGCATCGACCGTCCATGTCCCATCGCCATTGTCGGTGCCCGCCGACAAAACGGCACCCGTGGGAACGTTGCCGATGGTCACGACATCGACCGTGCCCGGGTCGATATCCAGCGCGATGGCGTTGTCCTCATACCCTTCGGCCGCCGTCACCTCGAAATCGGGTTTGCTCAGATCAGGCTCGACGGTGACGGTGAACGGCACCTCGGTGGTCTCGAAGTCACCGCCGTCCGCCTCCGTCGACGTGGCGACCAGGGTCAACGGGATGTCGCCCTCGAAGTTGACGGGCGGCGTGATCGTCAGACTGGTCAATTGGCCCGGAGCCAGGGACCAGGAACCGTCGCCGTTGTCGGTACCGGCAGACAGGATGGCGCCGTCGGGAACACCTTGAATGGTCAGGGAAAGGGACTCGGACCCGTCGATGTCGGTCAGGGCGGCACTGAGGTCGAGGTCGATGGGGTTGTCCTCGAGACCGACAGAATCCTCGGCCGTCGCCGTCGGCACGTCGGCGTCGGCGTTGACGATCACGTGCATGATCTCATCTTCGTTATTGGCGGTGACGGTCAGTGTGAAATCCACATCCGAGTCCGGAGGCGGCGTGATTTGCAGGCCGTTCAACTGATCGAGACTCAACTCGGCGGCGCCATCGACGACCTCGATGTCGACCGTGGCGCCGGTACCGTCGACGTACTGGAGCAACGAATCCGCCGGAATGTCGCTGAGGCCCACGGCCTCGGTGTTGATGGAAGCAGGGTCGATGGTCAGCGAGGTGGCCGTATCTTCGACACCCTCGGCGTGTTCGAAATCGAAATCACCGGTCGGATTGATGGTGACCGTAAACGGCACGGTGGTCGTCGCCGTGTCGCCACCATCCAATTCCGTCGAGGTGGCGGTCATGGTCAGGGGAATCTCACCGTCCCAGTTGGGTGGTGGCGTCAGCGTCAGACCATCCAGTTGTTCCGCCGTGAAAGTCCAGGTGCCGTCGCCGTTGTCGGTGCCGGCCGAGAAGCTAGTTCCTTCCGGAACGCCCTCGCCGATGGAGAGCGTCACCGACAGGACTTCGGACAAGTCCGTATCGGTAAGTTGCGACGTCAGGTTGAGCGCGACCGGCTCGTCCTCGTTGCCGGTCTCGTCTTGGGCCGTAGCCGTTGGCGCATCGGCAACCGCGTTGACCGCAACTTCCAGCGGTTTCGGGTCCTCGCCTTCGACATCTACGGACAGAGTGAAATCGACGTCCGAATCGGGCGGCGGTGTGATCGTCAGCCCTTCGAGTTCCTCGGCGGTCAAGGTCCAGGTGCCGTTACCGTTGTCGGTACCGGCCGAAAGCACGGCACCATCCGGCACGCCCTCAATCAGGACTTCGGCGGCATCGCCCGGGTCAATGGCGAGCGCAATGGCGGTATCCTCGTCACCGACGGCATTCTCGACCTCGACTTCTTCGGGTTCCGGTTCCGGTTCGGGATCCTCCTCCTCGTCATCCTCCTCGGGCGGGAGCGGCGGGGCGGCTGCCGGCGCCTCGGCGAACTGGACGGCTTCATCGGGAGCCGCTTCCGGTTCGGGCACCGGTTCTGCCTCGGGCTCCTCCTCGACCACGGGTTCTTCGGGAGCGGGCGGCGCAGGCGGAGGCGGCGGGGCGCCAGTGGCCGCCTCGGGCACCGGTTCGGGATCCGGTTCGGTCTCGGGGAGTTCGGCATCCACTTCGGGCAGTTCGGCACCGACCGCTTCCTCGGGCGGCACGATCTCGCCTTCATCGATGATGACATCCCCTTCAGGCACCAGGTTGGCCATCAGCTCGGCGTCGGTCGGTCGCGACCCGGTATGAATGGTCGATAACGACTGGCTGGCGGCGGGTTCCTCCCATTCCAGGGTATCGTCGCCGATGCCTTGCTCGTCAGCGTCGTCCAAAGGCGACGTCGTATCGGTAAGGACGGTTAGGTCATCGAGGGTTTGGCGGTCGTCGGAACTCTGTTCCTCCTCCTCTTCCTCCTCATCGACCTCTTCGTTTGGGGTGACGCCTTCTTCAGCCATGATCGACCTCGCAAAAAGTCCCCTGCGCTCCGGCCCGACCCGGATAAAATCCAAACTGCGCGGGATATGTGGTGCCTATTGGACAATCTTATGCCCTTCCCCTCGGGAATCACCCGAATTCAGGGGTTTATGTCATCTAAGGTCATGTCCCTGCGCTTAAATTTTTGAAGGTTTTCCGGTGTTCTCCGCCATGCTACCAAACCCATCCCGACTGTTGATCCGAGGTCCCGCCGACGTGCGTCTCCTATACCCGTATCGTGTCTTTGAATCCCACTTCTCGGCCGAGTTCTGTGACCGTGTCATCGAAATCGGCGAGGCCCTCGACCCTATGGCCGCCACCGTCGCCTACGACCCGGACGAGAACATGCGCGATTCGATCGTATCGTGGATCAGCGACACCCCGGAAAGTTCTTGGATTCACAAGCAATTAGCCGATTTCGTGTTCGAAACCAACCGGCTCTGCTGGGGTTGGGAACTGAAGCAGGTCGAGTCCGTGCAATTCACCAAATACGGGGTGGGGCAGCATTATACCTGGCACGCCGACCAGCGCCGCAGGGTCTATGACGCGCAATCGCGCTGGCCCGGGATGGTCCGCAAGGTCAGCATCGCCATCGCGCTCGACGACGGCGATGAATACAGCGGTGGCGACTTTTGTATCGAGAACCTCAATGCGCCGCCGGATGCGCCGGAACGGCGCGTGCATGTCTTGAGCGACGCCCGCAAAAGAGGATCGGCGGTGGTTTTTCCGTCGTTCCTCTACCACCGGGTCAACCCGGTCGAAACCGGAATGCGCCGCTCGCTGGTCGCCTGGTTCCTTGGGCCACCCTATGTTTGAGTCCATCCGCCCGCACGGGCTAAACTCCTCGAATTGTTGAATTCAGGGAGCGTGCAATGACCGATACGGCGGCCGTCCTCTTCGCCAACGAGGCCTTCTACGCGGCCTTCACCAACCGCGACCTGGCCGCCATGACCGACGTCTGGTCGTCGGACGAGCGGATCACCTGCCTGCACCCGGGCTGGCCGCCGCTGTTCGGCTATGAGGAGGTCATGGAGAGCTGGGACCGCATCCTCACCAACGAGGCCTCGCCCGAGGTCACCTGCCGCGACGCCCAGGCCTTCATCAGAGGCGACGTCGCCTACGTCATCTGCTACGAGGCGCTGACCGCGGGCGCGCTGCTCGCGACCAACATCTTCGTCCGCGACGGCGGGCGCTGGCGGATGATCCACCACCAGGCCGGCGCCGCCTCGCCACTGCCACCCGATGACGACGACGATGACGAAACCAATGAAATGCTGCAGTGACGCGGGAGACGGAGAAATACGGACATGGCCTCGGTGCGACTGATCATCGGCGACGTGACCTTGACGGTCGTACCGCGCGACACGGCGACCGCCCAGGCCATTCTCGATGCCCTACCCTTCACCGCGACGGCGCGCACCTGGGGCGACGAGGTCTATTTCGACGCGCCCGTGTCGGCGCCGTCGGAATCCGATGCCACCGATACGCCGAGGGCCGGCGAGATCGCCTTCTGGCTGGCCGGCAGCTGCATCGCCATCGCCTGGGGCCCGACCCCGGCCTCGCACGGCGACGAGATCCGCCTGGCCTCCCCGGCCAACGTCTGGGGGGACGCCGTGGAGGACGTGAGCATCCTGAGGTCCTTGCCGGGTGGGGCTTCGGTGCGGGTCGAGGCCTGCGACTGAAAAGGCCCCTGCCGTGGATGGTGGATATTGGCCATTGCCCAAAGATCCTGCTATCGCGGAGAATGACGCAAGACATACGAAAACAACCTTATTTATTCCCTGGCAGCCAATGGGTGCCTTTTCGCAGGGCACCCGTATTTGCCTCGGACCCGGCAACTCGATGGGACACGGTCGGTGGAAAAGCCGCGCAAGGATGGTGAAGAAGAAACAACACTCCAGCGTATTCTGGGGCTGGAATTCGAACTCGACGCACTAACGCGGGAGATACACGACAGCGAGGATCGATTCGAGGCCGTCTTCAACCAGTCTGCCGTCGGCATCCTGCTGAGCGCACCAGAAGGCCGTTGGTTACGCGCCAACCGGAAGTTAGGCGAAATTCTCGGGTACCACGGGAACGACCTGATCGCGTTGCGTTTCCAGTCAATTATCCATCCTGACGATCTCAACACCCATCTCGATCTCCTCAGCCGACTGGAAGCGGGCGAAATAGACGTCGGCGAACATGAAGCCCGCCTGCTCCTCAAGGACGGTTCCACTACATGGAGTTTCATTACGATATCCCTTGTCCGCGAAGCGAAAGGTGAATTGGATTATTTCGTCACGGTTTTCGAGCACATATGGAGACGGGCTCAGACAGAAGTCTCGCTGCTTGAGAGCAAAGAACTATTACGTCAAGCCATGCAGGATGTTTCCCACCGAAGGCATGTCGAAAAGGCACTGCGCGAAAACGAGAAACGCTTCCGCGATTTCAGCGAAGCCGGCTCAGACTGGTTCTGGGAATTCGACAAGGATCTTTGTTACAGCTTCCTTGCCCCCGGTTCCGAAAGCGTCCATGAATATGATACGTCCGAGTTCATCGGCAAGCCCCGGTCCGCGGTAAAGCCTGAGGGTATTGAAGAGAGCCGATGGCAGGCACATCTGGACGACTTGAACGCGCATCGCCCGTTTCGGGATTTTATCCAACCGCGCCAACTTGAAGATGGCAGCGTCAGATGGCTGTCGGTAAGCGGAAAGCCTCTTTTCGACGAAAACGGAACATTCACGGGGTATCGGGGAACGGCTACAGACATTACCGAGCACAGAAAGCTGGACCGCATGAAGCGTGAATTTGTCGCCACCGTCAGCCACGAACTCCGCACGCCGCTGACATCGATCAAGAGATCGCTGGGGCTCGTCGTCGACGGTGCCCTCGGACAGTTGCCCGAGGATGTAATAAACCTGTTGGACGTGGCCCAAAGGAATACCGAGCGGCTCATCAATCTAGTCAACGACATCCTCGATATGGAGAAACTCGATTCCGGCAATATGGAGTTCGATTTTCAAACGTTGGACCTATCGGGTGTGGTGAGGGAAGCCGTTGAAATAAACAAAGGACTGGCCGAGGAGTTCAGTGTCGAGTTCATCCTCGGCGATCTTGCTCCCGAGTTGACGGTGCGCGGTGACAGCCGGCGCCTCACTCAGGCGGTCACCAACCTATTGTCCAATGCCGCCAAGTTCTCATCCGAAGGGGATAAAGTCGAAATCGCGGTTTGCCGAAACGACGGCATGGCGAGGGTATCGGTCACCGACCATGGTTCGGGCGTACCGGAGGAGTTTCGAGAATTTATCTTCGGGCGGTTTGCCCAACTGAATGCCTCGGATAACCGCCAGACCGGCGGTACCGGATTGGGTTTGAGCATCACTAAGTCGATCGTCGAGAAGCATGACGGTACGATCGGCTTCGATTCCGATGTCGATATCGGTACGACGTTCTTCTTCACATTGCCGGTGACGAAATGATCGAATGGTGTTCGGTTGCGGTCAGAAACACTTGGAATGCGTGTTGGCATTGAGTGCCTTGCGGCCCCGAAACTGGTCTTCGCAGAAGGGCGCCGTCGCCAGCGCATGAGCCAGCGATTTTGCGGCGAACCGGAACTGCTCGCGGCATAGTTTATTCGGATGGCCATCGCTGGGTCTCTTCCAGGCTCCTGAGGAGCTTGAGGACGGCGCGGCCTTTCTGCGTTGGCGCTTGACGCTCGAGGTCGAGCCCACCCGGCTTACCGGCGCTTTAGGTTGCATCGTCCAAGGGAGCCACTATATCAGGGGCCACCGGCAAAAACGTCGGATATCAGGATTTCCCAAAGACCCGTTCCCGATCACGCAGAAAGAGGCTTCCCGTGTCGACCCGCACCCTGCAAATGACGGATGCGCTCTATGCGTATCTTCTCGAGAATTCCCTGCGCGAGGCGGATGTCCTCAAGCGGCTTCGCGCCAGGACGGCAGACCTGGAGTTTGCCGGCTGGCAGATCGCGCCGGAGCAGGGTCAGTTCATGGCGCTGCTGGTCGAACTGATCGGCGCCCGGCGCTGCATCGAGGTCGGCACCTTCACCGGCTATTCGGCGCTCGCCGTCGCGATGGCCCTGCCCAACGACGGCGAGCGCCGAATAGCCGGTGA
>Ga0209259_1000125_pt1 | contig 19849 bp, 19 predicted proteins | sample WorMetGr2BELIZE1_FD_187417 | JGI IMG/M metagenome (GOLD analysis project Ga0209259, IMG submission 187417) | Marine gutless worms symbiont microbial communities from Max Planck institute for Marine Microbiology, Germany - Inanidrilus... ...
TGGCGCTGCCGCGTTCCCTCCCCGAAGGCCAACCGCCACTTCGCATCGCTTAGCTCCAGCGCCATGTACAGCACCGCTTCGTTAACGTACGCTTGGTCTTGAAGGTCCGCAGTCATCTTTGCGGTTTTTTCCGGTAGGCCTGTTTACCAGGAACTACTCATAGGCTGACTTCTTCCATCATTCCGCATTCATCATTCATCATTCATCATCCATCACAGAGGCATCGGCTCACATCCCCTACACCCCGATCCGGTATTCTCTATACCGCTCCTGCCTGACAAAGATCCTTTCTTCCCACGGCACCTCCGGGTGCGATTGAAGACAACCAGATAGCCCTCCTCAGTGCCGACCCGATCCATATAATCGGCGGTCTGCACCAGCCCCTCCGCGATCGTTGTCTCCAGGGATTTGTGCAGGAGTTTGAGCTCGATGACCGCCCGTTGGACCGGGCCATGGAAGCCTTGGGCCTCATCCAGCGGCCACTGCACTAACAGATCGGTGCGACGGTCCAACCCGTACTCCCAGTCGATCCGTCCACTGCTCTTGACGATGCGCTGCAGGAACGCCTGCATCAATAATTGGGGACCGGCTTCCTTGTAGTCGAACCGTTCGATCCAGATCTCGCTGTTCTCCCGGAAGAACTGTTGGAAGCCGTTCAACAGCTTGGAGAAATCCAGGCGTCCGTCCCAGTCCACATACCAGGCAGTCTCCTGGGGGATCCGGGTCTGGGCAATCCAGGTGAGGGCGCGGGGGATGATCTCCCCGGTAGACGGGATTGGCGATCTCGACCTGCGGGCGGGTGCAGATCAGTCCCAGGTCCTGCACATAGAGCTGGTCGTCTTCGCTGGGCGGCATTGCTCCGGGTTCGATAGCGCCGCTCAATAGCTCGCTGATAATCCGATGTACCCGGGGCTCTCGCAACTTGTCGACCAGCTGATCGAGACGGGTATCCCGCCGCTCGATGAGCCGCTCCCGGGCAGCGGCCATAGCGCCCAAGGTAATCGGCTGGGTACAGTCGCGGTTCTCCTTGGCCCTGAAGCAGGCCTCGTAGCCGAGGGCATTGACCAGCCACGGCTGACTATTTGTCTGTTCGAAGACATACTCGATCAGTCCGTCTTCGAATGCCTGCCCGCTCTCTTCGGTATGTTGGGCATAGAGGATAGCGACATCCCCATGGCTGAAGTTCCCCAAGCGCAGGGATTTGGATTTGATATTGAAGGCGCTACCGCCGGTAATGACTTGGTTATCGCCGTTGTGGATACGGTAATTCCGCACATCCCGCACCCCGCACCCCGTACAGGAGCACGGTCTGGGGGAAGGCGCGCGGACGATCCGGGTAGCCGGCCCGGATCTGGCGCAGCAGCGAGATCAGGGTATCTGCCACCAGGCTATCCACCTCGTCCAGTAACAGGACGATGGGGCGGTCGTTTTCCTCCGACCAGCGGGAGAGCAACCCCCGCAGGGCACCATGGGGACCAAATACATGCAGTACGCCCTCGACCGATTCCTGCGGTCGCTGATCACCCAGGTAACGACGGGCGCCTTCGGCAATCCCACTGACAATCGTGCGCATGCCTGCTGCCACATCCCCATGCACCGCCTGGGCCGGCTCCAAGTTTACATAGAGGACCGTGTAATCCGATTCCGTGTTGAGCTGCGCCATCAAGGCCAACAGGCAGCTGGTCTTGCCGGTCTGACGCGGGGCATGGAGCACGAAATACCGTTTCTCCCCGATCAAACGCCGGATTTCTTCCATATCCCAACACGCTAATGCGGGGACCGTGTAATGTTCATCTGGTCGGACGGGACCGGCGGTATTGAAGGTTTTCATGCATCCTCCTGCGGGTGCAATTTTCCCCCAAGCGGTTGACTTTTCAGAACGCTACAGACTTGGCGTTACCCCTGCAAGGGTAGGCATGACTGCCGCCACCGCGATCCGACTACCGGTACCTTCCGTTCCGGAAGCTCCCGCAGGGTGGTAAAAATCCGGGTGCTTGGATGCCGCCGGCTCGCATATCTCACCAGGACAGATGGAAGACTCCAATTTTCAGCTTGTTCAAAGGGATCTCCTGATCCATCTATTAGCCCAGTTAATTCTCGCATCGAACATACTGTTGGTGCACCGCACAAATATTGCAGTTAAGATAGTAAGGCATGAATAGTGCCGTCAGGGCCTCATCGGCTCACCGGACGCAAGGTCGGGGAGGCGGCACAAAAACACCGGGAGAGAATGCAAAATGATTATCGAAGGTAAGACAGCAGTCATTACGGGTGCCGCCAGCGGTATCGGAAAGGCGACCGCGGAGGACCTTGCCAGTCGCGGGGCAGAGGCGGTCGCGATGGTCGACATCACCGATAACATCGCGGACGTGACGGCGGAGATGAACAAGAAGGTAGGCAGGGAAGTGGGACGGGCCTTCCAGGGGGATGTTACGGACGAGGCCTTCCGCAAGGAAGTCTACGATGCGATGTGCGGCAAAGACGGCGTCGTGAACATCTGCGTGCCTTCGGCCGGTATCTTCCGCGACCGCCTGTCGGTCATGCTCGACAAGAAGACCGGCGAGCCCGACATCTATCCGGTCGAGTTATTCCATAAGGTATTGGAGGTCAATTTGGTACATCCGGTGTACTGGGCATTGGAGCTGGTTGCCCGCATGGCCCATAACCGCAAGGTGAACGGCAAGAAAAAGTGGCACCCGGACGAGACGATTCAGGGCACCGTCGTCTTCATCGGGTCCGTCGCCTCCCAAGGCAACAAGGGGCAGATCTCCTACTCGTCCACCAAGGCAGCCCTGGAAGGCGCTGCCCAGACCCTGATGAAGGAGTCGATGTTCCATGGCGTGCGTACTGCCGTCATCCACCCGGGCTTTGTCGATACCCCCATCCTTCAAGGCATGCCGGAAGGCTACATTGAGAAGTACATTCTGCCGGACATTCAGCTCGGTCGTTTGATCAGGCCAGAAGAGTTGGCCGACGCCATCTGCTTCCTCATTTCCAACTCCGCGGTCAGCGGCGAGCTTTGGTGCGACGCCGGATGGCATCCGCCGGCAGGGACTTGATACGCCGCTCGCGATCTCTAAGGGGCCAAAGAAAAGTCCCTGCTACAGGATGTTTGGGGATTACGCTCACAAAAGGTGGTTTTCGAGTGCTTCCCTTTTCATGCGCTTACGCGCACGAACATGGCAGGGTGCTTCTGCCCCGCACGGCCACCTTGAACTTTTCGGGGTGGCCTTTTTGATAAACCAATGCGATTTGAAGAACATATCTGCTTTCTTGCCCTTGCGTCCGGCATCGAAGCGGTTCCGGTAGCTACATAACCTTTAAGAGCCGTGGCTGCTATTGCGCCTCGAATACGAACCAACGCCCCACCCGGCCAACCGGATATGTTCTTTCCCGCTAATCGCCTCAACCTTCACGGTAAATGACCATGTACGGATCAATGCGAGATGTCTTGAAAGATCTACCCGACGTCGGCACCAGTTGGATGCGTTACATGACTGCGCTGACCCGTTCCTTCAACCGCGAGCAGACTGAGTTTCTCGACAGCTACCTGATCGCGGCCCAGATCGCGCTGCAAGCGGCCAAGGATAACCCCATGACCTTGCGCGATACATTCGAGATTATGCAGCACAAGTCGGCTCTAGTGAGGAAAGGGCTGATGGCCACGCAGGAGAAAATGACGGATTTCACGTTCGACCAGATGAAGGAAGCCAACGAGGCCTTCTTCAACACTATTCTCAATAACGAAGGGGAGAATCTGGCGGCCTATCTGAAGCGCGAAGCGGAGGTCATGGAAGCGGTCGCCAATTTCCCGGAGCAGATCGAGAAAGTCAAGGACGACTTCGGGTTCCACTTCAACACCTCGGCCTACCGGTTGATTCATGATACCGGCTCCTTCCTCATGTACCAGGTACTGCCGATCAAGGAAGGCGTGGAAGTACGGGATGATCTGAAACCGGTTCTCCTGATACCGCCCTATATGCTGGGTCAACACATCCTTTCGTTCCTTCCCTACGAAAGCAAGAGCTACGCCCACAGCTTTGCCAACGAAGGCATCCCCACCTATGTGCGCGTGACTAAGGATATCGACCAGAACGATATCGTGCAGAACATGACGCCGGACGACGACTGCACCCAGACCCGGGAGCTCTGCTCCGTGCTCAAGGAGAAACACGGGAAAAAAGTCACCCTGAACGGTACCTGTCAGGGGGGCTACATCGTCCTCATGAACACCCTTTCGGGTACGCTCACGGAGGTCAGCGACACGCTCATCACCAACGTAGCCCCCATCGATGGCACCTACAGCGACGCCATCAGCGGCATGCCCAACATGCACCACGATTTCATCACCACTACCCTGCCGAATGGCCATAAGGTTGCCAACGGCTATATGCTGAGCTTAGGTATGCGGTTCGTCGCAATCGACCGCGAGACACCCTTGATCAAGGTATTGGACCAGGCCTCGTTGCATAAGGCGACCGATCTCAGTCCTGGTAAGACCGCGGCGGCCCTGTTTCGGTGGCTGCTCAAAGAACGCGTACACCTGCCGCTGGAAATCGCTAAGATGAGCACATCCACCTTCCAGCAACCCATCTCCGAGGATGGCGTGTTGCCGGTCAAGCTATACGAAAAGCCGCTGAAGGTGGGTGAACTGAAGGACCTAGGCATCAAGTGGTATCAAACCTATGCCATGAAAGACGACCTGGTGACACCGAAGTGCGCGACGGCGGCCAACCGGTTCCTGGAAGGAACGGATGTCATCGAATCCGTACCCTTTCCCGGTGGTCACGTAGCGATTCTCACCAGCCCCTACAACAAGCGGGCTCCGGTAAACGATCGCTTCAAGGCAAAGGACGGCACGGAATACCGAGGACCGGTCAAATTCCAGCTCGATATTTCTGAGTAAGATATCTATCTCCACCGGAAACAAGAAAGGCGCCCAAAGGCGCCTTTCTTGTCCCATCGCAGGCAGGGCAAAGCCGTAGGATGACGTAGATCCTATGAAGGCCCGCAGCGGGTTAACCTTATAAGGGTAAAGCAACCTCAAGAGGAGAACCGCAAAGATGACTGCGGACCTTCAAGACCAAGCGTACGTTAACGAAGCGGTGCTGTACATGGCGCTGGAGCTGAGCAATGCGAAGTGGCGGTTGGCCTTCGGGGAGGGAACGCGGCAGTGTCACGTGGTCATCGCGGCCGGCGATGTTGCGTCCTTCGCAACCGGCTCAACAGCAAGCTGGTGTCCCAGGGAATTCGGTTTCTGATCGGTAAGGACTTTTTAGCACGCCTGGAGGCGGTAATGTGGTGGTGCCAGAAGGGGCGCGGTTGACGGTCGCCTAGGAAGCAGGTGGAGATTCGGCAGCAGCGTTGTCAAATTTTAAGCGATGAAGTCTGTCGGCTCCTACTCCGTCACTCCGGCAGGGGTAGTGGTGATTTTTGAAGTGATATCTAGCCAACAATCGGCAATAATCCGGTATTATAGCGATGTATGAAGAGTTTTAAACAAATCTCATGCATTTTAACACATTTGGAAAAAGACAACGTCTTACGTAGGAAGCGTTCCAACTGTTTCCGTAAGGTATTATTCCAACGCTCAATATGAACCGTTTCCTCCGTTTCTTTACCCACAGGTCGCTGTTGCCCGCTCGGAATGACGGCTTGATATGCGCTCCAATAATCACTGAAAACGATGGCTTCTTTATAAGCAGACGGTGCGCGACCCCAGAGTATCCGACAGGTGTTTTCGGTGCGATCACCGCAGGCAGAGGCGACGATTCCTCAAGACAAGGGAGCACAACTCATCCACATCCATACAGGAATCTTTTTGCACTCAACAGGTTGTAGCCTCTCTTCAAGGGGTGGGAAGCCATTCGCCTGTTCTTTTAACCAGGCGCTCAATGTTCGGCGCGAGACCTCAAACGTCCGTTCAATCCCGAGCATACTGGATCTTTCTTGATAAACGTTTATAATGAGTTCTTTCTTTTCTTCCGTCGCGCGTTCCCAAGCGTATTCTTCCAGAAGAGAGGGCTAAAATCTAGAATCAGGTAACGAACGTGGCAATCGGAATGATTACCGATGAATCCATCTACCCTATCACTTCAAAAATCACCACTACCCCGGCAGGGATTGCTGCGGAATCCAGTCGCCAGGGATGGTAAAAGCAGTGGGGCTTGAATCGTTAAGTCGCATAACCATGTCACTTTGAATTTAACCACTACCGAAGCGCGAACCGCATCAACGGATGGCCGGCTAGCGACGAACCGAAGGGACCAGATCACCACTCCAGTTTCCGCGTGCACTCGGAAAGCGGTTCATTCATGCCCTTATCGAGGTTCCGATTGCGATCCCGCGATCTACCCTGGCTCTCCAACAGCTAGTTGGACGTAGGAGATGGAGCCTTACGTAGAGAAGGGCTTTTTGGGGCATCATGCCTCATCAGTCTGAGGTGAAGCCTCGCTAGTACCCCGTTTCACCTTATTTTGCATGCTCAGCGCGACGAGAAGCGGCCAGCTGCGTGGTTGCACCCGCAGGGAGCCCCCCAGCGCGCCCGAGCGTTACCGCGCTTGGCAATTCGAGTGAGGGCATTTCCGGCGCGCCGTGCCTTGCCGGGGCGCGTTTGGGAGGGCTTTGAGAGTGAAAAATAAGGTGAAACGGGGTACTAGGGCTGAATGTACTCAAAGAGCTTGACGACTTTGGTTACGCCAGGCACATAGCGGGCCTTCTCCGCCACCGCGTTCCCCTCCCCGGGGCGCACCAGACCCATGAGGAATACGTCACTGGCCTCGGTAACGACTTTGACTCGGGTCGCGTCGAAACCGGGGAGGTCGACCTTGGTCAGCGCGAGCTTGACCCGGGAGGTAATCAGGGCATCCTCACTCGAACGTACAAAGCCCACCGGCGGTCCGATCGTGACCTCGTTGACCACCTTTTTCACCTTCGGTAGACGGGCCACCTTGCGGGCGAAGCGGTCGCTGATGGATTGGGTCTCAGCCTGTCCGGTGAGAAGCACCAGATGGTTATAGCTCGTGATAGCGATGCGGCTGTGGGCCTTGATGTCGGGGTTGTCCCTCAACAGACGTCTCGCCAAGTGTTCGGTGCGCTCGTCTTCCAGTATGGTGCGCGAATTGCGCCGGTCATGGAGTATCGCGGCTCCCGTCGCCGCAACGCCCCCGACCAGGACAGCACCGCATCCCTGCACTAAAGGGGCGATGAGACTGAGGATCAGTACTGCCTTCAATGCTCGCCCGTGCAGCGTTCGGATCGGCCGCAAGGCGCGATTTCGCAGGTCATTCCACATTGAATGCATTCCGGATCTGGTCGATGCGATCGTCACCGCTGGATGCTCAGTCCTCCAGTCTCCCCTGCTTGATAAGCACGAGCTTGGTCGGGCTGACGGCATTGATACGGGCCAAGGCCAACTTACGATGGATCCGACGCAGGGAATCCATGCTGAGGATACCGGTCTTCCCCTGCACGCGTGCCCGCGGGTTACCGGATAGCCAATCCAGCCGCGAGGCGAGGCGATAGGCATCGACCCCCATGGCGTAAAGCCGCGGCAGCTTCCCGTTCAGACCGGCGGGAGACACGGCGTCACCCCGAGTCGGTTCCACGAGCCAGGGGATCTCGACGAAATTCAGTCCCAGCAAATGCCTGTCGCGCTCAGGATCGAGGCGCCCGTTATAGACGTGGGAAGTCGCATAAACCGGCACCGTATCGCCGATCTTATTTCGGATCAGAGGCCAAATCCGGCGTGCCAACGCCGCGTTGGCGACCAAAAATACAAAGTCCGCACCTGCGGCTTGCTTGGATAGTTTTCTAATCATATCCGCGAAGTGCGTGGCCGACGGGTCGAATGCCTGGAGCGCAACAACGCTTCCACCGCGGACTTTCCAGCTCCGGTAAAACGCATGGGAAACTCGGGTTCCCCACTTATTCTCCGGGTACAGGACCACAGTTCTGCGATGTCCCTTACCCCAAGCCTTGGCGGCTACTTCGGCAGCCTCACCTTCCGGCGCGAGGGAGAACTGGTAGAGGTTGGGTGACCTGACGGTAACTGCCCGGTTCAGGGCGAGGACCGGGATCGGCAGCACGGTCGAGCCCCCGAGCTTGGCCACCATCGGCTTCTGCAGCGGACCGATCGCCAAGCTCGCACCGTCTGTGGCAGCTTGCCACACCAGCATATCGATCGGGCGGGAGGTGCTGTCGTAGAAGCGTAGTTCAGGCCGTTTCTCTTGCGGATCCGCGGCCTGGGCGGCGACAATCCCGGCGCGCACAACCTCGGCGGCTTGGGCGAAGCGGCCGGACTTCTCTTGCGGATCCGCGGCCTGGGCGGCGACAATCCCGGCGTGCACAACCTCGGCGGCTTGGGCGAAGCGGCCGGATTTGGGGAGTAGTACGGCTAAAGTCTCGTTACCCCGGTAGTTGCCCGTGACCAATCGGCTGGGCCCGACGAGGTCGTCGTCCACCCGCCAACCGGCGCAGCCGCTGAAAGCGACGACAAGAGCAGCAAGCAGGAACAGGGTGGAGATGCGGGTAACGGCAGTCAAGTCCGATTTATGAGACATCTTGGTTCTCGACGCTAGTCTGGATGGTGGAGGAAATTAGATGCCTAGTAACTTTAACACACTTTATATAGTGGCAACGCCTATCGGTAATCTGGAAGATATTACCGATCGTGCCCGCCGGGTGCTCGCCCAGGTCGACCTGATCGCCGCCGAAGATACGCGTCACACCCGCCGTCTGCTGACGCATTTCGGTATCAAGGCAAAGCTCTGGTCCTACCACGATCATAACGAGGCGCAAGCGGTCGAGCATCTGCTCGCGTCGCTCTCGTGGGGCCGGGACATTGCCCTGGTCTCGGATGCGGGTACACCCTTGATCAGCGACCCCGGCTTCGTGCTGGTTCGCGCAGCGCGGCAGCAAGGCTTCAAGGTGGTACCTGTACCCGGCTCCAATGCGGCGATCTGCGCTCTCTCCGCTTCCGGCCTGCCCTGTGATCGCTTCCTGTTTCTCGGTTTCCCGCCCCGTACGTCCGCCAAGCGTCGCGCGTGGTTGACCACCCTGATTGCCGAGCCGGGGACCCTAGTCTTCTATGAATCCGGCAATCGTGCCGCCATGTCACTCGCGGACATGAGCACGGTACTGGGCGCCGGGAGGCGCGCCGTTCTGGCCCGAGAAATCACAAAACACTTCGAGACCTTCATAGACGCCCCTCTCGGCGCACTCGCCGAGCGCCTGCGTGACGATCCGGAACAACGGCTCGGAGAGCTCGTCATCTTGGTGGAAGGCAACCGCCAAATCGGCGGGGCCGTCCGTGAACCGGAAGAGGAGCGCGTCCTCGCCATTTTGTCCGATGCCCTCCCCCTCAAACAAGCCGCCGCACTCGCCGCTCGTATAACCGGCGGCAACCGGAACCGGCTCTACCGGCGTGCCCTGCAGTGTCGGGAGGAATGAGAGCGGACCACTCACATCACTTAGCCGGAGTCCTTGATCCTGCGTCGCCGGCGACCTTCATTCTTAAGTAGACTATCGGCAGTTGGGGGCCCCCAGGTCCCGGCAGCATAGTTCGGAAAGTCCCGGGGCGGGAGCGCGGCCCAGACATCCGTAACCGATTGCACGATTTCCCAACCCTTCTCGACCGTGTCGGAGTGCTTATGCAGGGTCGCATCACCGTCCATGCATACAGTCGTAGATCAGGGTCTCGTAGCCGGTCGCCGGCTTGTTGCCAAAGTAGTTCTCATAGCAGAAATCCATGTTCACGGTGCCGACCCCCATACTCGGACCGGGCACCTTGGCACCGAAGCTCATGTGGATACCCTTGGCGGGTTGGATGCGCAGTACCAGCATGTTGGGATCGATGCGCTCTACGTCCGTATCCTTGAAGATAACCGTCGGCGCCTTCTTGAATTGGATTGCGATCTCCGTGCACTGGCCGGCCAACCGCTTGCCGGTGCGCAGATAAAAGGGCACCCCGGCCCAACGCCAGTTGTCCATGGTGAGCTCGAGCGCGGCGAAGGTCTCGGTAGGGGATCGGGGATCGACCCCCGGGGATGAGCGATAGGCCCTCACCTTCTCACCGCCGGGTATGGTGCCGTCGCCGTACTGCCCGCGCACGGCATGCTTCAACACATCCTCCGACGACAAAGGCTCGATGGCGTCGAGCACCTTGTTGGCCTCGTCACGCATGGCATTGGACTCGAACGAGTTCGGCGGCTCCATGGCGATAAATCCGAGCAGCACCAGCAGGTGGTTCTGAATCATATCCCGTAGGTCACCCGCCTCCTCGTAATAGGTACCCCGGTGCTCGACGCCGACGGACTCGACCACTGTGAGCTGCACATGGTCGATGTGATGGCGGTTCCACAAGGGCTCGATGAAACCGTTGGCGGAGCGGAACACTACGATGTTCTGCACCGTCTCCTTAATTGAAGGCCGCCACGGATTCCAGATCCTGCCCGAAAGGCTTCTCGACGACGGCGCGCCGCCAGTTGCTCTCGGTCTCCCGCAATAGGCCGGCCGCGCCCAGGCAATCGGTCCACCCGCGTAAAGAGACTGGGGGGGATTGCCGTGTAGAACAGGTAATTACCCTCGGTCCCGCGCCGGGCATCGAGCTCCTCCAGGCAGGCGCGCAGACGTTCATAATCGGCGCCATCGAGAATGTCGATTTTCATGTAATGGAGACGCTCCACAAGACGTTCCCAAACCGACTGGTCGAACGCGGTGCCGACGTAATCCCGGATGTGCTCGGCCATCAGGTCTCGGAAGGAATCGTCATCCACATCCCGGCGGCCGAGTCCGAGCACCGCGAAGTTGTCCGACAGCAGACCGGCGTCGCAGAGATGAAACAACGCCGGGATCAGCTTGCGCCTGGTCAGATCTCCCCCGGCACCGAAGATAACCGTGACGTTTGGCGACGCCGGCGGGGCCTGGGTGTAGTTGGACTGCGTCAGGGACACAAGACACATCCTCGGGTTCTCGATTAGCACGGCAGTGCCGAAGCACCGATGATCTCTGTTTGGCTTTTCCTTAGGAGGATACTGGCGAGTCGATGTTATCGGTAGGAGAGCAGTGACGGGTAGTGGTGATTTTTGAAGTGATAGAGTAGATGGATTCATCGGTAATCATTCCGATTGCCACCGTTTTTCTCGTTACCTGATTCCAGATTTTAGCCCTCTCTTCCGGAAGAATACGCCTAGTCTGAACGATTGCGTTCATTGATAAAACGAACCGAAGAGTTTTCAATTATGATTATCGAGAATAAAGTATACAGCTGTCGCAAATGTCAGAGCGAAGAGCTCGTTAAAAATGGCACAAATTCGTCCGGTAGCTCGCAATATCACTGTAAAGCCTGTGGTGCCTATGGCGTACTTGAACGCAAAGAAAGTTTATCAAGAAAGATCCAGTATGCGTGGGATTGAACGGACGTTTGGGGTCTCGCGCCGAACATTGAGCGCCTGGTTAAAAGAACAGGCGAATGACTTCCCACCCCTTGAAGAGAGGCTACAACCTGTTGAGTGCAAAAAGATTCCTGTATGGATGTGGATGAGTTGTGCTCCCTTGTCTTGAGAAATCGTCGCCTCTGCCTGCGGTGATCGCACCGAAAACACCTGTCGGATACTCTGGGATCGCGTACCGTCTGCTTATAAAGAAACCATCGTTTTCAGTGATTATTGGGGCGCGTATCGAGCCGTCATTCCGAGCGAGCAACAGCGCCCTGTGGGTAAAGAAACGGGGAAACGGCTCATATTGAGCGTTGGAATAATACCTTACGGCAACAGTTGGCACGCTTCCTACGTAAAACGTTGTCTTTTTCCAAATGTGTTAAAATGCATGAGATTCGTTTAAAATTCTTCATACACCACTATAATACCGAGGCGTCGTACGTCATTATTGCCGATTGTTGGCTAGATATCACTTCAAAAATCACCACTACCGAAAAAGGACTTGGATACCGTCAGTTCTGCTTCTCGCCATGGCCGCCGAATTGGTAGCGCATGGCCGACAGGATCCGATTGGCAAAATCCGCTTCCCCGCGGGAGCCGAAGCGCTCATAGAGGGCTGTGGTCAACAGGGGGGCTGGCGTGCCGGTCTCGATCGCCGCCATACAGGTCCACCGACCCTCGCCCGAATCGGACACCCGGCCCTCGAATCGGCTGAGCTCCGGGTCTTGGTGCAGCGCGTTGGCGGTGAGATCCAGCAACCAGGAGGCCACCACACTCCCTCGGCGCCAGACCTCCGCGACCCGGGGTATGTCGATAGTGTACCGGTAATGCTCCGGATTGCCGAGGGGGGTCGTCTCCGCGTCGATTGCCTGGGCATCGCGGCTGACCCCGGCATGCCTGAGGAGATTCAAGCCCTCCGCATAGGCGGCCATCAAGGCGTATTCGATTCCATTGTGGACCATCTTCACGAAATGGCCGGCGCCGCTCGGACCACAGTGTAGATAGCCCTGCTCTGCCGGATCATAGTCGTCGCTGCGGCCAGCGGTGCGCTCGAGATCGCCGGGCCCGGGGGCCAAGGTCTTAAAGATGGGATCAAGCCGGCGGACCGCCTGCGCATCACCACCGATCATCAGGCAATACCCGCGCTCCAGGCCCCAGACCCCACCGCTGGTGCCGCAGTCTAGGAAGTAAATGCCGGCATCGGTGAGCCGCTTGGCACGTCGGATCGCCTCCTTATAGTGGGAGTTGCCGCCGTCGGCAATGATGTCGCCCGCTTCCAGGCCGGGCAAAAGAGCGTCGATGACCGAGTCCACCGCCGCCGCCGGAACCGTGATCCAGACGGCCCGCGGCCGGGCCAGCTTGGCACAGAGGTCGGTCAGGTCGCGGGCCCCAGTTGCACCGACATCGGTCAGCTTCCGGATCGCCTGAGCACTGCGGTTGTAGACGACGCACCGGTGGCCGCCGCGCATGAGGCGGGTCGCCATGTTGGCACCCATCCGACCGAGACCGATTATTCCGACCTGCACTGTTCTCTCCCCTGTTCAGTAATAACCTTTGGTAAGAGCGGCATAGCGGTCGCATATGGATTCTGCGAAGTAGCGCAGACGTCCCCGCCTGCATTTTTCGATGCAGGCGAGGACACCTGCGCTACTTTCGCGACACCCTCCTCAAGGGGGTGGTACGTCTCAGCCGACTCCCGGTTGCTCACCGAGGGAGGATACGCCTGCAGCTCCTGACGAATCGCCGGCGTGATGCGTGCGTTCCTGTGCCATTGGAGATTCATGGGACATGAGCGGTATACTCCGGGTTTGGGGTCGGTGCCAGTCAACGGCTGCCTCACGTAGGCTGCTCAGCTGGCTGCAGACTTCCTTCCTCTGCCTCCCTGGCGAGCAAGCGTAACATCTCTCCCGCTGAGAGCAGAGGATAGCTCCTTCTTGGAATATAATCACACGGAATCTGACGGCTAGTCGGACTCTGAGCGATGAATGTCAACAGCCCCCAGGAGAGCAAACGATGAACAATATCGATCCGAACTCGGGTAAGAAAGCAACGGACCGGTTTGTGGAAACCAACAATATCAGGCTTCACTCTATTCATCATGAGGGGACAGAACCTCCCCTGATACTCATGCCCGGTCTTACCGCCAATGCGTATTCCTTTGATGCCATAGTAAGCGCGGGTGTGCAACGAGCGGTGTTGGCCGTCGATTTACGCGGAAGGGGACTCAGTGACAAACCGGCTCACGGATATACCCTGGAAGACCATGCCGCCGATATCATTGGTATGCTGGATCGGGTCGGTATGGAGAGCGCCATCATCGGAGGCCACTCTTTCGGAGGGTTATTGAGCATCTATCTGGCTACCCATTATCCCGACCGCATCAAAAAAATCATTATAATTGACGCGGCGGCTCGATCGCATCCCAATACTGCTACGATGGTTGCGCCTGCCATCAGTCGTCTGGGTAAGAAGTGGCCGTCTTTTTCCGCTTATCTGGCAGAAATCAAGCAATCACCCTCTCTGAAGGGCAAATGGTTTCCTGAAATGGAGAGTTACTATCGGGCGGATGTGAAGGAAACGGATAACGGGAGCTATACCACGAACTCATCGATGGAGCATATTACCGAGGTTATCCAAGGGGTAGTCGAAAGTGGTATCGACTGGTTGGAGCAGGCAAGCCGAACGACACAATCGGCCATACTCATCAATGCCATTGAGGACTATAACGATGAGGCACCGATCCTGCCTGAAGAGTTGGCTATGGAGACAGTCGATGCGATGAAGGCATGTAAATATATAACCGTACCAGGCAACCATTTCACCATGCTCTATGGAAAGGGGGCCAAAGAAATCGCCACAGCGATCAATGACTTCATTATGTCTGAAGAGGCGTAATCCAGGTTCGAGTCACCCATAGGACACTTGAAAAATTGCCTTCCCGGCAATTTTTCAAGTGTCCTTCGTCTGTTCAGAGTGATAGAATGAGCTCGCTGGTGGGCGATGAAGGCTAGCCTACCCGCTTTAATACCCAGAAGGCAACTGATAAGAGCAAAAGGGGCACAATCAAGGCCGCAAGCAGCGGATTCATTCCATACAGGAGCGCGAAATAGGCGAAGGTCCGGCTGACCAGGAAAAAGATGATGCCCACGAATGCGCCTGAGAGTATGCGCAGCCCGAAGCTACTGGTGCGCGCCGAGCCGAGCAGAATGGGAATGGACGCGAAGATCATGGCGAGAATCAGAAACGGATGGATTACCTTACTCCAGAAGACCACCTCATAGGGACGGGCATCCTGACCGTTTTCCGACATATACCGAATGTATCGCAGAACCCCCCAGACCGGGAGTGCATAGGGATCGACAATGACAATCTTCAGTAATTTCGGATCCAACAGAGAGATCCACCCGGCTTGGGCAATGCGACTGGTCTCAATGCGCTCGTTGCTGATTATGCTGCGGGAGATTCCCTCCAGCACCCAGCTTCCCGCCACATATCTGGCATACTCGGCGCTTGTCGCCCGGCTCAGACGCCGTGCCTCGTCGAACTCGTAGATATGAATACCGCGTAAATGCGCACCGGACAGGATCTCTCGAATATTGATGTAGGCACTCCCGTCCCGGGCCCAGAATCCATATTCCGACATGAGCATAGCCTGACCGGACCGGGCCTCGGAACGCCACTGCAGCGCCTTCTGATCTGCAACCGGTGCCACTCCCTCGCCTACCGCCACGGCGACTACCGCCAGCAAGAGCCCACCTTTCATTGCGGCATAGACGATGTGCCCGATCGACACCCCCGCCGCCCGTATGGCTACCAGCTCCGAGCGACTCGCCAGGGAGCCCAAGCCCACGAGGGCACCGATGAGCGTCGCGATGGGAAAAATTTGATAAGTGTACCGAAGCATAGTTAGGAGTACAAACAGAAGCGCGTCCGCGAACTGATAGTCGTTCTCTCCTATCTCGTCCATCTCGTCGGCAAGGAGGAGGAACCCCATCAAGGGCAACAGCACCCCCAGGGTCGCGAGCGTACCGCCGATTACGGCACCGGCCAGATAGCGATCGAGGATCTTCACAGCTCGTTGCGTGGTTTACCGTGGCGGTAGATTCTAAGTGTCCCCGGCGATCTGCGGCTGTCGTCAGTGATGGAATCTTGTAGACTTGCCTCCACGCATATCTTATCATTGCCCCCGCAATCCCAGCTGACGGTGGCGTACGGTAAATCCTCAAAACCGATGAAGTAACCATGGAATTCAAGATCAAGAATGGCGACCCAGCCCGTCAAAAGACCCCCTGTCTGATCCTCGGGGTATTCGAGGGACACCAACTCTCCGCACCCGCTGAGGCCATCGACAAAGCCAGCGGCGGCCATCTGAGCGACATCCTGCGCAAAGGCGACATGGACGGCGAGACCGGCCGTACCCTGCTGCTCTACCGCGTACCCGGCGTGAGCTGCGAGCGGGTGCTCCTGGTCGGCTGCGGTAAACCTGAAGAGTTCAACCGCCGCAGCTACCGCAGGGCACTGGCAGCCGCGGTAACCCTGCTCAACGACACCCACGTCACCGCGGCCCTGTGTACACTGCCGGAGCTCGTCCCCCTAGGAATGGAGCCATATCACAGGGTACGCGACGCGGTGACCGTCTGCGCCGATAATGTCTATCACTACGACCAGACTAAGGGCGAGAAGAAACCTCCCAAGTCTGTGTTCAAACACTTCGATCTCTGGGTAGCGCAGGAACAGGACCTGGAGGCCGCCCGGCAGGCAGCCCATCACGGCGGCGTCATCGCCCGAGGGATTGCCCTGGCGAAGGACCTGGGCAATCTGCCGGGTAACATCTGTACGCCTAGCTATCTCGCGGACCGGGCACTCGAGCTGGGCCGGGACTACCCCCGACTCCAGGTGAAAATCCTCGAAGAGAAAGATCTGGAAACACTCGGAATGGGCGCCCTGCTCTCGGTCTCCCGTGGCAGCCGCCAGCCCGCCAAGCTGATCCTGATGGAATACCGGGGCGGCCCGGAAGACGCGAAGCCGGTAGTGCTGGTCGGCAAGGGCCTTACCTTCGACGCCGGAGGTATCTCGATCAAGCCCGCCTCCGACATGGACGAGATGAAGTTCGACATGTGCGGCGCGGCGAGTGTCTTCGGTGCCGTGCGCTGCGCTCTGGAGCTTGCGCTCCCCCTCAACCTGATCGGAGTCGTCCCGGCGTCCGAGAACCTGCCGGACGGGGATGCCAACAAGCCGGGAGACATCGTCACCAGCATGTCGGGCCAGACCATCGAGATCCTGAACACGGATGCGGAAGGCCGGCTCATCCTGTGCGACGCCCTGACCTACTGCGAGCGTTTCGATCCTGAGGTCGTGATCGACATGGCGACCCTGACCGGCGCCTGTGCCGTCGCGCTCGGCAAGCATCCGTGCGGTCTGTTTACCCGGAACGAGCAGCTTGCGGCGGAAGTCCTCGCAGCCGGGGAGGCCGCCGGCGACCGCGCCTGGCGCCTGCCCCTGTGGGACGACTACCAGGAAGAGCTCGACAGCAATTTCGCCGATATGGCCAACATCGGCAACAGCCGTTGGGGTGGGGCCATCACTGCCGCCTGTTTCCTCTCGCGTTACACCAAGAAGTACCCCTGGGTGCACCTGGACATCGCCGGCATCGCCTGGCTTACTGGCAAGAAAAAGGGCGCTACCGGGCGGCCGGTGTCTCTGCTGACCGAGTTCATTCTCAAGCGCAGCGGCTAACTCAAGTGACCCGCGTCGATTTCTATACCCTCAAGGAACCTGTTCGCGGGGATCGCTTCCTCCTCGCCTGCCGCCTAGTGGAACGCATCTATGGGACCGGACAGCGCAGCTTTATCCTGGTCCCGGACCGGGAGCAGGCGAGGCATCTCGACCGCCTGCTCTGGACTTTCCGGCAGCAAAGCTTTCTCCCTCACGGGCTGGCGCACGACAGCGACCCTGAGTTCACGCCGATCCTGATCGGCCACGGTAACGACCCGGGCAAAGAGAACCAGGTCCTGATCAACATCTCTTTGGAGGTCCCCACCTTCTTCGAGCGCTTCGAACGCCTGTGCGAACTCATCGACCAGGACCCGAACGTGCGTGCAGCCGGTAGAGAACGCTACGTGTACTACCGTGATGGCGGTTATCCCCTGCACCATCACGAGATTCGGCTTTGACGAAGTCCAAAGCAGAGGTACTTGGGCGGCAGCTTTGCCTGCACATCGATAGCCCGACTACTCGGCAAGTACTCAACAGCTTTGACGAAAGAGTCGCGAGCTTCGTGGCTCGGTTCCGTCGTGGAAGCATCAATCACGAACTGCCCCCTAAGGTGATGGAGATAACCGTGGAACAATCGCTCCAACACAGTTCCAAGGTCAGAAAGCTATTGACTGATAGGATGTTTGTAAAATGAACGACAAGGAACAGGCGATCAAGGATCTGATAGCGGCGCTGCCGATTGAAAAACGCGTGGATACTCGTGGACCATTGGGATGCCGACCTATGCGCAATAGGAATAGCCAAGGCGGAGCAACCTCGACAGGCGCACGATACGCGCTCCAATAATCACTGAAAACGATTTGGTTCGTTTTATCAATGAACGCAATCGTTCAGACCAAGCGTATTCTTCCAGAAGAGAGGGCTAGAATCTAGAATCAGGTAACGAGAAAAACGGTGGCAATCGGAATGATTACCAATGAATCCATCTACCCTATCACTTCAAAAATCACCACTACTCGAGACCGATAGGATGTTCTAGGCGCGGTGCGCAAATTTTCCATCGAGGCCCTGGACATTCGAACGCCTTACCAGAGGCCGGATAGATGACAGCAACCGTTCCCTCCGCCAAATTTGGTGTGTTTTACCTTGCAAACGGGATGGGTCCATTCGCATCTATGGATGGCGGCATGTCCAACACTCTCTTGCTGTTTGCGGACCTGCAATCGGTTAACTGGATGTAGGGGCCGGACGATTATTTCCGCAGAAAAAGCGCAATACACTGTAACCTAATATACCGGATACCAGCGAACCGGAGAGAATGCCCAATCTGTCATCTACGGCGAAATCAGGGCCACCTTGCTCGAATGCGAGCGAACCGACAAACAGGCTCATTGTGAAGCCGATTCCACAGAGTAAGGCGGCGCCATAGAGCTGCATCCAACCGACGGCTTGAGGCATTTTGGATATACCGAGCTTTATCGCCAGCCAACTGAAACCGAATACGCCGACTTGATTTCCGATAAAAAGACCCGCTGCGATACCGAGTGGAACTGGATGGAGCATGGATTCCAACGTAATGCCTTCGAACGAGATACCGGCATTCGCAAAAGCAAATAGCGGTAAGATACCATAAGCGACCGATGGGTAGAGGTCGTGTTCCAGTCTTTCCAGCTGGGTGTGTGTTTCTCCTGCCTCTCTTTTGAAGGGTACGAAGAAGGCCGTCAACACGCCCGCGAGTGTTGCATGTACGCCGGATTTGAGCACTGCCGCCCACAACACCAAACCAATGAGCATATAGGGCGCCAACCCCAATACGCCCCCGCGATTCAAGATGAACAAGCCGCCGATGGCGATGGCAGCGAGTAACAACGAAGAAAATGATAGATCGACAGTATAGAATATCGCGATAATGATTATAGCGCCCAAGTCGTCGATTATGGCCAATGTCATAAGAAACAACTTCAGGGATTGCGGTATCCGGCTGCCGAGCAGTGCAAGTACGCCCAATGCGAATGCGATATCTGTGGCCGAAGGGATTGCCCACCCTTTCATGGCTACCGGATTAGCCCAATTTATTGAGGCATAGATCGCGGCGGGGATAGCCATACCGCCCACTGCCGCGATCATGGGTAAGACAACGCGAGAAGGATCGGATAATTCACCGATTAGGAATTCTCGCTTTATCTCAAGACCGATAAGGAAAAAGAAAATGGCCATCAGGCCATCATTTATCCAGAGCAGCAATGGCTTGGCGATTTCAAAATCGCCGATTTTGATCTCGACCGGAGTGTCGAGTAATGCGTCATAGATGTATTTTGCTGCCGAATTTTCAACCACCATGGCCAGCAAGGCAGCAATCAGGAGCAGGATTCCACTGGCGGATTCCAGGCACAGAAATTCTTTTAATTTAGCGGTTATCATAATTCAGTAGGGTTTTAAGGGCACCTTGAAAAACAGGTATTTTCACCAATGCAAGCGACTCTAATCCATTGATTATTCAGATGTACCGTTGACGAAAAACGTATTTTTCAAAGTGCCCTTAACTTTGTTGGTTGGTAACTATTCAGGCCCCCTTGTCAAAGCGAGAGCTACCTGTGTAGCCCAATCGCATGCCTGAACCGCACGCCCCAAGCCGTTCTCCGGAGAGCCCCATCCAGGAGCGTGAACGGCTGCGTGCGCTGGTTGTGGAGCAAGCC
>Ga0209259_1000126_pt1 | contig 19615 bp, 9 predicted proteins | sample WorMetGr2BELIZE1_FD_187417 | JGI IMG/M metagenome (GOLD analysis project Ga0209259, IMG submission 187417) | Marine gutless worms symbiont microbial communities from Max Planck institute for Marine Microbiology, Germany - Inanidrilus... ...
AGATTAGGCGAGGAAAAAAAGATAGAAGATAGAAGATAGAAGATAGAAGATAGAAACTACAGGGCAAAAATATAATGCCCCCCCCTATTACATAGGGCGGCCATAATAAAGAGCAGGGAAATGTGAAATCACAAAATCACTGTTTTATTCATTCGTTGGCATACTCGCTGTCCTGGTCTACAAGGCGCTCAACAAACTGGCACTATCGTATCTGCCAGACGATTTCCAGCTTGTTGCCACCACCGGGCGCCGTCAGCTTCGGTCATCAGACAATTTCAAGTGCACTGTTATTAATGGTCGCCCTATGTAATAGGGAGACCATATATATTTTCATGCTGTGGTTTGTTCTTCTTCTTTCTTCTTTTTTTTCCTCGCCTAATCTCAGTGGTCGGAGATTGGATGGCTACCATACTTTGGCACATGGTGTGGTCCTAGTGTAAATTTAGAATGCAGGTCTGAAACGTGCTGCGCGCGTCTCGCTGGAAATACAGGACGCAAAAAAGTCGCCAAAAATCGCCATCTCGGCACCATCGCACAACTTTGTCGGGCCATATCTTCGCAACTAAGGCATGTATCGACAATCGGAAAAAAACTTGTCAAGCAGCAATACCTCCTCTACAGGTCCTGATAATATGGTGAACTTCGGCCCACTAACGGCTGAGATCGGTTCCGGAGTTTGGGGCACCCCTACAAATTTCAACGGGTTTTGCGTCATGGCAGCGTTACTGCACGGCATCTAGTAGTGGGCGTCAGCCAAACTTTACGGCGTTGAACAGAGGGCGCCACCTATCTTCAGCAGGGCGACCATCAGGTTGGGCATTGGCCCACATTCTAGTTTGTTTATTTGTTCTGCTGCACACACATATGAACACACTAACAGTTCTCTGGATTGGGTTTTGTCTCACTGGGCCCATTTCACTGTTCTCTGCATTGGGTTTTGTCTCACTGGGCCCATTTCACTGTGCTAGATTCTTTTTTTGTATTGTGTATTACTGTGTGTTGTATGCATGATTGCTTAGGTTTGTAACACGGTGAGGTGGACCTGGTGGGATTGAAGCCTATCCTTACGAACACTACTTCCTTCAGTGCTTTGACACTGTTGGTTGGGTCATTTGACCCGCAAAAACCGTCCCCAAAATGACCTATAATGTGTTTAGTGGGACGTTAAACCCTGCTCACTTCACTTCTGCTGCAAGAATAGTTTGCCTGCTGGCTGTGAGCTGTGTGACTGGTATGTGAAGTGTATGGAGGCTAGTGGAGGTGATGATGCTATTGATTCACAGTTACGTAGCTGCGTCAACATGTTTACCATCACGTGTTTGATATGTATATTACAATGGTTACATGTAATGTGAGAGGTTAAAATCACTGTAAATCTGTACTCTCTGATCAGTGTGCTAGTGACGACGTTTTTCTTTCGCACGAGAACATTTGCTCACAAGTGAGCAACTGTATAGATTGTATAGTATTGTTAACATTTTTCCGTGCTGCGCTACATACACCCGTTTAACAGCCTCTTTCCACAACAACTTTGGTAGACTGGAAGCACAAAAATTAAACCAATGTGCATTGTATTTAAGCAGGAGAAAATAGGTGCAGTTGCGCTACGGGCCAGATGCTGAACTGGACACAGAACCCACAGTGTCAAAGCAAGGAAGGCAAATTTTCGGTGCTCCTAAATGGGTAAAGTTACTTACAGTGCGTGTTGTGTATCATTACTGTTGGTTGTGTTACAACTGGTGATTTGTCGTGGTGTGAATTTTTCTTCATTAATGTCTATGTTGACTCAGATTCCATGCAATACATTTAAGCTTATTGATAGAGGCATGTAATCTGTTGTATGCAAAAGCGTCATTTTACTTGTTACACATTTCGAAAACATTTATTGCAGAAAACGTTGTATTTAAGTAAAATACATCAGTCAGAGTTATTTCATGACCTTGGTCACGCATTTGTTACAAATGATAGCTGAAATAATGTCTTATAGTAATTTGTAGAATGTTCAATACAATAATGCTAAAATTGCTTAGTGAAAAGAAATTAAATGAAATACTTGCAACAGTTACTTCTATAATGTGAAATAGCATAGTATTTAATAAATTCTGTTCTTCACAATTTCTAGGTCATCGCTGAAGCGATGGCCTAGTACATTGGAACTGAGGTGTGTCCGTCCGTCCGTACGTCCACAAAAAGATTTTCCGATTTCCATATAATTTGGCGTGTGGGTAGACCTCAACCACATATGCGCACCAGTATGACCTCGACCCGATCTAAGGTCAAGGTCACGGAGCTTCCAAAGTTGCGAAAAGTGCACTTTTCTAGGTCTATCTCCTCCGCCATTTCGTCCAATGTCAATATTTGACGAAATTTAAATGGCCATATTTCGGTAGTGCGTGACACTGCAGTCACGTGGTTGAGCACGCAGGTAGTCCTACACGTACTGTGTATGTTGACATGACCTTCACCTGATCCAAGCTCAAGGTCACAGAGCATTTGAACTTACGACAATTGCCCAGAACTGCACATTTCTAGGTCTATCTCCTCCGCCATTTCGGCGCGGAGCTCAAAACTGATGGTTGGTGGCCATTGTATGGGACCTGGACTACAGTTTGTCGGAGCCCGATTTTTGAATTTCCATCTAGGAAAGCTATCACGAGAGTTCAAACTTCGGCCAATTTCGATATTTGACGAAATTCAAATGGCCATATTTCGTCGGTACTGCATAACGCTACAGTCACGTGGTTGGGCCTGCAGGTAGTCCTACATGTACTGTGTATGTTGATGTGACCTTGACCAGATCCAAGGTCAAGGTCACGGACCATTTCAACTTCCGACAATTGCCCGTAAATGTACATTTCGCCGTATATCTCCTCCGCCACTTTCGCGTGGAGCTCAAAACTTACGGTTGATATTGACAGTATGGGACCTGGTATACAGCTTATCGGACGCCAATTTTCGAATTTCCTTCTAGGAAAGGTATCACTAGAGTTCAAACTTCACGGAATGTCGATATTTCACGACATTCAAATGGCCACATATTTCGGTACTGGGTGATGCATATACTGCGTATGTTGATATGACCTTGACCCGATCCAAGGTCAAGGTCGCGGGGCTTTTGAACTTCCGACAACTAGCAAAGCCGTGCATGCTGGCGGCGATGACCGCAGCCCCCTTGCGGGGCTTTCTGGTTTATGGATGGTCCGACTTTACCCTATATTCAGACAGGGTCATAAGCACCGTCACAATAAAGTAAGTAAGTGTAATTTATTAAAGCGTACAATAATCACCAGAAACGAAATCAGCGTAATATCTCATGAATGGTTACATACTGTAACCAAATTCTGTGTGTGGGGCACTCACGAAACACCATTGTTTATGACATAATGAAACTGATATCACCGAAAAACAGCTAGTCGCTGAAAAGAGCCATGAATTACATTGAAAACAGATAGTTTCCTTACACGTGTAGAAATAGCCATTTGCAAGGGAGATAAGTATGACGTCACATTGGAGGCAACAAATTATGCAGTAATTGTGGCTGAAAGTCGATGAATACAAATTCCTTACGTACAAACCAAAAGCATCACCTATCTGCTTAAAAACCGGCAGGATAGCCACATAACGCAACATGTAAATTTGTGTGTGTAGAATTACAGAAAGGCAAGAATGGGACGGAATAGGAAGGACTGAAAAGATGAAGTAAAGGGAGAGCTGCAGTCACTTGCCTATTGGCACGGTGACAGACGAAGAACGTGTCATTTTTGGGCGACTGTAAAGCTATGAGACCGATTTTTGTCCTGTCTGTGTCTGTGACGTTGGCGTTGTCGCCGTTGTGGCCAAACGGTTGCATGGATCAAGATGACACTTGGCATGCAGTAGACGTACCTAGCCACATTGTGTTAGGTGGGGACCCAGCTCCCCCTCCCCGCAAGGCCCCAAGGGGGCACAACCCCCAATTTTCGGCCCATATCTGTTGTGGCCAAATTGGATGGATGGATTAAGTTGCCGCTTCGTATGGACGTAGGCCTTGGCCCAGTCCCCTTCCCACAAAAGGACGGAGCCTCTCTTCCCAATTTTCGGCCCATGTCTAATGTGGCCAAACGGCTGGATGGATGAAGACGCCACTTGGTACGGAAGTAAACCTCGGCCCATGCCACATTGTGTTAGACGGGGTCCCAGCTCTCCGCAAAAGAAGCACAGTAGCCCCCCCCCCTCTTCGACCGATGTCTATTGCCACGGTCGCTCATCTCAGTTACTGCTGAGCTGTTGTTTACTACCCGGGTACCCGACCTCGAAAAATCACCCCTATGTCTATACATTTGTTGAACCAAAAACTCTGGCACTTTCAGTTTTGATACTCGTCTGTATTTGTGCGGAAGCGTAGAATTCGTATCGAATCGAAAAATGACTGTACAGTATCATTACCAATATAACTTTGTTGTCGGTGACGTCACATGACGTAATCTTGTTAGCTTCTGGTGACATCGACAGACATACATATATAGGACTACTTCCATTACATATTTATCTTCGGGTATCCGACAAAGTACCCGATTGGGTACCCGGGTAACAAATTACACGGATACGGATCCCTAGTCCACACCATCACCAACAACGATTAAATATTCTACAACTAACTGTACTTCCGGTTTTCGTTTGCGTGCAGCGTGCTTTTCGTTGTTTTGGTGTTTTTCTGTCGTGTATTTGTCTTTCTGTAATTCCGCTAAAAGTGTTTTAATGGTACTTTAATCACAATCAGTTCGATTTCATTACAGGCACGTGTATTTTAGTACAGTTGTGAAATAAAGGAGCTTGTCAAAAAAACCGGGACGCCGACAAAAACGGCAGGACAGCAGTTAATCGCTACGGACGCCGGGAGTAGAGTCCACGCGTCATCCACCTCGCACCTTTACATAAAGGAAGTGGCTACGAATACGGGTAGACGTACTTTTAGCCGGTGTAAAGTGCTGTAAATAATAGGTACTTCAAGGATACTATACAAATGTCAGAATATAGCATTAGAAAGGCTATGGGTAAAATGCGGAACTGCGGCGTGCGGAATGCGGAAGGTAAAATGCGGAATGGAATGTGCAACAGTTTTCACTATTTCCAGCATATAAGGGCCGTTCACACTGCACAGACACACGCCTACACGCGCGATTAGGCGCGTGCCCATTGTAAGGCAAATGGACTTCACGGACGACGCCATTCACGGTTCGTATAGTCCTACAGATGAACGTATCCGATCACAGTATAGGCCTTTGGTCATCATCATTGTTTTACTGAGTTTCATTGCAACGGACAGCACTTAACACTTATTAATTTCAGCTTACAGTTTTATGAATTACATAATTATATAATATAATAATAGTTGAGCTTTACAACTCAAATCATTACTGCAGACAAACGTCTCTACTGTAGATCTATATTCTGGACTATACGCCTACCACCACCCTCACCTGTGCACCCCCTGTGAATAGTTGAAAACGCATCCGACTGCTGTCAGGGCAACTTTCCGCATGCCGCATATTACCCACCGTTCCACAGTAATTTTCCGCACATTCCATTCCGCATTTTACCTTCCGCATTCTGCAGGCCGCAATTCTGCATTTTACCAACAGCCCATTAGAAATAACACTCGATGTATAAATGGGTTTTCAATGAGCGTTTAAAAGTGTCAGGCGATGAGCACCGCCGATGGTTGTTGCTGCTCCAGCGTTTGGGACAGTAGCAAATTCTGTAGGCCTACACTGTGTCCACTAATGTTGCACAGAATGAATGACAGGCGTCCGTAGTTGATGGTTATTACTGCTGCGGCGTTTGGGACAATAGCAGATCGTAACTGACTAGGCCTATAACGTTTTATTAATCATATGTCGGGTCCTAACCCTCCCCACTTTTACGCACACTGATTGCAGATACGCTATACCGGCAAGTTGGCCATAATCAAAGCGTGGAGCAGCGGTAATTATCGGTATTCGCTTCTTCGACATTACGGTCTTCCTGAAAACCGCAAGACGCCACAGACCATCGCAGAACGCCGTCAGACGCCACAGACCCGATAAAAAATGTTAAAAGGAATACCGCATAATGATTGAATTTCTGAAATGCGCTACCTAACTGTACAGCACATTACTTGTCTCCTAAAAGTAAAGTAACTTCAAGGCCCACTACTGCACCTAGGCGTTTTGCGAGTGCGACGTCACAGTCTTTCAGCGCTCTGACGTCCTGTGTTGTCTTGCGGCGGATTACTGACTTGCGCTTTTTTGCGGTCTGAATGTTGTACCGGCATTTATGTTGAATTTTTCTGTCGCTAATCGGCTTTCATTCGTATAGGAACCTATGAAACATGCCATAATACGTAGGAGTTTCGTAAGAATGGGCGTTTTGCGGTGTCTTGCGGCCGTCTGTGGCATCTTGCAGCGTCCTGCGGCATCTTGCGGTTTTCAGGCAGACCCCGACATTGCCGACTTTCCCTGAAAATTTCGTGCAAATTTGTTCAGCAGTTTTTGCACAGACTACCTATGTAAGAGACAAACAGACCAGCACAATAAAGACTAAAACACATCCTCCTTTGCGGAGGAAATCATCACACTACACACTGGAAAATTAAACAGGCTCAGCTTCAAAGTTGTAGCGCAGTCAATTGCCTTTCGAGTGGTATCAATATATTGGCTGGGGGTAGCTCCGTTCCCTTGATATCTGAACGCAAAGACACCGACCTGCATTGGAAGCACCTGCGTTGCACACACTTCGCCTCATAGCGCAGCAGCCGTGACGTCATTGCGTCACTAGCTTGCGTTCTTCTCACTGGTTGGCCAGTAGCCTGAAATTGACGGCGCGCTGTCTTGTCAGCGGATGCTGGCCTTCTTGTTTACCGGTAAAATTACCCGTAAAAATTTTTTTCAAACGCAAACATACTTTACCAAAAAATTTACATCACTAGCACAGTCTGTGCAACACATGGCTGATGTTTCCCAGTGACTATCTTGTATGTTTGTATCATATCCATTATTCCCTCTTATACATCTATAATGTAGGGCTGGTAACTTGCAATTTTTTTGTCTTTTACAGTAAGGCAAATTTTTAAGGCTGGTGTAATTTTGGTTGCTCTTTTCTGAACCTTCTCCAAGGCTTCAATATCTCCTTTCCTATATGGTGCCAAACGGATAAACAGTAATGGAGGTGAGACCTAACCATGCGATTGTATAGGAGAATAAATGTTGGTGTAGTTAACTACGTAAAAATGCTGTACAAATGATATCTCTAGAATGTTTGTGCACAGTATTACCGAGAGTACATCTGCATAACCTATTATTACCGAAGCCAAAGATGCAGTCACATAATTCTAGTCAGAGGTTATGTGTAAAATTACCAAAATTGTCTTCTACAGCTACACAACATTGTTCATTTTTACATTACACACTGATGCACTATAAAGATTGAGTACACAATAGCTAAGTAATCCTCCAATATATGAATTATATGTTGGTTTGTGTTCAGTTTCTATTTTATATTTATCATTAATTAATTGTAGACATTTATCATTATGATTCTGTTGTAGTTTGCATTATGTTTATGTGTATTTAGCCAATCAACTGTTTCTGCTGTAAAGGTATCGATAAAGTTAGTGTTTTGTTGATATGAGACATGGAACAGCAACAGTTTGAAAAATATCGGTTTCACGGTGTAATTCGATGCTTCATATTAGTAATGCAGATAATTTAATGAGGCGATGAAGCAAAAAGTGCCATGTAGAGATGTGGAGGTTGATAGCCGTGGGACAACAGTGCAGGGCCATAGATGCCGGGACTAATTGTTCACCAGTGTCCCAGCATCTCAATGGTTCATCACATCGACTGAGTCACACATTACAGAACAGCATGTCTCAAAATACCTGTGTAGTGTGCACTAAATACTATTTATGTTAGTTGATTTTTTTGCGCTCCTTCCAGTCAGTGAAATACACTTCATTTATCTGGATATGATTGTCTGCAGAGATATGTTGTACTGCATATTCTGTTGTGTACATCTCATATTACTGTAAATGTGTATGTTTTGCAGGTGGTCATGTTTTGCTCGAAATGTGGTTGTGGCTGTGGTGACGATGCACTGTATTGTCACAAGTGTGGTACCCAAGTGAGTTTTCTTTACATGTGCAGGTTTATGACAGTTCTGTGCAAAGTGTGGTTGCGTGTTGTTGAAATAAAACAATGCATTGGCGTGCTATATAGTTAATAAACATCCACTCTGTGATTTGTACACAACACAATGGCAGTGATGTGTGTTGCGTGACGTATCATCATTGTTTCTGATAGTAGTAATACAGAAATGGTCAAAATAATTTGACATAAGACTGCATCGCCTCCGCAGATGGATGGTTCAGTCGTATTCACCTGTTTGCACCAATGTGCCCTCCCATGAGGGCACATCGGTGAGGGCACATCGGTGCCACATTGCGAATAAGTTGGAACTTGTGTTTCCGTCTGCCCACCCGAGTTAACAACTTGAACTTGGTTCTGTGGCTGACCGGCAACCAGTGCAGCTGGATTAGGTTCGGCGTGACGTGGTCGAAGCGACCCAGACCGAACACCAGTCGGGCGGCTGCATTGTGGACGCGGTGTAGTGGCTCCAACGTGGACATTGACAGTCCTGCTAGCACACTGTTACAGTAGTCCAGCCTGGACATTATGAGTGCAAGGACCAGCTGCTGTGTGACTTCTTGACCGACTCGACAACGGATCTGACGCATGCAACGAATGTGGTAGAAGCATGCGGCAGCGATTCTAGCGACGTGTTGTTTCAATGAGAGCTCCGAGTCCAGGTATACACCCAGATCGTGGACGACACTGCTGGGCTGGATGTTGTTGGTTCCGACTTGGAGTGACTGGTTGATGCACTGAAGTTTAGTCAGGTTCCGTGGTGCGGCAGATTAAGCTGGCTATTCGCTAGCTTCTGGGCGCACATAAATGTCCTCCATCATTTATCGTTTTTAACCCAAATGGCACCTCGATCGGTTCAGCTGTTTGTACACAGACGTCCACAGAGTGTTGCTGTACTTTAGAAATGGATGCTGCTCACCTCAAAATTGCCTCTTCCCATGGGTAATTGGGCCCATGCCAGTGCTTAACGCAAACGGAATATCGATCAGTTCAGCAGTCTTTGCAGGGCTCACTAGTGTCACAGACGGCAGACTGTCGTCGGGAACATTGGTGCTAGCTGGGGAATACGAGTGAACTTGTGCATCCTTCGACCCACTTCAGTCAACAACCCAAACGGCAAATCAATGGTTTTAGCCGTTTTAGCACAGCTCACGGCAGAGTGTCGTTGGTCACGTGGGTGCCACTTGGCGAATACAATTAAACTTATGCACATTGGCGCCCCCTGGCGAATGCAATTGACCGTGTGCTCCCTTTGTTTCCCGAGTCCACAACCCAAACGACACATCGATGGGTTTAGCGTCTTTTTCATAGTTTACGACAAGTCACAATTCTTTCGAATGAGCGCCCATATCGTCCTAGATTGCCCTTTCCAATGGGGTATCTGGACCCCCATCTAACACGTGATTCCTTTGCTCCATTCCAGCTGATCTCAATTGGTTCAACCGTTTTGCACAGATGACCGCAGACTCTTCATATACCTTATAATGTAAAGCCCCTTTCCCCTCAGAGTTGCCCATTATCATGGGGAGATGTCGCCCGCCATCTAATACATGGTTTCCTTTGCCCACCCGAGTGCTCAACCCAAATGGTATGTCTATCACTTGAGCTGTTTTTGGAGGGCTCACTAGTGCAAAAGACAGACTGACAGACCATGGTACTGGTCAGCGTCTACGTATTTAATATATGTGATGCGGCATAATAACTATCCATATAGACCACATGATTGAAGAAAGGCAATCACGTAATGTATTTATACAGAGAGACAAGAAGACCCCCACAAATCACAGCACACCCAACATCACGTTCTTCACAATATAATAGTACATTTGCAGTCTTAGTCCGTTTGATAAATCAGTACCAGTATGTGTATGTGTAAGTAAGTTAACACTGGTGCATTGCTTGGATTGTAGCTGGCAAGTGTCGCCACCACAGACACGCCACTGAGCTATGAGAAGTTTGTCGAATTATATGCAAAGAAAGAGAATGACAGACAGACACGCTTTCCTCTGAAGAGGAAGCGTGCACAAACAGCACTGGCTTCTCAGCGAGATGTTCGAGTATGTTGTTCTTACAAACACTTTTTATCACCAACTGTAATGTTTGTTACTTTAATTTTATATTAGCTGTATAGCCTTGATTGTACACTTAACTTTTTATTATTTGTTAGTGAATATCTGAATTTTTTGTTACATACTTCTTCTCTTGCTATCCACTATTTCTGGCACTGAATAGCCTATAATTTGCTGATGTGCCGTTAATAAACTGCTCATCCTCACCCGCAGCAATTACGTGACTTGGTTTAAGTTCATACCAGAACAGACGTGGTAATTCATTTATAAATAAAGCAGTTAAAGGTTTGTGGAAATCAGTGTTTTTGCATTTCTGCAGACGAAAATTAATTTTGGCTTCTCTTTTGTAGCGCTGACCGAATAATGGCACGTTATCAAATCGAGAAAATTGTTGGATGTAATATATGGACAGAGGCATAAGGTTAGCTATACAGCGATTGCAATTAACTGCAATCTCTCTGCGGTCTATAGACTGATGTCATCGACAGCGAATTCCATAGAGAAATGTTTGTAGTGTACATGTCAACAATCCAGCTGCCCCCTATAGTACATTGTTTTCCGGATGACTATTTGGTTTGTGTTGTGTTATGCGTCTTTTTATGTTTGCCCTGTGGAATAGGGCAGACCATTATATGTTTGCCCTGTGGTTTCTTCTTTCTTTCTTTCTTTCTTCTTTTTTTTCCTCGCCTAATCTCAGCCGCCGCAGATTGGATGTCTGCCATACTGCCACACCATGTGTGGCCTTAGTGGGAATTGAAGATGCAGGTCTGAAACCTGCTGCACGCATCTCGCTTAAATTACAGGACGCAAAAAAGTCACCAAAAATCGCCATCTGGACACCATCGCACAACTTTGTCGGGCTATATCTTAGCAACTAAGGCACGTATCGACAGTCGGAAAAAAATTTTTAAGCACCAATATGTCCTCCACATGTTTCCACAATATGGTGAAGTTCGGCCCATTAGCGGCTGAGATCGATCCGGTAGTTTGAGGCACCCCTGCAAATTTCAACGGGTTTCACGTCTTGGCAGCATTACTGCACGGCATCTAGTAGTGGGCGTCAGCCAAACTTTGCGTCCTTGAACATAGGACGCCACCTGTGTTCGGCAGGGCGACCATCACGTTGGGCATTGGCCCACATTCTAGTTTTGACTGTTATTCTACAGATATGCTGCGAAGAACGTTGCATAAATGACTATTTTGTGTCGAGTGGGATATGAAGTGTTAACTTAAATTCAGCAACATAATTGCATTAGTACTAGACTGTAGTGTTGTTACGGTATCCAAAACTGACATCGAAACCTAGGTTTTTTGCAAAAACCATCCGTCGCCGAAACCTAGGTTTTTTCTCCATAATTGACGGTTTTTGGGCTCATCTGCATGCTAAAATCGTTTAGTAGAATTTGGTGAATTTCACCGAGCAAATGTTTCCATCAACACTAACACACAATTTTCTCTCAGCTTAGGTATATCACCTATACTGTGGTCCATAGATGTGTAGATTGGTATGATTAAAATTGCATTCCAATTGTTAAAACTGTCAGCTGCCAACAGCGGCACACTTTAGTTTTTGTTATGAACGTTTCTGTGAATGATTGATGAGAACTATTAACTATTTGATAAATGTATATTCTATAACATTCTGAGGCTTATACTACTGGTTAGGTCATAGCTTTTTTGATTTTTGAGTGCGTTATTGACAATGTATGCGGCTGTTTATCGTTCGAACTAGTGATGATGAAAGTCATGCCATATAACCTAGTCATGAAGAAGTTTACAGCGCATTTATCATGAAAACCGAACCGAAAACCGAGGTTTTTTCTGCAAAACCTACCGAAACCGACCGACAGGAAACATTTTGAAACCATAACAACACTACTAGACTGTGTTTTGCTGATGTTAAAATGCTTCAGCTTATGGGGGCATGCTTCAGCTTATGGGGGCTTTGTCCCCTGAACCACGTTGGCCCTCTTCCATACCGAAGACCCTCTGCTTTCGACCGTGCAGCAAACATTTATCCGACAGTAGCACTGTCGGTGTATAACTTCATTTTTAACCTCCATGTGTTCATCATGAATTAAGGCTATTACTTGCTTTCCGAACTTCATATGTCTTAATGTCTGCAAGTACTATTGATGTGATGCTGGTCACCCATTTATGGTGAATGGTTGTGGTATGTTACCTGCTTACAAATGTTTTCAAATCCTTGTACATTTATTCAACATCTACAGCTATGTGTCCATGTAAATCACATAATTTTTCTAATAGGCGAACGAATGTTCCACTAGCTGTTGTTAACGTAAGCATTCCACTAATGTATCTCAGCCTGATTGACCAGTACCATTATTAGACATCAGTACTATTGTTATTTATGGCCGCCCTATGTAATAGGGCAGGCCATATATATTTTCATCTTGTGGTTTCTTCTTCTGTCTGTCTTTCTTTTTTTTCCTCGCCTAATCTCAGCGGTCGTAGATTGCATGTCTACCATACTTCCACACATGGTGTGGCGTTAGTGTAAATTTAGAATGCAGGTGTGAAACGTGCTGCGCACGGCTCGCAGAAAATACAACATGCAAAAAATCGCCAAAAACTTGCTATCTGGGCACCATCCCACGACTTTGTCGGGCTATATCTTCGCAACTAAGGCATGTATCGACAATCGGAAAAAAACTTGTTAAGCAGCAATATCTGCTCCACATGTCCTCATAAGATGGTGAACTTCGGCCCACTAACGGCTGAGATAGTTTCGTTAGTTTGGGGCATTCCTGCAAATTTCAAAGGGTTACGCGTCTTGGCAGTGTTATTGCGCGGCACTCTAGTAGTGGGCGTCAGCCAAACTGCAGCGTTGAACAGACGGCGCCACCTATATTCGGCAGGGTGGCCATCAAGTTGGGCATTGGCCCACATTTCTAGTTGTAATAAGAAATACCAACCACAGATAACATGAATGTTTTTTGTTGATGTTCAATTAGACTGCTGTAGCCCGAATGGATGCAAAGCTCAAACCCATTCGTGGGACCAAGATGTTAGTCAACATATCGAAGTGTTGCAGTGCTGCAGAACTGCTGCAGGTTGCGTGTAGTAAGTTTGCTGCACACGACAGAAGTTTCGATGCCAATGGCTCATGGAAATTGTTTTATCCTGACGGCACACCTGTCGAGTTGCTGCCTGAAAGCGATGAGTTATTTCAGCTTGATAAGTATCGGGACCAATTAATGAAAGACTTCCAAAGAATTGTCTTATATGTTGCTCCAGGTAGATGTTTCTGCTGTAATTTTTCGCCTGGTGTAATTGTAACATAATACTTTTCTTTGGTGACCGTTTGTAAATTGGTTTGCCGTATGCTATTGGACCGTCGTCCTGTCCGTTCTGTCCTATCTGTCTGTCTGTCTGTGACGTTGGTGTATTGTGGCCAAACAGTTGGATGGATCAAGATGAAACTTGGCGTGCAAGTAAGCCTCGGCCCTGGCCACACTGTTAGATGGGGATCCAGCTACTCCTACCCCTAAGGGGCACAGCCCTCCAGTTGTCCGCCCATATCTGTTGTGGCCAAATGGCTGGATGGATAAAGATGCCAATTGGTAGGCCTCTGCCCAAGCGACATTGTGTTAGATGGGGACCCAGCTCCCTACGCGTTTAATGGCCTGTTTTTCACAGCAGCCTGCGTAAGCCAGCACCAGAAAGGTTAAAGCAATCGTGATGTTAATCAGTGGTTAAAGTATAAATTTGGGGCACAGGAAAAAAATACGGGCCCTACTGTATGCTGATGGAACCTCTCTCAATCTGCTTGTAACATTAATGGCTGTGTGGGGCCTAGGAACACTAGCGAGCAATGTTCATTGGCCGAGGAATGGTGTTGCCCCACATTCCCCCTTAGTTTATCCACCGATGTTAATGAATCAACAGGCGATGTGTTGGCACTGGCGTGAATTTGACCATATTCATGACATTTGCACCTCACTCCACACATATAACCATATCACCACATCATCAGTGCATTTTTTACATGTCACACATTCTTATGGATGCCCGTCCAACAGCGTCAAAGTACTGAAGGTAATAGTACATTATGTTAATCACTACATCCCGTGAAAATTGATGTTCAGAATGGTCTTTACAAGATCCTTGACCTCTGAACCAGGTATTTCAGCATTCGGTCTTCCAGCAGTAGCATTTGTGTGTTAGTGTGTGTATGTTCTTGTGTCCTTCCAATACACCAAGTACCAACTGCTTGCTTGCTGTTGAAAGGGCAAAATTATTGTGTAGAAACCACCACGCACTGCATGATGTAATCATTGTTTTGATTTGTGGCAGACTGTTTGATGCGAACGTAAGTTTGGTATGATTTCAGGGTGATTGATTAGGAAATCTGTAGCTATTTGCATGATATTCATTAAGCCAGTTTCGGTTTCTTGTTTAAGTCAAATGCAGCTGCTGTATATGTAAAGCATATAGACATCCTTTCTTGTCCAGATTTCGGGTTTAATGGTTCATTGCATCAAAAACCAATATGTGCTGCATGAATGGACTAACGTGACTTAGCATACAAACTGTTTCATTTGTCTATTTTTTCACAGCTGATACAGAGGACTCTGAATCGGTATAGTGTTATTTCCTTTGTTTGTTGTTGCTGTTTACTTTTCGATTGCCTAAATCATTGGCAGTTATTTGTCACATACAGTCAAACCTTTTTAGCTTGCCAACATTCGTCCCAGGCGTATGTGAGGTGGCAACATAATGGCACCATTATGTCCATGCAGGTATTCAAATGGTGCATATGTGTTACAATGATCAGCAGACTTCAGGCCTGAACCAATGTAAGGCATGCCAAGGGCGATGGGTGAGGGTAACAGGTTCAAAACGACGTAATTCCATCTTTGAGTTTGTTGTGGTGAGAGGTGAGTTTGTTGAAGTAATGCATGTTGAGTTCATGAGGTTTGACTATTGGTTCCATTTTACGGAATTGGTCCGTCCTGAATTTCTACTTACACTTTCTGTTGAACATTAACACTTCATAGTAAAATTGATCACTAAATTTAATGTCTGTTAATTAAGAATTTACTAATTGCTCACTAAATTTAACTACTGTTAGTTAAGAAATTTCGGTTTTGTTCGAATTGCAGTGTTGTTTTCTACTTACATACTCTAGTTTACTGATGGCATACAGTGACGAAAAACGATAGCTGATACTGTTGGTTGGGTCATTAGACCTGCAAAAACCAAACCCGAAATGACCTATAATGTGTTTAGTGGGACGTTAAACCCTACTCACTCACTCACTCGCTGTTCCCCATTCGGGAGGGGGAGCTGGGTCTGCATCGAACAGTTTGTTGTGCGCCGAGGCCTACCTTCGTATCAAGTGGCATCTTGATCCATCCAGCCATTTGGCCGCAACAGATGGGCTGAAAATTGGGGGGCTGTGTCCCTTTGAGGGTGGACCTGGGTCACCATCTAACACAGCATTGCCTGGGCCTTCAAGGCCTCCCTCTGTACCAAATGGCATCTTGATCCATCCAGCCGTTTGGCTACAACAGATATGGGCCGAACTGAATATAGGTGGCGCCCTTGGCGAAAGTACCGTAATTCCGTTCATTTTACCTCGGCGCAAATTTGGAGGACACCCAGTGGTCGAGTGAGATGCAGTAATGCTGGCAATATAGGAGAACACAACACTTGGACGCAAAGTGAAGTTTGCTCCTAGCAAAATTATGTCACGTACAAGGACGCTGAAAATGTATATATAGTGTAGCAGCGCAGGAGAAAGACAAACATCGTGCAAAGTTTGGTTTGCCTACAGTGAACGACGTCGCTGCAGTAATTAAGCGAAGACATGAAGCATGTTGAAATTTGCTGGGGTGCCCCAAGCCCGCCACCCGATGTCAGCCGTTACTGGGCCGAAGTTTTCCATATTGTGTGTACGTGGCCAAGATATTGCTGTTTAACAGATTTCTTGCCGATTCGCGATATATATATATATATAATATATATATACCTTAGTTCCAACGATATAGCCCGACAAACTTGTGCGACGGCGCGCACATGGCGATTTTTTATGGTCGCCCTATGTAATACGGAGACCATATATATTTTCATGCTGTTTCTTTCGACAGTATTATGTCACAGTGCATAGGGCAGCCATAATCAGTGAAAAAAGGAACTGTGGAAAAGCAGCGTGAATGGCTAGTCAAACAGTAGGAAGGAAACAAAGGGAGTGTTTGTGAGTTGGTTGTATTGTTGTTAGTCAGCATGATGTACTGATAACTTTGTTGGATATTAGTGGCTGCATGAAGATGGCGTGAACAAACACTGATGTGTAAATGTATAACTAACGAAAAAACAAGCATAACTGGTGTATGCACCCAACGATTAACGTAGTTTACAGCCGATTATACAGAGGATGAAGTCTATTTAACTTGTCTTTTCCAACCAAACACCACATCAGTGTATTGATTTCATACAGATCGTTTGTCTGTTCTAACATGAATGGTTTATGCACCCACTAATGCCGTTGACATCAGCACGTTCGCTTTCGTTGAAGTGTGTCACTGATTCATTTTTATGGACTGTCTGAGTAGTGTGTAGTTGTGTGCAGTAGATGAAATGAAATAAGTGTAATCTATGTGCTACAGCTTAACACTACTGTGCCGTCAGCCGTGGAGCCAGATGCCGATAGTGCTGTTCAACCAGTTAGCTCCAACCCTGGAGAACAACAGTCATTGGTATGTATCAAATGTGCTTATTTTCTTATTTTCAATCAGTAAAACGTGGAAACGATGCGGAGGTGATATTGCTGTGTCTCGTTTTTTTTCAACTGTTGATAAATGCCTTACTTGTGAAAATATAGCATGACAAAATTGTGCGATGATGCGCAGATGGCAAAGTTTTCCTTCCTATATTTTCAGCAAGCTGCGTGCAGCACATTTAGGACCGGCATTCTGAATTTGTATGGATACCACATGATGTGGGGATGTATGTAGACACCCAGTCTGTGAACGCTGAGAATAGGAGAGGAGAAAATAAGAAGAAAAAGAAGCAGTATAAACCACAGGACAAAAATGTAACTGCCTGCCCTATTGCATATGGCGGCCATAATCAAGGGAAAAAGGAAGTATGGAAAAGCAGGGTGAGTGGATTGTCAATTGTCAAACAGTAGGAAGGCACAGCTGCAGTGTTTGTGAGTTGGTTGTATTGTTGTTAGTCAGTATGATCTACTGATAATTGCCTTGGGTATTAGTGGCTGCATGAAGATGGCGTGAAAGACTGATGTGTAAATTAGTAAATAACGAAAACGCAGTGTAAGTGGTGTATGCACTCAACGATTAATGTAGTTTACAGCCGATTATACAGAGGCTGAAGTGTATACACCACGTCAGTGTATTGATTTCATACAGATCGCTCGTCTGTTCTAACAGAAATGGCTTATGCACCCATTACTGCCGCCGACGTCAGCGCGTTCGATCGATATATTGATACTTAAATGGTTATTGCGGTGTGAAAGAATGCAGAAACGTGTTCAAGAACTAGTTTTAAATTACATTTACACTTAGTTGCAAACAAATACGTATAGCAACGTGATAAAAAGTAATTCTTGGCAGTGTACAAGTTGACAAGAAAGCAACGGTATAAGTGTTACATAGGCAGGCCCAGTACTTGCAGTAAGATGTGACGTGAAGCATTATAGAATTGTGCTGCATGTTCCCGAAGCTGTCGGCGGAGCATTTAAGCAGTTTTTGCACAGCAGCCTTTCAATTACTGTATACTGCACTGATGCAGAATTAATACTAACAGTTATTATTACTTTGCAGTTCGTCACAGCCTCACTTCAATGAACACAGATCATTGTGGACATCTGTCGTCGGATGATGCTTGTGTAAATTTGTAACCAGTGCAATATTATACCTCGTTGTTCGCTGTCATTGAAGTGTGTCACTGATTCATTTTTATGGACTGTCTGACTAGTGTGTAGTTGTGTGCAGTAGATGAAATGAAATAAGTGTAATCTATGTGCTACAGCTTAACACTACTGTGCCGTCAGCCGTGGAGCCAGATGCCGATAGTGCTGTTCAACCAGTTAGCTCCAACCCTGGAGAACAACAGTCATTGGTATGTATCAAATGTGCTTATTTTCAATCAGTAAAACGTGGAAACTAGAATGTGGGCCGATGTATTACCCATGATGCGAATGAAATAAATGTCATAAAACCATGTTTGCAAGCAGATCATCATTCATGTGGTCACTCATACACAGACTACAACAAAATGCACACTTGTCATCAGTCAACTGATTAGCAGAAAATGTGCTGAATAGGTGCTTCATTCTGCTTTGACACTTCTGCTGAAGGTTTTTTCCACTGCAAAATACCTTTTCTCACTATCTGATTATCACCTTGGGCATTGGCCCACATTGTAGTTGTAAGTGATTCTTAAATACAGTTACCACATTGCATGTTTTGTCAACTACGGCATTTTCGTACTTATGTGTGCAACTGTTCACTGCATTTGTTTCCTTGACCCGTGCCTTGCTGTCATAAGAAAATAACGGAACAATCAGCGAAACAAACAAATGTTTCAAGTCAACCGTCGAAATATCCATTCTTATGGTAGCTTGTTTACGTGTACCACATATCTGGGTGGCATATGGTTGCTGCGATATTGCCGGCTGCAATCTCCGAAGAGATAACTTCATATGTAGACAGCTCGTAATCAAAACTCCATTAGGCCATTTAATGTAGCCAACTGTTAGCTGTTTTGTGGATTGGAAGCTCATGACGTCCTGATGTGGACACACTGCACTGGAAATGCTCGCATGCAGATGTTAAGGATGTTTTGGAAGTTTTTCATTCAAACAACAGCTGAGCGGATGTGGAAATAGCTATCTTTGTATACATTTCTGTGCAGTACATTGTTGCTTCCTGTTTCCCAGTCACTTTTTGGACGACCATTTCTAAAACGGTTCGCCCTGTGCTCTCAGACCGTTGTCTATCCTGTCTGTAACATTGGTGTATTGTGGCCAAACGGTTGGATGGATCAAGATGAAACTTGGCATGCAGGTAGGCCTCGGCCCTGGCCACATTGTGTTAGATGGGGACCCAGCTCCCCCGTCCCCAAGTGGCACAGCCCCCTTGGGCCAATATCTGTTGTGGCCAAATGGCTGGATGGATCAACATGCCACTTGGTAGAGAGGTAGGCCTCGGCCCAAGCGACATTGTGTTACATGGGTACCGATCTCCCCCTCCCCAGAAGGGGAGCAAGGCCCCCATTTTCGGCCCATGTCTTTTGTGGCCAAACGGCTGTGTGGATCAAGGTGGTACTTGGCACGCATGTGGGCCTCGTTCCAGGTAACATTGTGCCAGATGGCACATTGTTCCAGCTCCCTCCGCC
>Ga0209259_1000130_pt1 | contig 19442 bp, 11 predicted proteins | sample WorMetGr2BELIZE1_FD_187417 | JGI IMG/M metagenome (GOLD analysis project Ga0209259, IMG submission 187417) | Marine gutless worms symbiont microbial communities from Max Planck institute for Marine Microbiology, Germany - Inanidrilus... ...
TGTCGTCGCCCATGCCGCCGACGAGAGTGTCGCTGCCATCGGCGCCGCTGAGCTCGTCGTTGCCGCCGAGTCCTTCGACCGTGTCATCCCCCGCGCCGCCGGCGAGGATGTCATCTACGGTGTGACCGCCGACGATGTGATCGCCAGAGCCACCGGAGCCACCCGAACCTCCGCTGCCGCCGGACCCACCGGAACCGCCGGATCCGCCACCGCCGCCCGAGCCCCCGGAACCTCCTGAACCACCAGAACCGTCACTGCCGCCGGAACCGCCCGACCCACCGGACGCACCATCGGCCTGGTTGTCGCCGTCGCCGCTGGGCGGCGGCGAATTGTCCGCCGCCGGAGCGTCGCTACCGGGGCCGTCGAACCGCTCGACGCCACGCCGGAATGCCGCCAGATCGAACGCCGGCGCGCCGTCCACCGTGCTCGGTGTCGGCGGCTCGTGGAAATCGCTGCCGGGTGTAACGTCGAATTCCCGGTCGAACCGCTCCGGCTCGGGCCGGCCAAAACGGTGCTCGCGGATCGGCGCCGACTCCGGCCGCGACACATCGGGACCGCTCGCCGCCTCGCCCCAGTCCGAGCCTTTGTCGTCCTCGTCATCCGCCTCCGACGGTGTGTCGGTAGCGGTTTTCGCGGCAACCGGTCGATCGGCGTCGTCGTCCTCGTCCGCCTGACGCTGCCGCTTGGCATTGGTCTTAACCGCGCCCGGCTCCGGCGGAGGATCGCCGATGGCGGCGGTCTGTACGGCCTCGACCACGGGTTCGGCCCCGGTGTCCTTTTCGCCGCTTTCCGGCCGCGGCTTAGGAGTTTCGGCCCCGCGGACCGGTTTCTGGACTTGCTCTGCCATAGCGGCCTCCCGACCATCCAATGCCACCGCGAACGGGCGCGGATGCTGGAATTCAAGACATGGGGTCGGGAGAAGAAATACCGGAGAAGGCGTTTATTTGCAAAATTATTATGTATTTACAATAAAGTCACAAAATATATAAAATTTTATTCGTTTTTTATTTTTGAGAAGCGCTGCTGAAATCTAACGTTGGGCCATTACATCCTCCGCGCACAACAACCGCGGGCGGTAGCCCGCCAAGCGGAGAGAGCTGCAAAACAATCGAGACTCAAGCGTCGACGGGGGGCTCCGCCGCATCCGTGGCGTCTTCTACCTCGATCTCGGCTTCATCGCCCGAGCCGCCGAACGGTACGAATACGAGGGTGGCCAAGGGCGGCAATGTCAGATCGAGCATGAATGGCCGGCCATGATGCTCGATCTCCACCGCCATCACCGCGCCGCCGTTGCCGACGTTGCTGCCGCCGTAGATTTCCGAGTCCGTGTTCAGGCACTCCCGATAGAGCCCGCCCGCCGGCACGCCGATGCGATAGTTCTCGCGGACGATCGGGGTGAAATTGCAGACCACGACAGCGAACTCGCCGTCATCTCGCCCCCTTCGTAGGTAGGCGAACACACTGCTCTCGAAATCCGTGCAGTCGATCCACTCGAATCCGGCCGCATCGCAGTCGAGTTCGTGCAGGGCGGGCACGCCGCGGTAAAGACCGTTGACGTCGCGCACGAGTCGACGGACGCCCTCGTGGGCGGGATCGTCGAGCAGGTGCCAGTCTAGGGAAGTGTTGTGGTTCCATTCCCGCTCCTGGGCGAACTCGCCGCCCATGAACAGCAGCTTCTTCCCTGGATAGGTGAACATGAAACCGAAGTAGGCGCGGAGATTGGCGAACTTCTGCCAACGGTCGCCAGGCATCTTGCCGAGCAGAGAACCCTTGCCGTGGACGACCTCGTCGTGGCTGAGCGGCAGCACGAAATTTTCGGAGAACGCGTACATCAGGCCGAAGGTGACGCGGTCGTGCTGGTACTTGCGGAACACCGGGTCCTTCTGCATGTAGCCGAGACTGTCGTGCATCCAGCCCATGTTCCACTTGTAGCCGAAGCCAAGGCCGCCGACGTAGGTCGGTCGGGAAACCATCGGCCACGACGTCGACTCCTCAGCCATGGTCGTGGTGTCGGGATGGTGCTCGAAGACGAGCTCGTTCATTCGCTTGAGGAAGTCGATCGCCTCGAGGTTTTCGTTGCCGCCATACTGGTTGGGAATCCACTCGCCCTCGTTGCGGCTGTAGTCGAGGTAGAGCATCGACGCCACGGCATCCACCCGGAGCCCGTCGATGTGATACTCGTCGAGCCAGAACAAAGCGTTGTTCAACAGGTAGCTGTCGACCTCGTAGCGGCCGTAGTTGTAGATCATCGTCCCCCAATCCTGGTGCTTGCCCTGGCGAGGGTCGGCGTGTTCGTAGAGCGCGGTCCCATCGAACCAGCCGAGGCCGTGCTCGTCGGTGGGAAAGTGCCCCGGCACCCAGTCGGCGATGACACCGATGCCGGCCTGATGGCAGCGGTCGACGAAGTTGCGGAACTCGTCGGGGCGGCCAAAGCGACTCGACGGCGCAAACAGGCCGAGGGGCTGGTAGCCCCACGAACCGTCGAAGGGATGCTCGGAGATCGGCAGCAGCTCGATGTGGGTGAAACCCATATCGACGGCGTAGGGGATCAACGAATCGGCCAGCTCGGCGTAGGTCAGGTACCGCCGCTCGCCGTCATCCGGCAGGCGCCAGGAACCGAGATGAACCTCGTAGATGGAGACCGGCGCGTCCCGGGCAACGGAGGTGTTCCGGTTCTTCATCCAGGCGTCGTCGGCCCACCTGTATTTCGAAAGGTCGTAGACGATGGCGGCGGTGCCGGGCGCCTGTTCACAGAACACCGCGAACGGGTCCTGCTTCAGCGGCAACACGTCGCCGTTCTTGGCGCGGATCTCGAACTTGTAGAGTTCGTCCTCGCCGATCCCCGGCATGAAGATCTCCCATACGCCGCATTGGTCGCGGAACCGCATCGGATGGCGCCGCCCGTCCCAGGTATTGAAGTCACCGACGACACTGACCCGGGCGGCGTTCGGTGCCCACACGGCGAAGCCGACGCCGTCAACACCTTCCATCCTCATCGGTGCAGAACCCAGCTTCTCGTCGAGACGAAGGTGCGTGCCCTCGGCGATCAGGTGGACGTCCATATCGCCCAGCACCGGCGGAAACCGGTAGGGGTCCTCGATCTCACTCTCGCCGTCGGCGGTGGTGATCCTGAACCGATAGAGAAACCGCCCGCGCGCTCCGTCGACCGGGCCGGCAAAGATGCCGCCGTCATGGACGCGGGGCAACTCGGTGACGGGCTTGCCATTCGCGGCGTCGACAATATGAACAGTCTCAGCGTGAGGCAGATAGGTGCGCACCGCGACCCACCCCTTTCCGCTCTCGTGCATGCCCAGAAACGAGAACGGATCGCCGTGGCTGGCGGCGAGGATCATCTCGGCGTGTTTCTTGAACTGTTGGGGCAGCATCGGGTGGACGTCCTTGCTCTACGGTGCCATCGCGCTTCTACGAGCCGGCGAGAATGCGCCTCACGCCGTCGACCGGAATGCGCAGCCAGTCCGGCCGGTTGGCGGCTTCGTAACAGATCTCGTACAGAGCCTTTTCCAACTGGTACAGATCGAGCAGCCGGTGGAACGTTTTCTCGTCCACGGGAACGGAGGGACAGTCGCCGACCGCCGGCCGGTAGCCGTCAATGAATCTCGTGACCGCGGCCGACCGCCAGGCCTCGATCGGCGCCTGCAGATCGTGGCCGCCCTCACCGCTCGGTTCGGGATGTTCGATCAGTGCCGTCGACGCGGCGTAATCGAAGGACCGGATCATTCCGGCGACGTCGCGCAGCGGTGACTGCTTGGCGCGGCGTTGTTCCATCGACTTCACCGGCTCGCCCTCGAAGTCGAGGAGGTAGAAGTCATTTTGGACGACCACCACCTGGCCGAGGTGGAGATCGCCGTGCAGGCGGGTCTTCGTGACCTCGAGCTTGGATGGCACCGAGCGTTCGATAAGACCGTCGATCCTGCCCCATTGGTCGAGCAAACTGTCAACCGCCTCGGCCACCTCGGCGCCGAGACCTCCCGACGCTTGCGCGCGCTGTAACGCGTCGCTGGCGGACTGCGCTTCGTGCCGAACCTGGTCCGTCCAGGCACCGATGTCCTCGGCCGTCACCGGCTCCGGCCGGAACGCCGGATCGTCGACATCGAGCGAGAAGGCGCGGTGGAGTTCGGCGATGCGCTCGCCGAGGATCGCCACCATCTGCAAGTATCCTTCCAGGTGTTCCATCTCGGCCGGTTCGCCGGGCGGCAGCAGATCGAGTTCGTCGAGATAGCGGTCGAGGTAGTCGAGGGTGTAGGACCAGCCGTCACCCTGGTTGCGGACGAATCCCTGGAGAACAGCGAGGGCCGTGGGCGTGCCATCCGGGTCGATGAACTCCACCGAGCCGAGCATCGAGGGCGTATTCGTATAGCCCGCGACGTCGGTCAGAAAGCGTCCGATCTCGACCTCGGGATGAACGCCGGCTTCAAGCCGCCGCAGCGCCTTCAATACGGCGTGATCACCGATCCGCATCGAGGTGTTGCTTTGCTCGCGGCCCATGCGATCGATCGCGAGATCGTCGGAGAACTCGACGCCGGCGAAGGCATTGGTGCGTTTGAACTCGACCCGGCCTCCGGAGGCGGTGCCGATCTGCGAGTCGTCGCGGATGGCCTTGAGGATCGCCGCGGTGAGTGGTGCGTCGGCCAACGCGTCGTGGAGGACACCGATGCGGTTCTGCTTGCGCACCCGGGCCAGTGCGTACGGCTGCAACTGGGCCAGCGGATCCGTCGTTGCCGTCTCCCACGTGACTGCCAGCGGCAAGTGGTAGTACTGGCGCGTGCCGTCCTCGGTCTCGATATCGAGGCACGCGATCAGGAACCCGGTATCGCCATCGTTCAGCACGGTTTCATCGAAGATGGCAACGTCGCGGACGGCGCTCCCCTTGGCCGCGAACCATCGCTGATTGGGCAGGAACTCCGGAAGGATTTTCTGGGTCAGGGTCTCCAGATTGGCGCCGGTCACAACGCTCTCCCAGCCGTGCGGCATCACCAGGGTCCGCAGGTCGGGTAGCGGTGTGACATAGGGCTCGTGCCACTTCGGCGCCTCCGCCTCCTCTGCGAGCAGGAACCAGTAAAACCCGTAGCCGGGAAGGATGATGAAGTACGGCAACTCACCAACCGGCGGAAAGGCGCTGCGGCCCATGAGCTCGATGGGTACGCGGCCGTTGTAGGCCGAGAGATCCAACTCCGCCGCCTGGGCGGCGCGCGACAGATTGGCAACGCACAGCACGGTCTCGCCCTCGTAGGACCGCAGGTAGGCGAGCACCTTGCGGTTGCCGGGGTAGAGGAAGGTCAAGCTGCCGCGTCCGAAGGAAACGTGGCCCTTCCGCACCGCGATCAGACGCTTCATCCAGTTCAGCAGCGATGTCGACCGCCGGAGCTGGCTTTCGACGTTGACCGCCTCGTAGCCGTAGATGGAGTCCATGATCGGCGGCAGATACAGCCGCTCCGGGTCGGCTCGCGAAAAGCCTGCGTTACGGTCGGGCGACCACTGCATCGGCGTGCGCACGCCATTGCGGTCGCCGAGGAAGATGTTGTCGCCCATGCCGATCTCGTCACCGTAGTAGACGATCGGCGTTCCCGGCATCGACATCAGCAGGCTGTTGAGCAGCTTGATCTTGCCGGTATCGCGTTCCATCAGCGGCGCCAGCCTGCGGCGGATGCCCATGTTGATGCGGGCGCGCGGTTCGGCGGCGTAGAACTGCCAGAGATAGTCCCGCTCTCGGTCGGTGACCATTTCCAGCGTCAGTTCATCGTGGTTCCTGAGGAACACCGCCCACTGGCAGGTCCCAGGGATGTCCGGCGTCTGGCGCATGATGTCGGTGATCGGGTGGCGGTCTTCCTGGGCCAGCGCCATGTACATCCTGGGCATCAGCGGGAAATGGAAGGCCATGTGGCATTCATCCCCGTCGCCGAAATAGGGGCGCACGTCCTCCGGCCACTGGTTGGCCTCGCCGAGGAACATCCGGTCGTCGTAGTGGGAATCAAGCCACGCCCGCATCCGACGGATGACATCGTGGGTCTCCGGCAGGTTCTCGCTGGTCGTCCCTTCCCGCTCGCAGAGATACGGCACGGCGTCGAGCCTCAACCCGTCGACGCCGCAGTCGAGCCAGAGCTTCATGACCCGCGTGACCTCGTCGAACACCCGCGGGTTGTCGAAGTTGAGGTCCGGCTGGTGCGAGAAGAACCGGTGCCAGTAGTAGGCCTGAGCTGCCGGATCCCACGACCAGTTGGACACCTCGGTGTCGCAAAAGATGATCCGCGTCCCCTCGTACTTCTTGTCGGTATCGCTCCACACGTAGTAGTCCCGCCACTTGGAACCGGGCTTGGCGGCGCGGGCGCGCTGGAACCATTCGTGCTGATCGGACGTGTGGTTGATGACCAGTTCGGTGATCACCTTGAGGCCGCGCTTGTGGGCCATACGGACGAAGGCGCGGAAGTCGCGCATGGTGCCGTAAGCGTCGTGGACATTCTTGTAGTCGGCGATGTCGTAGCCGTCGTCGCGCAACGGCGACGGATAGAACGGAAGCACCCAGACGGCGGTGACGCCGAGGTCGACCAGGTAGTCCAGCTTTTCGGACAGGCCGGCGAAATCGCCGATGCCGTCTCCAGTCGAGTCGTAGAACGCCTTGACGTGAAGCTGATAGACGATCGCGTCCTTGTACCAGAGCGGGTCGCCCGTCGACATCGCCGTCTCCTCAGTAGCAAGGCGAACGGAAATCGACCCCCTGCCACGGCGTCACGCGGAAGATTGCCGCCGGGTTCTCCTCGGGATCGAGGCGGACGAAATGGCGTGCGCCCCGCCACAGATGGCGGCCTCCGTGCAGCAGTTCCTCGGCGGAATAGGTATCCGTCTCCTCGAGACCCATCTCCTCGAGCGGAAACTCCAGCCGCGCCTCGTGGGTCTCGAACGGGTCGAGGTTGACGGCGACGAACACCATGCTGCCCTTCTCAGGAGTCATCTTGCCGTAGAACAGCACGTTGTCGTCGTCGGCCGAATAGAAGCGCAGGTTGTCCAGCTCTTGCAGCGCCGGGTTCTCCCGGCGGATGCGGTTCACCGCCGTGACGTAGTCCTTGATGTTGCCCGGACGGTCCCAATCCCAGACCTTGTAGTCGTACTTCTCCGAGTTCAGGTACTCCTCGGTCCCCTCGACCGCCTCGTTCTCGCACAGCTCGAAGCCGTTGTAGATGCCGTAGACGCTGCTCAGCGTCGCCGCGAGGACGAGGCGGATCATGAACGCCGGCCTTCCGCCCCGCTGGAGGAACCCGGGCAGGATGTCAGGCGTGTTGGCGAAGAAGTTGGGGCGCAGGTACTCCTTGACCTCGGTCTGGGTCAGTTCCTCCAGATACTCGGTCAGCTCGGGCTTGAAGTCGCGCCAAGTGAAGTAGGTGTACGACTGGGTGTAGCCGATCTTGGCCAGCATCTTCAGCATCGGCGGACGCGTGAACGCTTCCGACAAGAACAGCACATCGGGATGATCCTTGCGGACTTCTCGGATCAGCCATTCCCAGAACGCCACCGGTTTGGTGTGTGGGTTGTCGACCCGGAAGATCTTCACCCCGTGGTCAACCCAGAACAGCACCACCGACAGAAGCTCTTGCCACAGCGCCTCCTGATGGGGGCCGTAGAAGTTGACGTTGACGATGTCCTGGTACTTCTTCGGCGGGTTCTCGGCGTATTTGATCGTGCCGTCCGGCCGGAAGATGAACCACTCCGGATGCTCGGTGATCCACGGGTGGTCCGGTGCGCACTGGATGGCGAAATCGAGGGCGACTTCCATGCCGTAGGCATGACACGCCTCGACGAAGCTGTCGAAGTCTTCGAGCGTGCCGAGTTCCGGGTTCACCGCTTTGTGGCCGCCCTCCTTGGCGCCGATGGCATAGGGGCTGCCGGGATCCTTGGGCCCCGCCTTCAGGGTGTTATTCGGGCCCTTGCGGTGTTTGCGCCCGATCGGATGGATGGGCACGAAGTAGATGACGTCGAAGCCCATCGCCTTGATCTCGGGAAGCCGCAGTTCGCAGTCGGCGAACGTGCCCGGCTTTCTGAGCGTCGTTCCCTGCGAGCGGTGGAACATCTCGTACCAGGCGGCGAACCGCGCCGCCACGCGATCGACAAAAACCTCCAGGACCCGCGGATACCGGGCGGCGGCGCCCCGGTCGGCGCACCGCCACATCAGATCGATCGTCGAGCGGGCCTGGAACAGGGCGTAGCGCTCTTCGTCGTCGTCCGCCGCGTCGAGGCCCCGGACCACGCGTTCGAGGTTCTTCTTGTCGGCATTCTGGGCGCGCCCCATGGCGGCGTCGATCAGTGCCCGCCCTTTGATGAGTTCCAACCCGACATCCTGGCCGGCATCGCTCTTCTTGGCGATCTCGCTGGTCCATGAGCCATAGGCGTCGGGCCACGCTTCGATGGTGTATTCAAAGACCGCGTTTTCCGGCAACTCGAAGCTGCCCCGCCACAGGTCGAGGCCCGGATTGATCGCCTCCATCGGCGTCTCGTCCCAGGCGTCGGTACCGGCCTTGCGGTGCTTGACCACCGCCGAGATCTTGTCGTGGCCTTCGAGGTAGATGGTCGCCTCGACGTCGAGAACGTCGCCGACCTCGCGCTTGACCTGATAGCGCCCTCCGTCGAGTTCCGGCCGAACTCCCTCGATGACGACCCGATTGCCCGTATCGATGGAGGCGCCGCGTGCGCCCCCGTCCCCTGATGTCGCTTTTTTGCCCATCTTTCTGCGCGCCCGTTGCCAAATGAATTCGGAACCGCCGCCGACACCCCATCCCGCGCCGGCGCTGGAATCCCCGGTCCTGACCGATCAAGTCTCCCCGACAAAAATCCGGATGTCGCCCGGCGCCAGTGTGACGACGTCACCGGCGGCAAGCGGCTTCTTGCGTCCCTTCTTTCCAGGTGTGACCTCGCGGCCCTCCGCCGGATCGACCTCCAGGCCTTCCAGGCGGGCGGTGGTGGCTAGCGAAAGACTGGCGTTCAACACTGTCAGCGCCCAGCGCGACCCGTCAGTCGTGCGCCGCGTCAAACAGACGAACAGGCCATCGCCGAGGTTCTGGTACGTCTGTGGGCCTTCCTCATTGAACACCGGCTCCGACGCCTTCAGCGCGTTGACTTCGGTGATGTAGGACACGAGGTCGAGGGTCGGATTCTCCCAGTCGGCGGGCCGGGTGCGAACGACGTTCAGCTTGCGCTGGAAACCGTATTCGAAGCCGACCGGCATCAACAGGCCGGTGGAGAACACGGCGGCGAACAAGTAGGCCTGCTTATAGCCCCGCTCGACAGCGATCCGGTCCGAAATCCCATCGGCCGCGAACTCCGCGCCGAGGCGAACGGTATCGTGGGTTTCCGGGAACGACACGGATGGCGCCACGACACGGAAGCGCTCGTACTGGTCGAACAGCCAGGACTCGCTGAAATCCCACCATTTGGCGCTGTTGTACAGGTAGTCGAAACCGACCCCCGCCATGTCGTCGACCTCTTCGAGGCGGGCGCCCAGGTTCTCGGCGACAAACACCGCATCTGGGCGGATTTCGCGGGCCGCAGCAATGATCGGCGCCCAGACATCGTTGGGAACCTTGTAGGCGGCGTCGCAGCGGAACCCGCGGATGCCGAGGGCGGCGAAGTGGCGGACCAGTCCTTCGAAGTAGGTGACAATGGCGGTGCGTTCCGGACGCTCGTCGAAGTCGATGGCCGCGAGGTCGGCCCACACGGTCTTCTTGCGCGCATCGGCGGGATCGATGGCGCCGGGAGATACCAGCGAGCCGTCGCGCTCATGTTCGAACCAGTCGGGATGGGCGTCGACGAGCAGGGAATCCTTGCTGGTGTGATTGACCACCAGGTCCATCATCACCGAAATGCCCTTTTCCTGGGCGTAGGCGGTGAAGTCGGCGATCTGCTTGCCCGGGGCCTGCCCCGATCCGTTGTCGAACAACGGGTTCAGTGCGTAAAAGTCCTTTACTGCGTAAAGGCTTCCCGAGAACCCGGGGTAGTGGAACGGGTTGATATACAGCCAGTCGAAACCCATCGCCGCGACGCGGTCGAGATGGCCATACCAATCCACCACGGATCCCGCCAGCGAAGGAAAAAGATTATAAATTCTAGCGCCTTGCGCATTGGTGCTCACGGATGACTTCTCCCTCGGGTATTGCCGGCCGGTTTCGGCTCGAACCGGCCATTTATCGGTTGTCGGTCAACGACTTATAGAGTTCCAGTGTCTGCCGCGCGATGCTCTGCCAACTGAACTGCTCGACAACCCGCTTGCGCCCGTTCTCTCCCATCGAATGGGAAAGCTCAGGGTTCTTACCCAGGCGGTTGATCGCCGCCGCCATGTCACGCGAGAACCCTTCGGGATCTGTGGGATCATGCGGCAGATCGGCGGAGAGCCTGGCGTCGATCAGGAAACCCGTTTCGCCGTCAACCACGACCTCGGGGATACCGCCGACGGCGCTGGCAACCACCGGTGTCCCACAGGCCATGGCTTCGAGATTGATGATCCCGAACGGCTCGTAGATGGACGGGCAGCAGAACACGGATGCATGGGAATAGAGCGCCACGGTCGTCTCGCGGCTGACCATCTCGGGAATCCAGATGATGCCGGGCCGCCGGGTGCGCAGATCGTCGACCATCCCCTCCAGTTCATGTTGAAGCTGCTGGGTGTCCGACTCGCCGGCGCACAGCACGACCTGAATGTCCGCATCGATGTGGTCGATGGCTTTGAGGAGGTAGTACAGGCCCTTCTGGCGGGTCATGCGGCCAACAAACAGCACGAAGGGCCGATCAGGGTCGATGCTATGGCGGGCGAGAACCTCCGGGCGATTGACCGGATGGTACTCGTCGGTGTCGATGCCGTTCGAGATGACCGGCACCTTGGCGGGATCGAGATGGAAATGTTCCAGGACGTCTTCCTGGGTGCTCTTCGAGACCGCGACGACCGCGTCGGCGTTTTCCAGGCAGGTCTTCTCCACCCAAGTAGAGAGGTCGTACCCGGTTCCAATTTGCTCTCTTTTCCAGGGCCTTAAAGGCTCGAGCGAATGTACCGTAAGAACAAATGGCACCTGATACAGGACCTTCGCCAGGAGACCGCCGAATTGGGTGTACCAGGTATGGCAGTGAACGACATCGGTCTCCATGCCCTGACCGTTGAACGCGAGGCATGTCGCCAGCGCACGCAACGGCGACACGAGGGGAACGGGGCAGCCGGCGAACTGCGATGCCTCGATTTTGGTGCCGCGCACCGTGAGATTGCCGTCGACGAAGGCCTGGTCGTGGAAGCTGCGGACCTCGACCGACGTCAGTTTGGCCAGTTCCCGTGAGAGGTATTCGACGTGAACCCCGGCGCCGCCATAGATGTGTGGGGGAAACTCGTTGGTCATCAATAGGACGCGCATGGGCTGGCTCCGGCGGGCGGGCAGTTCGAAACGGCGGGCTTTCGCGGTGCTTTCTACCGCATGGCGAAAATTCGTCAATGGCAATCGACCCCGGAATAGAGCCATTTACGCCCGCTCGCCCCGGCGGAGTACGCGCCTGCACAATGAAATGGGGCCGGTCGCGGTGGTTCGCGCCGGCCCCGGTTCGGAAAGTCGGAGAGTTCAGCCGTCGGCGGTGTCGTCCGTCGGCACCATCGCCGTCTCGACACCCAGCGCCGAGATCAGTGTGCCCATGGTTGCCAGGACCCGGTATTCCGCAATGCGGTGCTGGATTTCGGCGTTGACGACACTGATCCGGGCCTGGAACAGCTCGTTCTCGACGTCGAGTACGTCGAGCAGGGACCGCCTGCCAAGTTCGAACTGTTGGCGGTAGGCGGAGACGACCTGGGCCGCCGCGGCGGCGCGATCACGAAGCAAGGGCACCGTGTCTCGGGCCGTCACCATGTCGGCATGATCGACGCGGATTTGCTCCTCGACCAGCCGCGCCAACTCCGCCTGGCTCTGCAACGCGCGGCTTTCCACGGCGACGGCGCGGCGCGACCGGGCGATGTCGCGACCGCCGCGGTAGAGGTTGTAGCGCAGGACGACGAGCGCTTGCCCATTGACGTCGGAGCCCCGCACGCCGCCGAGATTGTCGCCGCCTGTCCCACGAAATTCGAGGTCGACGGTCGGCATCAAGGGGGATCGCGCCGCCCGTTTGTCGAACTGGCTGGCGTCGGCCTCTGAACGCGCGGTCAACAACGCGGGATTGTTGTCGAGCGCGGTGGGCACTGCTTCTTCCACCGATGCCGGCAGCGCATCGACCGGCCGCGCCGGCATCTCCAGGGTATCCGGCATCGTGCCGACGGCTTCGTGGTAGTCGCTCTCGGCGACTCGGAGGGCGCCACGCAACTCGGTCAAGCGCGAGCGCGCGAGCGCCAAACGGCTTTCCGCCTGGTTGAGGTCCGCGGCGTCACCGTTGCCCGCATCGAGCCGCAACTTGACGTCGTCGCGTACCTCGACATGCGCCGTGACGTTGCGTTCGGCCAGCCCCACGATGGTGCGGCTTCGCACGACATCCATATAGGCTTCCGCGCTGCGCAGCGCGATCGCTTCCTCGCGGTCACGGATGGTGTGGTCCGCGGCAGTTACCCGGCGCCGCGCCGCCTCGGTCTCGTTGGGCGTGCGAAAGCCGTTGAACAGGTTCTGGCGGACGGTGACGGAGCCGAGATTGCGCCACTGATTCACGCCGTCGCTCTTGGCGCCGGACACCGCGCTGGCGCGGGCACGCGTCGTCGGATCGTCGGTGTGTTCCCAGCCGCTTTCGCCGCTTACGTCGACGGACGGGAGGAAATCGGCCCGGGCGTCGACGACATCCTCGGCCGCGGCGCGACGGGTCGCTTCGGCTCCGCGCACCACGGGATGGGTGGAAACGGCGATGGCGATGGCTTGGTCGATAGTCGTCGGTTCGGCGGCGCGAACTGGCACGGAAACAAGTGACGTGGCGCCGCTCAGGCCGATGACACAGGCGAACGCGGCTGCGCGCACCCCGGTGATGTCCGGAACGCACACAGAAAACACGCCCCGAACTGGGGCATTGCATGGGGTCTTCGCACGCACGGCAACCTCTCAGGTAACGAGAAATTAACGATGGCATAAGACAAATACTTATTCTGTATTACAAAGTCAAAATCTATATTTGTTCAAATAATTCAGTATAATTATATAATAATTATCTTAAAATTTTAGAGAAAATGTCTGGGCGTTTTTCGTCGCAGGTCGCCGGTGATCGCCAATCCTCCCTTGACACGATGCCGCGCGTCGCCCGAACAATGTGCCGGTATCACGGGATGGCGGAGGCTCATTGAGCGCGCGACGGGGCCAGAAACGTCGAACGGGTGGCGGACCAAAACCCGCGCCTACCCGTTTCCGCAATGGCAAGGCGAGCCGTTTGAAGGGCGAACGTTGCTGGTTCATCCTGAACAGGGGTTCGGCGACGCCATCATCGCCTGCCGGTTCCTGCCGCAGGTCAAGGCGAGGGGCGGCACGGTCGTGCTGGAGTGCAAACCGGAGCTGCGCCGGCTGTTGTCGGAACTCGAGGGCGTCGACCGAATTGTGCCACCGGGCAAGCCACCCGAAGGCGTAGACCTACATTGCCCGGTGATGAGCCTTGCCGGCCTGTTCGATACCACAATGGACACGCTGCCGCCGACGCCCAACTTGCACATTCCCGAGGAGGCGCGGAACCGGTTTCGACCCGTCTTTGCCCGGCACGCTGACCGTTTCAAGGTCGGTATCATCTGGTCTGGCAGCGTCACCTTTAAAGGCAACCGCGACCGGGCCACTGGGCTCGACCGCTTTTTGCCGCTGGCAGAAGTCCCCGGGGTGCAGCTTTACAGCTTGCAGAAGGGCCCACCGGAGGTGGAGCTTCGCGAATCCGGGCTTGCGGGCACGCTCGTTATCGACATCGGTGGTCGCGTCGGCGATTTCGCCGACACCGCGGCGGCGGTCGAACAATTGGATGTGGTCGTCATGACCGACAGCGCGACGGCGCACCTCGCCGGCTCTTTGGGTCGGCCGGTGTGGAACCTGCTCAACTTTGTCCCGTACTGGATGTACGGGCTCGAAGGAGAGAACACGCCCTGGTATCCGTCAATGCGCCTGTTCCGCCAACGATGGTCAGGCGATTGGGACGGCGTCTTCGACCGCGCTCGCGCGGCCCTTGCCGATGCCGTCGCGGCTAAACGCGAGGGTCGGTGGCCGACATGAGCGACGCAGGCGGCCAGCCGGCCCAGGGACCTCAGGCTCCCGATCCGATCACCATTCCATCGTCCTTCCTCGACGGGGACGGCCGTCCGCGGTTCGCCATATCGGTTCCGCGTGCGGCGCTGAACGACGCGGGCGTCAAAGTCCTCGCGTATGACGAGGCGCGTCGCGGCGGCTACGAATACCCCTCCCGCAAGTTCATTGACGTGCATCTTCGGCCCGGCGATCTGTTCATCGATATCGGTGCCCACTGGGGCGTGTTCGCCCTCCATGCGGCGACTCGCTATCGCGGCGATGTGCACGTACTTGCCGTCGAACCGCACCCGGTCAACGTCAGCCATCTCATTCGCTGGGTGGCCGGCAACCGTCTTGCCGATGCCGTCGAGATCATCGCGGCGGCCGTAGGCCCCGACGTCGGCACGGCACCGCTGGTCTTCAATACGACGATGGGCCATAGCCTGTTCGGCCTCGGCCATTCGTCGAACGCGCCCAATATGGGCGCGGTGACGGTACCAGTCATGACCATCGACCATCTGTTCGCCGAGCGATCGGATATTGCCGGCCGCCGGACGATCCTGAAGATCGACGCGGAGGGATACGAGCCCGAGGTTTTGGCGGGCGCCCGGAACTTGCTTGATAGCGGCCGTGTCGCGGCGCTGATCTGGGAGCATGGCCGTGCCTTCCACGAAGGCGAACGCCGCGAGGCGATGTTGGCCATGTGTGGCGATCTCGAGGCCCGGGGGTTTCGGCAGTATCGGTTTCCCCACCCGACCATGGGAGGAACCCTGGTGCCGTTCGCCCCGACATCCGAATCGTTCAACGTTTTTGCCATGGTAGCGGGGGAACGCCCCCTCCCCACCTACATCAAGCCCGATCCGCGCCCCGAGGTGCTGCCGGCGCCTTGCCGCTCCCCTGACGATCCGGAGGTCCGTGCCGCAAGCACCACCATCCTGATCGAGCGAAAGGCAACCGACGCGGCACGTTGGGCCGATTTCGAAGCGATGAGCCAGGGGGCGGATGAACGTGCCCATCTCGCGGCGGCGGTCATCGCACCGGAATCCCGCGTTCTCGACCTCGGTGCCGGCTCCATGGCGCTGCGCGGAGTTCTGCCGGCCGGCTGCCGCTACACACCGGCCGATCTCGTGCAGTTCGCCCCGGACACCATTGTCGTCGACCTCAATGCCGGCGGCTTTCCCGACGGCGTTTTCGACGTCGTTGCAATGATCGACGTCGTCGAATTTCTCCACGACCCCGGTGCGGTCCTCACCGCCGCAGGGCGCGCGGCACCGAGGCTCGTCGTCAGCTACCGGCCGGCCGACGGCAAGAAAGCCGAGAAACGCCGGCGGGCCGGGTTATTCAACGATTTCTCGGAAAAGAGCTTCGGCGCTCTGCTCACGAATGCAAGCTGGCGCGTCGCCGACCGGCGGGCCGGCGCCGGCCTCACGCTTTTTCTCTGCGAAAGGGCCTAGCTCGTCGCCAGGAAGCGGCGGGAGTCGCCCTCGAGGACCAGGCAGGTGAGCACCCCGGAAATAAAGGCGCCGGTGTCGATGCCGATGCGGTTGCTCCGCACCTCGGGATCCTGACTGACCGTGTGTCCGTGGACCACGATCTTGTCAAAATCATCCTCGGATTCGAGGAATTCGTCGCGAATCCACATCAAGTCCTCGGCCTCCTGGCGCTCCAGCGAGCGCCTTGGGCGCACCCCGGCATGAACGAACATGTAGTCGCCGACCGCGCGCGACAATGCCAGTCCGTCGAGAAATTCGATATGCCGCGGGGGTACCGAATCGCGCAGCTGCGTTTGGATGTGGGCCATTCGCTCGCCGGGGGCGACATCGTCGGGCATACGGACACCATAGCTGTAAACGGTTGCGTCGCCGCCGTAGCGCATCCACGAAGGCCCCGCTTCGATATCGTCGAGGAAGCGCAGGAACTGTTCGTCGTGGTTGCCTCGGATATGGATGGACTCGAAGCCGGCGATCGGCTTGTCGATGAGCACATCGAGGACTTCGCGGCTGTAGAGGCCGCGATCCACATAGTCGCCGAGGTAGACGACGATGCAATTCAGGCCGGCGGCCGTCGCTGCGGCGTCTGCGGCGATGGCGTCGTGAAGCCGCTCCAGCAGATCGGCGCGCCCGTGGACGTCGCCGACGGCGTAGACACGCATCCCCTCGGGAACCGTGGCCGTAGACGTCGAAACGGCACGATCGCGGCTCCCGAACATCAGATCGGCCAGGCGCGCCGCGAGCCCCCGAGGCGCTTGGGCGGAATCGGGGGGGGTCGACCCGGACGTCACGGTCCGCAGGGCCGGAGGCTCCGTCGTCGGCCCATCGCCGTAACCAAGTCGCCGTTCCGAGCATCGTCGAACCCCCGTTCGCTAATAAGAATTTGCTGGCGAAAGCCCACCAGAAAGGCCCTGCCGCGGTACCAGCACAATGGATTGGAAAATTAGTTGCGGCAGTGATGGCCATCACATCCAGGAGTGCCCTCTCTGGCTGACTATATGCCGAACGAACCGGGCTTACGGACTCCCCCTTAGGGGGGGGCGCTATGCCGGGGATGTTGGAGACGGTGAAGACGTACAGGAGTTAACCAGTTTTTCACCTCGAACGGTGCAAAAAGGGCACGGTGATGCAAAAAAATCAAACGACTCTACACGTTTGGTTGACTTGGCTGACCCGGGTCAGTATGCGATACTCTGCAGCGTTTGAGAGAAGGCACTGCGATTTGAGGCACATAGGACACGTTTAAGGTGCACGTAGTACCGAGAAACACTCAAACGATGGAGCATGGTTCAATGGTTTCGAAGATGAAAGCTGTCCTGGCTGGGGTGTTTGTCCTCGGGCTAGTGATATTCGGCGCGCAGAGCGACGCGCGCGCGCAGTCGGTGCTGTCGGCCGAGATGCAGGCGGAGATCTCTTCGCTGATTGCGGATGCCGTTGCCGAGAACGACGCGACGATCCTCGAGGATGGCATCTTTGCCGTAGCCGGAGACAATACGGAACTGGCCTCGCAGATAGCGGGATTTGCGGCCGACAACCTTCCGGACGGCCTTTCGGACGACTTCGCCGGGGAGTTGGCCGGATCGATCGCCCGCGGCGCGACGCTGGCAGCGCCCGATCAGTCGGGCGAGATTCAAGACTCCCTAGAGGCGAGTCTGGCGCAGTTCGCAGCGATTTTCGCAGAGGCGATCGAGGAGGCGTTGGCCGAGGCCGACATCGAGACGGCAGCCGGTGCCGGTGACACCGGCGGCGGGGGCGCCGGGGGTCGTGGTCAGGGAACCAACAGCCCCAACGCCGCGAATGAGAGCCAGAATGGGAGCACTCCCATCGGCGGAGGCACCCCACCGGCGAGCCCGGACGGCGAAGGAGGTGACGCCTAGTTAAGGGGATCGTGCGGTCAAGCCGCGTCGAGACGGCAAGCGCACGATCGCCGCGTAATGCGTTTGAATGCTCGCGGAGATGGTCCGGGCCTCGCAACGAAGTGCGAGGCCCGGTTGTCGCCGCCGAGGAAGAGGGTTTGGAAGTTTGGTCAGAAAGTCCGTTTGCGTAGCGCTCGTTGGAGCGCTCTCTGGTGTTCTGGCGTTCGCCGCCGAAGCCCAGGATCTTCAGCGTGGCGACACGGTCGCGACGCGGCCGCGTCCTGAACTCGATCCTCTCGGGGTGCGGGTCGGCGGTTTCCTCCTGTTTCCGTCCGTGGCCGTCGAGGAGTATTACGACGACAATCTGTTTGCGACCCAGTCCGCGCGGGTTGACGACTTCCTGACGGTCGTAAAGCCCAGGGTCGAGATTTAATCGGACTGGGCAAATCACGCTCTCAACTTCTCGGGCGGAGCCAACGTCGGGCGTTGGGCCGACCACACGGACGAGAATTACGAGGACTTCGACCTCAACGTCGATGGCCGCGTCGATGTGACCCGCGACATCACCGGATTCGCGGGCGCCCGCTACGCGCAAGGTCACGAAGGGCGGGGTTCACCAGACGACGCGGGTGGCGAGGAGCCGACGATCTCTACGGAGACCTCGGCATTCCTGCGGTATGTGCACGTCCTCAATCGGGTGAGCTTCACCGGCGATCTGGATGCGTTGAAGCTGGACTACGACGACGTCGGGTCTTCGACCGCCTCGATATCCGTCCGAAAGGCCGCTCCCGAGTTATCGCCATCAACTTCACCTCGGAGAGCCCCAGGCTGGCGGCTGCCGTAGCGAATACTCTCGCCGACCTTTACATCCTGGAACAACTCGAGGTGAAGTTCGAGGCTACCCGCCGGGCGACCAGTTGGCTGAATGAGCGAATCTCGGGGCTCCGCGAAAAGGTTGAGACGGCCGAGAGCGCCGTCGAGGCCTTTCGGCGGAAATCGGGTTTGCTGAAAGGTTCGGAAGGAACGTTGGTTTCACAGGAGATATCGGAACTCAATACACAACTCATCTTGGCTCGCACGTCGCGAGCCGAGGCAGAAGCGCGGCTCACCCAGGTACGCCAATTGATTCGCTCGTCCGGTGGCGCAACCTCGGCAGCAGAGGCCCTGGATTCCCAGCTCATTCAACGCCTGCGCGAGCAGGAGGCCGAAGTCAATCGGAAGGTTGCCGAACTTTCCGAGGAGTATGGCGAACGGCACCCAAAGATGATCAATGCACGCGCCGAGCTGCGTGACCTTCGCTCCAAGATCGAGAGCGAGGTTAACAAGATCGTCAATGGGTTAGCCAATGAAGTCGGCGTCGCGAAAGCTCGAGAGACGTCGCTCCAGCGCAGTGTCGACCGGCTCAAGGCCCAGGTCGCGAAGTCCAACTCCGCCGCCGTGCAACTCCGTGCCCTTCAGCGGGAAGCCAATGCCAGCCGGACTTTGTTGGAAACGTTTCTCGGCCGCTTCAAGGAGACGAGCGCCCAAGAAGACCTGGACATCCAGCAGCCGGATGCCCGGATCATCTCGCGGGCGGACCTCCCCGACCAGCCCTCCTTTCCGAAGAAGAGGCTCATCCTCGCCCTGGTCGTGGTGGGCTCAACCTTTCTAGGCGTGCTCCTAGTGTTCTTTGTGGAGGCTCTTGATCAAGGATTTCGCAGCGGCGACCAGATCGAGCGGACTACAGGCATCAGCGTGCTCAGCCTCGTTCCGGCGCTCGGCCGGTTCGGGTCTTGGCCGTGTGAAAACGGTCGGGCGGATGCGCTTGTAGCTTGGTTGGCGTCGCTGGGCCTTGGGTTGCGCTGTTTTGGCGCGAAGTGGGGCCTTTTGGAGGGGCTGAGAGCGTCTTTGACACAGAT